>Ga0114978_10004254_pt1 | contig 11616 bp, 6 predicted proteins | sample S_140212_EF_Meta_FD_87027 | JGI IMG/M metagenome (GOLD analysis project Ga0114978, IMG submission 87027) | Freshwater microbial communities from Lake Simoncouche, Canada to study carbon cycling - S_140212_EF_MetaG | ecosystem: Environmental > Aquatic > Freshwater > Lake | place: Lake...
CAGACCTTGAGCGAGAGCTACACGTATACGGTACGTGATGCCGCTGGCTTGACGGACACGGCGCAACTGACGATCACGATCGACGGCCGCAATGACGCGCCGGTGGGTGTGGATGACACCGGCAGCGCAGTCGAAGCCGGTGGCACGGCGAACGGCACGGCGGGCAGCAACGCGACAGGCAATGTGCTGACGAACGACACGGATGTGGATGTGGTGGCTAATGGCGAGACGAAGGCGGTTTCGGCGATTCGCACGGGCACTGAGGCGGCGGGCACTGGAACCAGTGGCACGGTGGGTGCTGCGTTAACCGGGACGTATGGCAGCCTGACCTTGAATGCCAACGGTAGTTACACCTATGTTGTGACTGAATCGAACCCGACCGTCGAAGCATTGCGCGCAGGCCAAAGCCTCAACGAAGTCTTTACCTATACGGTTCAGGATGCGGGTGGGCTGACCGATACAGCGCAATTGACGATTACCATCAATGGCGCGAATGATTTTCCGGTTGCCCGCGCCGATACCCATTTTGTGATCGATGGAGTCAGTGACGCCCTCGGCAATGTGCTGGTCAGCGCAAACCACGGTGGTGTGTTCGCCGATCAGGCCGATACCGATGTTGAAGCGGATACGCTCACGGTGGTCAAAGTCAACGGCAGTGCCGGCAATGTGGGTGTTGCCAGAGCGGTGACATACGGCACCATCACGCTGGCGGCGGATGGTTCTTATCGCTATGTGCTGGATGTGAATAATGCGACGGTGCAGGCCCTGCCGCCTGACCACACGCTGGTCGAGACGGTCACTTATCAGGTCAGCGACGGGCAGGGCGGCACCGCTGACACCACCTTGTCGATCACGATCTACGGACGTAATAACGAACCGACCGGTGCCAATCACACGATTGTTGCCACCGAAGACACGCTGCTGGTGGTGCATACCGCAGACTTTGGTTTTGCCGATGTGGATTCCACCACGCCGGCCAACGAGTTTGCCGGTGTGCGTATCGACACGCTGCCGGCAACCGGCACGCTGTCGCTGAATGGTGTGGCGGTCACCGCTGGGCAGTTGATTAGCAAGGCCGATCTCGATGCCGGCAAGTTGAGTTATCTCGCACCGCATGACGTGGCGAGTCTGCCGGGCCAGGCGTTGACGAGCTTTGCATTCTCCGTGCGTGATGGTCTGGGTGCGTACGATCTCACCTCGCGCACGATGAGTGTTGAGGTTACCCAGGTCTCGGATGCGCCGGATCTGGTGACGGCCACCGCCGACGGCAGCAATAATCAACCGAATCAGCCGATTCCGCTTTCCATCAGTATCGCGCTCACCGATACCAACGGACCGGCACCCGAGACACTCGGTCCGGTGACGATCTCCGGGTTGCCCGGTGGCGTGACGCTCAGTAATAACGCCGGTGATGTGCTGACCATCGTCAACGGCAGCATCACATTGACGGTAGCGCAACTCGCGGGGCTGAAAATCCTGCCCGGTGCCGCGCAGCAAACCGACTTCACCCTGCAGGTCACTGCCACCAGTATCGATGGCGCGGCGGCACCCGCTGCTTCGTTTGCGCCGTTGTTGGTGATCGTCCCGCTGCCGCCGCGCATTCCGTTGTCTCCGGTCGAGGAAAAGAAAAGCGGCGGCTATTACGGCGAGCGTCAAGATCAGACTGTCTATGCCACCTATCCGCCGGTGCTGCGAGCACTCATGTCGCCCGATTTGCATGTGCAACTTGCGGTTCGAGAGTCTGCCAAAGCTATCCAGCAAGAGGCGGCGGTAACCGATGGCGCACTGGATATGCCCGGCAGTGAGATGGGCAGTGAGAGTCTGCAGATTGGTCGGGGCATGCCGCATACCGAGCATGTCGGCCGTGATGGTGTGGAGTATTCGAAGTCACTGTATGGCGACAACCAACGACGCACGCGCGGCATCGGTAACAGTCTGGTGGTGGGGTCAGCAACCTTGTTCAATGATTTTGCAGCGACCGGTGGAGCTGATTTAACGGCCCTGTTCACCGCGACAACCGACGCCGGCACTGTGCCGGCTGAGACAGTGGCGGCGGTGCCCGCGGCGCAAGCGGATGCGGATGCCGCAACGGACGCGGTTTCGCACGTGGCTGCAACGAGTGCAGTGCCGCGCGGCGCCCCTGCCTTTACCGCTGCACTGGCGCAGGCGGCGGCCGGGCGGCAGTTGGTGCATGAAGGGCGGACTGCGGTGCCCATGTTAAAACCCCTGCGGACCGAACGTGCCGCAGTAATTCGTGTTTAAGAGGTTTAGTGAAATGGCGAAAATGAAAAACATGATGCCTTCAATCCACTCAGCGACGACGTCGCCTTTGCACCGCGCGCTGGCTGCAGGGATCGCGCTGGCGGTCGCCGGTTGCAGTGTGGTACCTGAAAAAATCACGCGTGAACAGGTCGCCAGCCGCGTGCAGAGCGATCAGAGTCAGATGTACAAGGATCAGGAGGCGATCAGCGGGCCGGTCACGTTCTCGGCGGCGCTGGCGCGCGCGCTTAAATATAACCTCGATTTCCGGCTGAAGCTGATGGAGTCTGCCCTGGCGCATGGTCTCTTCGATGTGTCGAAAATTGATCTGCTGCCCAAGCTCGTTGTCGAAGCCGGTTACACCTCGCGCAATAATGACTCGGGTGGCACCAGCATCGGTATTGAAGACCGCCAGGTCAGTTTGCGCCCATCGACCTCGGAAGAGCGCACTACACGCATGCGGCGCGCGGAATTTTCATGGAACGCGCTCGATTTCGGTATCAGTTATTACCGCGCCAAACAGACAGCCGACGAATATCTGATCACCGAGGAGCGTAGTCGCAAGATTTTGCAGAACATTGTGCAGGATGTGCGTAATGCCTATTGGCGCGCCGCCGGGGCGCAGGCGCTGGCGGGCGAGGCGGAAACGTTGGTGGTGCGCATACGCGCGGCGCTCGAACGTTCGCGCGCGGCCGAGCGCGCCGGGGTGTTGCCGCCGGCGCAAGGGCTGGCTTATCAACGTGCCCTGCTTGATGCAATGGCGATGGTGAATATCAAACGTCAGGAAATGGAGTTTGCCAAGCGCGAACTCGCGGCCTTGATGAACGTCACCCCGGGCACTGATTTCACCCTTGCCGATATGCCCGACCCGCAGCTCTCGGCGGTACCCGTGAATGTCAACGAACTCGAGGCGATGGCGCTGGAGCGGCGCCCCGAATTACGCGAAGAGGATTACCGCGCGCGTATTGGTCAGAACGAAGCGCGCAAGCAGATCGCCGCGCTGTTCCCCAGTCTTAACCTGTTTGCCGATGTGCGTTACAACTCCAACACTTATCTCTACAACAGCAGCTGGAGTGACAGCGGCGCCACCATGTCGATCAATCTGATGCGCTTGACCGGTCTGCCGGCTTTCAAGCGCACCAATGAAGCGCGCGCCAAATCCGACGAGACGCGCCGCATGGCGCTGGCGATGGCGGTGATCACGCAGGTGCGCGTGTCGCTCGAGCGTTACCGCCTTTCGGTCCTCGACCACGAGTTGGCGGCTGAATCGGCGCGGGTTGATCAGCGGTTGGCGGCGATTTCACGCGCCGGTGCGAGTAATAAGCTGGAAAGCGAGCTGGAGGCGTTGCGTACCGAAAGCCGTGCGCTGGTGTCGCGTTTTCAGCAGGCCGGGGCTTATGCGTCGGCGCATGCTGCGTATGCGCGCATCATGAATTCGGTTGGTGTTGATTTGTTGCCGGCGGAGGTGCGCGCTACCGATGTACAGACGCTGACCAAAGCCATCGAAACTTCGCTGCGTGAGGGGGAGCGCGTTGTTTTCGCGGATACGGTTGCTGATCTGCCGAAACCGCGTGCGATGTCGTTACAGATCGGTACTTTGCCGGCCGGTGCGAATCCGGGCGCGTTGCGTGCGGCCGTCGAGAAGTCGCTGACGCGCAATTCGATTCCGCTGGCAGCCGCCGGTGCGAAAGACGCACCGGTGCTGAATCTGGCGCTCGCCGCCGCGCCGGCTGCGGGTGGTCGCGCCACGTGGAGCATGGTGCTCTCGGGGGCGGATGGTGTGCGTCTGTTGAGCAGCGAATATGTGAGCTTTTTGCCGGCGATCACCGATGAGCGGACATTCAGTTCATTTGCCGAGGCCGCAGTGTTGTCGGTGGTGCCGCGCCTGCATGAAGCTTTGTTGCCGGCCCCGGCGGCGTCCGCAGGCCGACCATGACAATCTGGACACGTTACACCCTGATTGTGCTGGTGGTACTAGGGCCCGGTACTGCATGGGCGCAGGGAACAAATCCCTTGCGTATGGAATATGCAATGAAGCCCGCTGCCAGAGAGCCTGCGGCGCCGGCGCCGGCTACGAATGGGGCGCGCGCCAGCGGCGGTGAAGTGCGTATCCTGATCATTGCCGATCGCGAGAGCACGCTGTCGGCGCCCACGGCCGGTCGTGTTGCCAGCATCGACGTGCGGCTCGGCGATGCGGTGGCGGCCGGGCAGGTGTTGGTGGCGTTTGATTGTGATGAGATCAAGGCGCGGCGCGAGGCCGCATGGGCGGAAACCAAAACCGCGCGTCTGCAGCATGAAGCCAAGATCAAGTTGCAGGGGCTGGAGTCGGCCGCCGAGGTTGAAGTGGAACTGGCGGCGATGAATGTGGATCGTGCCGAGGCGCAGGCGCGGGTGTTTGATGCGCAGCTCGCGCAGTGCCGCTTCGCCCCTGCCTTTGCGGCGCGTGTCGCCCGCATTCATGTGAAGACCGGGCAGAGTGTGACGGCCGGTGCGCCCATCATTGATGTGGTCAGTATCGAATCACTCAAGGCGCGCATCAACGTACCCTCGCGCTGGATGGCGTGGCTGAAAGTTGATGACCGTATGGAAGCCGAAGTGGATGAAACCGGGCGTCGCTACAAGTTGCGCGTGGCGCGCATTGCGGCGCGGGTCGACGCCGTCAGCCAGACAATTGAGATTGAAGCCGAATTCGAAGGCAAGACGCCGGATCTCTTGCCCGGCATGAGCGGCCGCGCCTTTGCGTTGAGGCGTTAGGCGCCTTGTCAGCCCCGCTCTTTCTTGCCATCAGCGGCAAGGCACGCGCCGCCGATGGCATCGAGGCGCTGGGCTTTGTGTGTTGCAACGACACGCTGGTACTGATTGATTACCGTCAGGCCGCTTTGCTCGCGCTTGATGGCATCGGACGTAATCGGCTGGTGGCACATTCGGGGCTGGCCAGCACGGAGGCCGATGCGCCTTATGCCTTGTGGCTGGCCGAAGTGGTTGCCGCGGTTCGTCCGCAACTCGAATCATTGTCGGAGAGCGTTCCTCTCCTGGAGATCACGCCGGCGCAATTGCCCGAAGCGCTGGCGGCGGCGTGGTCGGACTGGTTGCCGTCTTATCTGTCGGCGCTACCGCTACGCGGCCCCGACGGCCGCGTGCGCGCGGTCTTGTTGTTGGCGCGTGATACGCCGTGGCCGCAGGAGTCGGGTGCGGCTTCGCCACAGGCGTGGCTGGGGCCACTCATGGCGGTTTATGGTCATGCGTGGTGGGCGTTATCGGCGCGTGGTCTGCGCTTCGGTGAAAGGGGGCGAGCGCTGTGGCGCTCGCGTGCGTTCCGGGTGGTCGCCCCCTTGCTGTTGTTGGCCCTTTGCATTCCGGTGCGCGAATACACGCTCGCCCCCGCTGAAGTGGTGTCGCTATCCACGCAGGTGATCGCCGCGCCGATGGATGGTGTGATTCGTCGCATCACTGTCGCCCCTAATACGCCGGTTAAACAGGGCGACACCATTGCCGAACTCGATGCCACCACGCAGCGTAATCGGGTGGCGGTGGCGCGCGCCGCGCTGGCCACTGCGCGTGCCGAGTTTCTGCAATCATCGCAACGTGCCTTTGAATCGCAACAAGCCAAGGCCGATCTGGTGCAGGCGCAGGCCCGCGTGCGCGAGAACGAGGCCGAACTGGCGTGGTTGTCCGAAGATCTGTCGCGCCTGCAAATTCGCGCGCCCGCCGCCGGTGTGTTTGTCTATTCAGACCCCGACGACTGGGCCGGCAAACCCGTGCAGACCGGTGAGCGCATCGGCCTGCTGGCGGACCCCCAAAAGCTCGGCGTGCAAGCGTGGGTGCCGGTCGGCGAGGCGATCAATTTGCAACCCGGTGCGGCGATGACCTTGTTCCTGCGTATTGCGCCGCTTAGTCCGCTGGCGGCGAAACTGGATCACGCGGCGTATCAGGTCACCGAGTCGCCGGAGGCGGTGGCCAGTTATCGCGTGCGCGGCACGCTGGCGGATGCTGCAATTGATGCGCGGGTCGGTTTGCGCGGCACGGTGCGCATCGGCGGCGATTGGACGGTGCTTGGTTATTTGATAATGCGGCGTCCCTTCGCGTGGTTGCGCGAGTGGTGCGGATGCTAGCGATTCCAGCAGGCGCTATTTCCGCGTCGGCGGCACCCGCCGCCCGGTGGCCGGCTTTGCGTGAAGAGTTGCAGTTGCACGCCGCCGGCGCCAACCCCGATGGTTCGCCGGCCTGGCATATCGCCGATCCGGTGCGCAATCATTTCGTGCGTATCGGCTGGCTCGAATTCGAAATGCTACAGCGCTGGGGACTCTCGGATGCGCGGGCGATTGCGGCGGCGATACGCGCCGAAACCACGCTGGCGGCGGCGCCTTACAACGTCGAAGCCTTCGTGCTTTTTTTACGCGAGCAGAGTTTGTTGCGTCAGGTCGAGCCCCGCGCATCACTGCATCGTTTCGGCTGGAACTGGCTGCTGCACAATTATTTGTTCATGCGTATTCCGCTGGTGCGACCGGCGCGCTTTCTCGGCTGGTTGGCGCCCCGCTTGTCGTGGTTGTATACGCCGCGCTTTCTGGCGCTGACGCTGTTGGCGGGGCTGTCCGGCGTGATGCTGGCGGCGCGTCAGTGGGATGTGGTCACCACCAGTCTGCAACGTGCCTTTACGTGGGAGGGCACGCTGGGCTTTCTCGGCGCGCTGGCCCTCTCCAAACTCTTGCATGAGCTATCCCATGCGGTGACGGCGACGCGGCATGGCGTGAGGGTGGGCCACATGGGCGTGGCACTCGTCGTGATGTGGCCGATGGCGTATACCGACACCGGCGAGAGCTGGAAGCTCGCCAGCCCGCAGCACCGTCTTGCCATTGCGTCGGCCGGCATATTGGCCGAACTGGCACTTGCTGCGTGGTGCACCCTGCTGTGGGTGTTTCTACCCGATGGCGGTTTGCGTGCCGCGGTATTTTTTCTTGCCACCACGGCGTGGGTGTGGACGCTGGCGATCAACGTTAGTCCGTTCATGCGCTTTGATGGTTATTTTATTTTGTCGGACTGGCTCGATTTCCCCGGCCTGCATCACCGCGCCACGCAATGGGCGAAGCGCTGGTTACGCCGCGCACTGTTTGGTCTGGAAGAAGCCGAACCGGAAAACATTCCGCGGCACTATCAGCGCGCGCTGATCGCTTTTTCAGTGGCGACCTGGCTCTATCGCGTGGTGGTGTTTTTCGGCATCGCCTTGTTGGTCTACCACGCTTTTTTCAAACTACTGGGCGTCGTCTTGTTCGCAGTCGAAATCTGGTTTTTTGTGGCGCGCCCGGTCTTTTACGAAATGAAACACTGGTGGCGACGCCGCGATGAGGTCGCTGTGAATGTGAAAAGGCTGTGGGCCGTGCTCGCTCTTTGTGGAATGGTCGCAGTGCTGCTGCCGTGGCCTGGCCGTGTCAGTGCCCCCGGGGTGCTACGCGCTGCGGTTGAACAAACGGTGTATTCACCGTATGCGGCACGGCTCGAACGTCTTGATCTGGTGGAAGGCGAAAAAGTCGCCGCCGGAACCGTGGTGGCCGAACTCTTTGCGCCACGTCACGCCGGCGAGCGCAACAAGGCGGTTGCGGCGGCTGAAGGCTATGGACGCGCGGCCAGTGGCGCGCTGGCGCTCGAAGGCGACGGTGCGGCACGTCAGGTGATGGCGGAGAGCCGGCGTGTGCGCTGGTCGGCGGAAATTAATGCACGCGATGCGGAACTGGCACGCTTGCATGTGGCCGCCGAAGAATCGGGTGAAATTCACGACCTCAATCCGCAGCTCGCACGCGGCAGCTGGGTCAATGCCGCCACACCGATCGCCTGGGTGGTGCAGCCGGGCAGTTGGCGGGTCGAGGCTTTGGTAGGCGAGGAAGACCGGCTGCGTTTGCAGGAGGGTGGGCGGGCCACGGTGGTGGTGCATGGTCGCACCCAGGTCTTGAGCGGGCGTATCGTCGCCATCGACAACACTCGCGTGCTGCGTCTGCCGCATATGCTGCTGGCGAAGACCCATGGCGGGCCGCTCGCTGTGGTGCCTGGCGAAGCGGGCGGTGCCTTGCGTCCGACCGATGCGGTTTATCGGGTGCTGATCGAAGGCGACGGCGATCGCGATCGGCCCGCAGTGCGACTGGTGGGCGTGCATCTCGAAGCGAAGCGTGAAAGCGCGGCGCGACGCTGGTTCGCCAATGGCGTTTCGATACTGATACAGCAGGCCGGGTTTTAGATGCCGTCAGTGCATGGCGTGAGCCGCTGGATAGGCGGCTGCGCCGACCTAAAGCAGGCAGGAGTCGCAGCGTCAAGCGAGGCGCGCGTGATAAAAATGGTCGCGTAAATTGCCAAATGCAAACGAGCCCTCAACAGCGACGACAGTCGAACACCTAGAAAAGCTTGAATATTTTTGGCCAAAAGAGGTTGCGGGAACGAGAAAAAGTAACTTAGCATCGCTGCGGCGACCCGCACCGACACGTCCAATCCAAGTCCATTCGCTGATGGGAAGCCGGGCTGATGGATATTTGACCCTATGCTCAGGAGAGCGCCATTTCATACAGCCGCAATAACCCCAGTCCGCGCTACAGTGAACTCATTGCACAGTACCGCAGCCTGCATCGCGACGGCGAACAACGGCTGGGGCTTACCGCCGAGGAAACCTATCCGGGGGTGAGTCTTTTTCCCCACATCAAACGCATCAAGGATCTGGTCGTCACCACCGGTGCCGTCACGCTGCTCGATTACGGTTGCGGCAAGGGCATGCAATACGAAGCGCACCGTCTTGAGGTACCCGGGGCGGGCGTATTTGAAGGTGTGCTGGATTACTGGGACGTTGATGAAGTGCGCTGTTACGACCCTTGTTACGCGCCCTATAGCAAGCTGCCCGAGGAACAGTTCGACGGCGTGGTTTCGACAGACGTGCTGGAGCACTGTCCGCAAGAAGACATTCCGTGGATTGTCGATGAAATGTTTTCGTATGCACGGCGCTTCGTTTTTGCATGCATCGCCTGTTATGCCGCCAAGAGCACTTTGCCGAACGGCGAAAACGCACATACCACTGTGCGCTCGTCGGCGTGGTGGCATGATCTTTTTACCGCGGTTGCCACCAGCTATCCTGGCGTGAGTTGGAAAATATTTACTGAAGTGCACGACAACCAACAACACCATGAGCACGGTTGATCAAACAGCAACAGTTTTAGCTTTGAGCCGGTGAATAGGGGCGGTATCCTTCGCGCCAAATAACCTCCACCGCAACGGATGTCGCCACGTTTTCACCAATTAGAAATTTAGTAATGCGCTTGATTTATTGATGGTAATGGCGCCGGGGAAATACCTGTTCGTGGTAAGTTCGACAGCTCTGGTCGGCTCCAGCCGTCTTGGTAAGTCTTTTTAGTTTTTATTTTCAGATCAGTAATTTTGAGCACCGCCAAAATGAATGTTAAAACCATAACCGGCCAGATCTCGACTGGAATCATTGTCGGGCTGAGCGCAATGGTCTATGCGATTTCGCATGGTGCTTTATTGTTTTCCGGCAGTTTATCGATTTTTGTTTCAATCGGAATGACCGCTTCATTAATTACGGCGGTCATTTGCGCGATCGGGAGCTGCTTCTTTAAAGAGAAGACATTCATCATGGGTACGGACACCAGTACCGTCTCCGTGATGGTAGGGTCATTATTAGTAGCGGAATCGCTGTCGATTTCCCAGGACATGGCCCAAGCCAATTTGTTATTGATTCTCTTCATCCTATCGGCCGTCTCAAGTCTCCTGTTCTATCTTTTTGCCAGACTGAATCTGGCCAACTATGTACGCTTTGTTCCGTTCTCTGTAATGGCCGGTTTCCTCGCATCGACGGGTTGGTTGATGTGCAGTGGTGCATTGATGATTATTTCCGGAATATCGCTCAGCGTTTCCGGCGTTCAGGATTTTTTGCTCAATCCATTACGATCTGACCTGCTTGCCGGTTGCATGGTCGCAGCTGCTTTATTAGGGTTGAAGAGGAAGATATCAACGGCCATTTTGATTCCGTTGATCATTGTTGTGTCTACATTGGTAGTCCACTTTTTCCTCAATAGTGCCTATTGCACTGAGCTTGAGGGCATTTGCTCGCCTGCCACCTGGCTTTTTCCTTCCGTATCCCAGAGTTCATGGATTCCGTTTTGGCGGTTGGATTTTATAAATGTGAATTTTGATACGTTAATACAAGCATTGCCGTCGATACTGGTGGTCTCTTTTGTCGGGGTTATGACCATCCTTTTAGCGGTTGCCAGCCTCGAGCTTTCGTATAAAAAAGAATTTGATTTAAACCAGGCGCTACGCGTTCATGCGGGGTCTTCTATTATTTCCGGCTTGTTCGGCGGCTATTTGGGAATTATCTCAACGGGTAGAACGACCCTGAACAAGGTGGGCGGCGGCGTCATTTCAAACCTCGTGGTGGCTTTGATTTGCCTCATCATGTTGGTCGGAGGGGGCGAGGTGTTGATGCTGATACCACGCGCCGCCTTGGGCGGCGTGATATTGTTTTTAGGTATTGCCATGCTTAAAAACTGGGTTTGGGATCAGCGAAAATTTCTCAACCGGGAGGAATTGGCTGCGATCGCAATGATACTGACGGTAGTGGCTAATTTTGGCTATCTCACCGGCTTTGGGTTGGGTGTCATGCTGGCGTGTATAGCCTTTGTCATTGCCTGTGGAAAAAGTCCGCTTACCAGTTTAAGAACCGATTTATCCTTATTTTCAAGCTCTGTCGTGCGTCATGAGCGGCAGAGAAAAATTATTAATGAATTCGGTGCCCAATCGCGTGTTTTCAGGTTGATTGGATATATTTTCTTTGGGTCCGCCAGTAACATTGAGCTGATGTTTCAGGAGATCGAGAAGCAGAATATAGAAAATATTTTGCTCGATTTTTCTGATGTGATCGGCATCGATCGATCTGCCATTGGAGTGTTTCATCGAATATTGCGGCGGGATAAGCTGTCAAAAGTTAATTTCTATTTGGTATACGGTGAGCGAAATAAAGATATCGTTCACTCCATTGTTCTGCGTCCGGGCAGTGGCCCGGTGGTCAGATTTTATGCAAACTGGGATGCCGGTCTTGAGGCGATGGAAGAGGCGATTCTCGAAAAAAATAAATATGTCGGTTCCACTGTGGATTGCTTTGATTTTTTTGAGAGTCTCGATGAGCAGAAAATTGTGATTGAGTGCTGTGCGTTGAAGTCGTTTGAGGTCGGGCAGGTTTTGTGTAAGCAAGGTGACTCTTCCAGTGAAATTTATTTTTTAAAAAATGGATCTCTTGAAATTGTTACAGATGTTAATGGGGCTGAAGTGCGGCTATCCAAGCTTGGGGATGGCGCCATGGTTGGTGAG
>Ga0114978_10004255_pt1 | contig 11616 bp, 14 predicted proteins | sample S_140212_EF_Meta_FD_87027 | JGI IMG/M metagenome (GOLD analysis project Ga0114978, IMG submission 87027) | Freshwater microbial communities from Lake Simoncouche, Canada to study carbon cycling - S_140212_EF_MetaG | ecosystem: Environmental > Aquatic > Freshwater > Lake | place: Lake...
CAAATATATTATACCAAATATATTATACCAAATATATTATACCAAATATATTATACCAAATATATTATACCAAATATATTATACCAAATATATTATACCAAATATATTATACCAAATATAAAATATTTTTATTACAACATACAAATATTTTATTACCACAATATATATTTTTTCATATATTTATCATTTTTAAGCTCATTTACATAAAACCACATATTTTTTCTTCTTAAAACAATATCTTCATTTTGTTTATTATTTTCAAATGATACTAAAAAATGTATTATTACATCCTTATTGCATTTATTAGCCTTTAACACCTTTGAAAATTCATAATAATCACAAATTAGTAATAATTCTTTTACGGTAAAATTCATATTATAGTTTAATATTTGAGGCATAGTTATGTCAAACATATTACTATGAGAATTATATTCTTGTTTTAGTTCTATACTTTCTATTTCATTTAAAATATCAGAAAATTCTAAATTGGTAAAGTCATTTATATCATCTACATTTTCATCTATTGAAAAAAAGATATTATCTTTATCATCCACATTTTTTTCCATTTATAAAATTAATATTATTATATTTATATTTATATTTAATATATTTATTATATCAAATATATCAAATTATTACATATCAATCATATCCATAAACTTAAACACTGTTTTATTAGTCAAACTTTTATAATCCTTTACTTTGCTATTAGCAATTTTTTCTATAACTTCCATAATTGTTAATCCATCTATTTCATCATAATCTTCAGACTCATCACTTTCATCATATAATTCTTTCTTAAATAGAATAGCAACATTTTCAGAAAGTTCGTCTACTTCATTTTTTTTATTATCTTGTGAAATAAAGGTATATATTTGTTCCAAAAGATTTCTAGTAATAAGCACAATTTTCGCCGGCGAAATTACATTATTTAACATAAGATTCATAAAGAACGCTGCTAATGATTTACGTTTTTCGTTATTTTTGTTTATATTGCAAAATTTAATATAATCAACTGCAGGATCAATGTATTCAATAACATTAAATAATTCAATAAATGTGCTTAAACTTTCTTCAAATGGTGTTTTCATAACCTCGTATTTTCTAATTATATTACAATACATATCTGCATATAATTTAGAATAGAATCTATTATCCGACGCAATGTCAAATATAAATGTACTAAGTCGCGTCAAATCGTTATCATCTACAGTTTCACATATTATTGTGTCAAGCACACTCATTACCTTTATTTGTATGTCGCTAAAATTTTTATCTGATAATTTATTTAAATAAGCCCTAATAATATCAATTTGTCCATCAACGCCTGATTTTTGCTCAATTTTTGTAGTTTGAAAAGTTCTAATACTATCCCATTCTTCATTAATTTCCATATTTTTATTCCCTTTTCTTTTTTTTAATGTATTTACACTTCCATTTATAACATCTCTTGAATTACTTGTTTCAATTTTGGATATATTTTCTCTTTTATTAAATACTGGGGTTTTTACATAACTTGGTGACCCTACTTCTAAAGACAACTCAGATATTTTTTTCAATGTTTCTTCCGGCAATTTATAATCAAACCCATTGAAAATTGCATTATTAAAATCACTTAAAGTATATATCATTGACATTTGAGGTTAATCTATTATGATATTATACATTTATATCAATTTTTTTTTAAATATTATAATAATCCAAAATAAACTTAAATACATTTAACCAAATATTATATATGACAACCAATAAGGAAGATAATGATTTAAATAACGAAGAATCAATTGATTCTTCGTATGAAATAAATGATTGGGACGATTTAGATATTAATCCCAATATATTAAGAGGAATATTTGCGTATGGGTTTGAAAAACCTAGTCCTATACAGAAAAAAGCAATTATCCCAATTATTAAAGGAAAAGATATTATCGCACAAGCACAATCTGGAACTGGTAAAACAGCGGCATTTGCTATTGGAGCATTATCTGCAGTTGATGTTAGATCTAATAGCACGCAGGTGTTAATTTTATCTCCTACTAGAGAATTGTGCACGCAAACTGCAAAGGTTGTATCTGATATGGGCAATTTAATGGTAGGACTTCGTGTTAAAACTTTATTTGGAGGTTCTATTGTTGAAGAAGGTAGCAGTTTTTCGAATAAAAACACTCCTCATATTATTTCTGGTTGTCCAGGCAGAGTTTATGATATGATGCGCAGAGATAGGATTAATGGTAAATTAATAAAGTTGATAATTCTTGATGAAGCAGATGAAATGCTATCGTCTGGTTTTAAAGAGCAAGTTTATAATATTTTTCAGCATTTTAGTAATAATATTCAAGTCGCATTATTTAGTGCTACGTTGCCAGAAAGTATTTCTCCAATTATTTCTAAAATTATGCGAGATCCAGTAAGAATCAGTGTAAAAGCAGAGATGCTTACTCTTGAGGGAATTTCACAATATTTTGTAGCGATTGATGATGATAAACATAAATATCTCACTTTAAAAGATATTTTTTCATTTATATCTGTTTCACAATGCATTATTTATTGCAATAGTGTAAAACGAGTTACTGATCTATATGAGGCTATGCGTGAAGATGATTTCCCGGTTTGTTGCATTCATAGTAATATGGATAAACCTGCAAGAGATTTAGCGTTTAATGAGTTTAAATCGGGCGGGTCGAGAGTTTTAATTTCTTCAAATGTAACTGCACGCGGAATTGATATTCAACAAGTTAGTATAGTAATTAATTTTGACTTACCAAAATGTGTTCACACTTATCTTCATAGAATTGGACGAAGTGGTCGATGGGGGAAAAAGGGCGTTGGTATTAATTTCATCACTAGAAGAGATGTTCCCAAAATGAAGGAAATTGAATCTCACTATGCTTGTCAAATTCAAGAAATGCCGTCAGATCTAGGGTTTTTACAGAATTTTTAATAAAATTTCAATCTTAATAAAATTTCAATCTTAATAAAATTTCAATCTTAATAAAATTTCATTCGTAAAAAATATTCATTATATTTCTAGTTAAAATATAATGAATCCAGAGTTAAATAAAGAACCAGTAAGCAAACTTAACGACATAAATGATTATTTTAAATTTCCTATTTATTATAATAAAGAAAAAGTAGAGATTAAAACCCACATAATAAATGATTTAGAACTAGTTAATGCAATAGACGAATCGTGTAAACCGATTTATACATATTGTTTTGATAATGATAATGACATTTCTAAAAAACTTATAGAACAGATATCGAAATATTATACAACCGATGTTAATTTTTTAAAAGATAATCAACAATTATTAAGAGAATACAAAAAAATAGATACAAAATACACCGATCATTCTTTAAATTATAAAAATATAGTAGATATTTGGAATGAAGTTAAACTTGATTCTGGATTTAAAGAAAAATATTATTATGTTGATTGGGAAATAATCGAATTTTTAAATAAATCAGAGATGTTTCTTCAATTTATGAGCATATATAATTTAGTTTCGCCTATTTTATCTTTATTTATACCTATTATTATTTTAATAATACCGTTTTTTATTATTAAAGCCAAAGGATTGCAACTCACGTTCAGTGAATATATTGATGTACTTAAAATTGTAGCTCATCAAAACGCAATAGGTAAATTATTTACTACAAATTTTACTGAAATACAAATACAAGATAAATTATACATAATAATATCTGCAGCGTTTTATTTATTTTCAATATATCAAAATATTATGGTATGCTCAAGATTTCATAATAATATGACTATTATTCATAACCATTTTAATGAAATAAAAATATATTTAACAAATACATTGCGTTCAATGGAAAATTATATAGCATATTCATCAGTATTATCTACCCATTTAGACTTTAATAATATTCTTAGAGAGAAAATTATATTATTGAAAAATATTCTTCATAAAATATCATATGTAACAGAGTATAACATTTGCAATGTTAACAAAATAAGAGAAATTGGATATATCTTAAAATACTTTTATGAATTGCATACAGATAAAACAATAGATGACGCAATTATGTATTCTATCGGATTTAATGGTTATATTGATTGTATTGAAGGATTAATAAATAATATAGAGGATAATAAAATAAATTTTGCTACATTTATTAATAAAAGTAAAAAAACTTCTATAAAAAACAACTATTATGCGTGCTTAAAAAATACAAATCCTATAAAAAATGACATTGAATTTAAGAAAAATATAATTATTACAGGTCCTAATGCTTCAGGAAAAACAACTATATTGAAATCTGTGCTAATAAATATTATATTTACTCAGCAATTTGGATGCGGGTTTTATGATTCTGCAAAAATTAAACCTTTTAACCACATCCATTGTTATTTAAATATACCAGACACATCTGGCAGAGACAGTTTATTTCAAGCTGAAGCTCGAAGGTGTAAAGAAATACTAGATATTATAAATTCTAATAAAAAAAATAATCACTTTTGCGCATTTGATGAATTATATTCAGGCACCAATCCAGACGAAGCGGAATTAAGCACAACTGCATTTATGAGTTATATATCAAAATATAAAAATGTACATTTTTTATTAACAACGCATTTTATTAAAGTTTGCAAAAATTTGCAAAAAAATACAAAAATAATGAATTGTCATATGGATACAACAAAAGTTAACAACCGGATTATATTTAAATATAAATTACTAGAAGGAATTTCTGAAGTTAAAGGAGGAATTAATGTATTATATGAAATGGATTACCCTAAAGAAATAATAGACAAATCGTTAAATATCTAAAATACGTAAATTTGTAAATACGTTAGTTAACTAATTAATTAATATACCCTTTTTGTATTATGACTTCTTTAACAGATTTATTTAATCCGTCATTTTTAATGTTTTTAGGAATATTAATACTTGTAGTAGCGTTATTAGTAGTATATTTTGAAAGTAAGATGCGTGACCAAAATCATAAAATTTCTTCTATGTTAAGTTTGGTTTCATCTTTAGCAGATGAAGTAAATGGACTAAAATTTGGACTTAATCATCTTGCAATGAGTGGAGGAAACTCACAATTATTTATACCAAGACCAACAGAAAGTCACAGTTTAGATAAAAAAGATTCTATTAACAGAAGTAATATGAATTTAATTGATGTATCTGATGATGACTCTGACTCTGACTCTGACTCTGACTCTGACTCTGATGATGCATCCAATGATGACTCTGACGACTCTAAAAGTGATAATGATTCTGACGAAGAAAAATTAACTATATCTGAGAATGATTTAGACAATAATATTATAGAAATTTGCGAAATTAATAATATAAAGGTTTTAACCATAGATAAAGAGTCGATGAATTGTTTTGATGACATAGACGAAGATAGTGAAAGTTTAAATGAAGATTTAGACGATTTAAGTGACGAATTATCAGATTATGGAATTGTCTTTGACGACAATGTAACTGATACTAAAATTGAAATTTTATCTATAACTAAAATTAATATAAATGATACTGAAAAATCTCCTATTGATTTTGATCTTAAAAAAATAAATATTTCTAGTTTAGAAGAAATAAAACCAAATGAAAATATTGATTATAAAAAATTATCTATACAAAAACTTAAATCTATAGTTGTAGAGAAGGGTTTAATCTCAGATTCTTCAAAATTAAAGAAACCCGAATTATTTAAATTGCTTGGTTTTGAATAAGAATATTATCTAGCAATTATATAAAATGTCTTGGGGAACTTGTTATTCTGGATCTAATAATACTCACTTTAATTTTCCTCCTATAATGTCCGATGGAAGAAACTATGCTTCTTGGCAACCTGAAGCTGTAGTAAATCAACGAATTCAAAAACAAGAGGGTATTAAATCTAATTGGGCATATAGACAATATTTGCAACAGAACGGTCTTCAAATTATGAATTACAATAATACTGAAGCCTGTTATGATTTAGGACTTGATCCTCACACTCAAACCGGTAAAACTCCGTCATCGAACGTTCCTTATAAATTTAGCTCTATATATGATACAAATAGACCTGGTTATGGGTATTGTAATAGCGATTTAAAAAATCCATATTTAACAAGTCAACAATTAAATGGAAGATTAGTTGCACCAACTATTAATCCTGCAAACTATCAATCGTTTATAAATAAATAAATTATATTTTATACGCGTTGCTCTTGGGCGTTTGAAATGAAAAAAGGGGTAAATTACCAAGGGCGCAATTTACTTTTATTTATAATATAATATAAAATATTTTTATTGTCATATTTTTTATTATCATACTTTTCGTAACAATTTAAATATTAAATTAATTAAATCATTAATGGCGTTTGAAATATCACAACCACATATTGTATTTTTAGAAGATTTTATTTGCAATCCTAAAAATAGTGATTATAACGTTCCGTATAAAGTGTTGATGAGTGAAATATCTAATTCGCAGAATGATATGGTGGTTTTTGACAAAGTTGTTAAAGGGAGCAATGGATCATTTGAATTGTGGGGATTTTGGGGAATTACAATTATTGAAATGGGATTTTATAAATCATTATGTGGACAGATGTATGTTATAAAACTTAAGTTAGGTGAACCTAAGAAGTATTATAAAATTGTAGAAGAATTATAATTTTATTTATTTTTTTATTGTAAAATCGGAAAATTACGCTACATTTTAACCCAAGTAGATTGATTACCTTTAAGAGGCTCCGCTTGATTATACACTTCAATTACACGCATAGTTAAACATATGTTATTTTCTGTGTGAGTTCTGTTTTCACCCTTGTTATAGGGGTCTTCAAGTTGGGTCATATTTACTGAAAACTCGCTAATTACAACGCATTTCATTATTTTTAGTTTATTGCAAGAAACATACACAAAATCGCCAATTATAGGACAAAACTTCATATTTCGTTTTCCTTTTGATTGCACTATCACCTTATTATGAGTTCCGTTATTTATATCATTGATAACTTTTTCATAATCATATAATGTCTTATTCCAGGTAGTCTTCCAAGTAGTATTAGGTCTAACAGTAGTCATTGTATTTTTTGTTTGATTCAACTGGTTGATATGTAATTATGTTTGCAAATTTACAAAAAAGTATTTCAATTTTAAATTTATTTATAATATTTTGAAGTAAACCTAATATAACCAATAAACCAATATAACCAATAAACCAATAATATAACCAATAAACCAATAATATAACCAATAAACCAATAATATAACTCATACAAATAATATAAAAATAATTTAAATTATAATATAATGAAAATACTAAGCATAGATGTTGGAATAAAAAATTTAGCATTTTGTCTTTTTTATAAAGACGATTCTGGTTCTGACTCTTTCCAAATTAAAAAATGGGATATTGTTAATATTTGTCAACAAGAAATATACAAGTGTTTAATTGTTGATAAAAATAATGTTTGTAATAAACCTGCCAAATTTAAAAAAAATGATAATTGTTTTTGTTTAAAACATTCTAAGAAACAAAATTATAAAATGCCAACATCCGAAATGAAACCAACTTTTATAAATAAACAAAAAAATCAAAAGCTTATTGAAATCGCAGAAAAATATTGCATAAAATATGAAAAATCAGCAAAAAAGTCTCAACTAATCGAGTTAATAAATAAAGATATACATATTAACTTTTTGGAAGAAATATCTAGCATTAACGCATCTAAAGTAGATTTAATAACTATAGGAGCTAATATAAAAGACAAATTTAATCTATTATTTTCCGAAGAAGACTGTATTGATTATGTTATTATTGAAAATCAAATAAGTCCTATTGCAAATCGTATGAAAACTATCCAAGGAATGATTGTGCAGTACTTTATTATGAGTAATGTAGATGTAACAAATATTGAATTTGTTTCAGCATCAAATAAACTTAAGGATTTTAATACAGATCATTCTAAAGATAAAAACGAAAATAAATTAGAAGAGAATATATCTAAAACAAAATATAGCGATAGAAAGAAAATGGGTATAGCCAAATGTTTAGAAATAATTACAAAAGAAGAGAGATTTAATGATATGATTGAATATTTTAATAAACATACCAAAAAGGATGATTTATCTGATTCTTTTTTGCAAGGATTGTGGTTTATAAATAACAAAAAACTATAGTTATCCAAAGACTATAGTTATCCAAAGACTATAGTTATCCAAAGACTATAGTTATCCAAAGACTATAGTTTATAATATATATATTTACGGTTTTATATATTACCCTTCGTAATACTTAAAATTATATAGTCTAATTAATGAATAATAATGGACGATATTATAGAATTTTCTGAATTAGACATGAATGATAATTTTGGTAGAGACTGGAATCAACCAAAAAAACCAGTCAATTTTGGAGGAGGACTTGAATTTTTAATGAATGATAAAGTTAAAGAAAGCATTAGACCTTCTAGCGATATTAATTTTGACGACCTTAATAATTTAGAAAATGAACTAAATGATCTAGTAGATGATAATATTGGAAATAGTTATAAACCAAAATCTGATATGTTTAGTAAACCTAGTGTTTCTTTTGAAAACTCAAACTCAACCGGCTTTGAAAGAGATAATGAACCGTCTTTAGGAAAATTTACATCAGATACAGGCGGTGATGCAAAAACGTGGGATGGGTATGGTAAATTTAACAATATACCATTAAATCCTGACAAAGGGTTTTCAAACGAACCTAAGATGTCAAAAGATGATTTACTTAGAGAGAAATTTAAATATTTGAGAAAGCTTGAAGCTTTGGAAAAGAAAGGGGTTGAATTATCAAAAAAGTATAATATGGATTCGCCTCTTCAAGAAATGCAAGGCGAATATGAAACTATTATGGAGGAAAAATCTAAAATGAACTCTGTAAAATTCCAAGGAAATATGATGATGGCGGTTATTAACGGAATAGAATTTTTAAATAATAGATTCGATCCATTTGATATTAAATTAGATGGTTGGAGTGAACAGATTAATGAAAATGTGACGGATTATGATGATATTTTTGGAGAATTGTATGAAAAATACAAATCTCGTGCTTCAATGGCTCCAGAATTAAAATTATTATTTCAACTAGGCGGAAGTGCTATAATGGTTCATATGACAAATACTATGTTCAAGAGCGCAATGCCGGGGATGGATGATATTTTAAGACAAAACCCTGATTTGATGCGATCATTCCAAAATGCAGCGGTGAATTCGATGGCTCAAACTAATCCTGGATTTACAGGGTTTATGACTAATGTAATGAATCCAGAGCCTTCTGTTGGAAACGGTATGGGTCCTCCTCCGCCATTAGCAACTCAAGGACCTAATGCAACACCTCCGCCATTTGGAAGACCTGGTAATAATAATTATTCAAATCGTCCTGATTTGAATATGAGTCGAAGTAATTTTAATGATGATGGAATCAGTCTTAGAGAAAATTTTGAAAGAACTGATATGCAAGAAAAATCTATCAGAAAGTCCTCAAGACCTGAAATGAGAGGACCAAGCGATATTACAGATATTCTCTCTGGGTTAAAGACTAAAACAATTAATATTCAAGAAGCATCACATCACTCTTTAAATATGAATGATAGTAGTACAATTAGTATAAGCGATTTGAAAGATTTGCAAGGTGACGGAAATATGCCGAAAAAAAGTAGAAGAAGACAAAAATCTTCTAGTAATACAATAAGTTTAGATATTTAGATATTTACACCTTTTCTCATTTACACCTTTTAACATTTCAAACGCCGATTATTTATAAAAAGGTTTATAAATAATCGGCGTTTGAAATGTTAAAAGGTGTAAATATATAGTTTACATTTTATTTTATTACTAAATATAGTAATAAAATAAAGTCTATTTACAATTTATTTTTGAATTGATATTATTTTTTATAGATACAATTTATTAATGAAATTTTATTATTCCAATGTATATTTCGTAATTTATAATTCAAAAAATATATGTGAAATACATCAGGCAATATTTTATAAACAGGTATAATTGAATACATCCTTTTTTCTATTTTTAATGGACTTACATTTTTTATATGTTTTTCTGCAGATTGAATACTATCAAATTTATAGCAATTAAATCCATTTACATAATTAGGGTTTCCTTCTTTCTCCAAACATAAATAAACTTTGTTATAAAAATTATTATTTGAGTTATTATTTGGGTTATTATTTGAGTTATTATTTGGAGAATCACTTATTAAGCTTGTTTCTGTTAGACAAGACATGTAATAATAAAAAACTTTTACATTTATATTATTTTTATTTAGTTATATAAATTACATATTTTTATAATTTATTTCTATTTTTTTCAATAAATTCATAAATGGAGTGTTATCTTCTCCTTTCAATAAAGAATCGTATATTATTTTTATATTTCCTGTTAGGTTTTTATTATTTATATGTAACCATAAAATAAATATTAAAAATAAAATAAAAGTTGCATATACGTCTTGTATTGTAATAGATTTATTTATTAAATAATAAGGTATAACTTTTATAAATATATTAATAACCACAAAAATAAAAATAGTTTTTACACGAGTTCCGTATAGTATCATTAGTATAAGCATTACTATGTTATCTAGTAATCCTAATGCAATAGCAAATTTAGGACTATAATGTGTAATTCTAAACGCATAAATTATATACCATATAAAAATCCAATATGAAAATACCAAGTCAAATCTTAATGGCATATTATAATATAATATATTTATTATATTTATGATTAAAAATATATAAAAATATAATGTAAATTTAACAAATGAATAAGCAATATTGCAATAATCAATCTACTTGTAAAAAAGGCGGAGTTAAAATACATAATTCAAATACTAATTATCTAGAAAATCCGGTAGATTTTTATAATAAATTAAAAACCCAAAATAAACCAACTGGTGTAAGGATTTCTCAAAGTGAAAATGAATATAAGGACAATCCATTTGGTAATGTAAATCCATTTAATAATGTAACTGGTGAAAAAGAATATGACAGTATAAAATACGATAAAACGTCATATAATACAATTGATCTTAACATAGACAATTATTCTAGAAACGATTTATTTAACTTATTTGGAATAAAGACGATGAGTTTAACGGAAGAAATTATGAAAGAATCAAAGAAAACCGTTCTCAAAACGCATCCTGATAAATCTAAATTAGAACCTAAATATTTTTTATTTTTTTCAACTGCATATAAACGGTTGTTTACCATTTATGAATTTCAAAATAAAACTGTTAAAAAGGAAAACGATTCTATTGAATATCATAATAAACCAAGTTTAAATAATAATGACACAAATAAATTAATTTTAGACAAAATGTTTGAACAGGACAAAAGCTTAAACGACAAGGGTAATTTTAATAAATGGTTTAATGATCAATTTGATAAATATAAATTAGAAGATAACGAAAACGGATATGGCGATTGGTTAAAATCAGACGAAGATATTGTTTCTATGGGAAATGTATCTCAGGCTAATATGGCCTCTGAAATAGAGAAAAGAAAAAAAATTATTCTGGAAAAAATCAAATACTTATTGACGACAATCAGAATACTATTCAAGAATGGAATGCTATAGG
>Ga0114978_10004257_pt1 | contig 11613 bp, 11 predicted proteins | sample S_140212_EF_Meta_FD_87027 | JGI IMG/M metagenome (GOLD analysis project Ga0114978, IMG submission 87027) | Freshwater microbial communities from Lake Simoncouche, Canada to study carbon cycling - S_140212_EF_MetaG | ecosystem: Environmental > Aquatic > Freshwater > Lake | place: Lake...
ACAAGAACCAGGACAAGAACCAGGACAAGAACCAGGACAAGAACCAGGACAAGAACCAGAATCCGAATCAGAGTATCAAGCCGACCAAATTCCAACATATAAATCAGATGGAACTGTTATCTGGTCAGATAAATCCCATCAAGATATATGGAATAAATTTAATCCATTATTAAAACAAGTATTATTAACGAACCACGAATGGTTAGAACATTTTATAAATAATTGTACTGCTCTAAGAAAGGAAAATAAACCCTGCAAATTTATAAGTCCTCCAAATTTAATTATTCCGCCATTATTAGATGTAGATACTGGCAAATATGATTTAGGCAATGAATATTATAATACAATGTTTAATAAATTTGACAAATCATATCAATCCACTTTATTAACGTTATATTCAAATAAAACAGGTGTTAAAGATTATAGATCTTTGGAAGAAACATTAGCAAGAATAGCTGAGACAAACCTTAATTTTACTGGATATATTTAAAAAATCTATGTATAAAATAATATATGCTTTATTTATATGATATTAGATTACATTTCATTACCAGTATTTTTAATTAGTTTTTCAATTGGGTTATTTTTCGTTTACATTTTAGGTCCAGAAATGAAAAAAATATTTATATATCCAACTCCTGAAAATGTAGATAAAATTTTATTCAAAGATAATGCTGATAATTGTTTTTATTTTGAAGAAACCGAAATACCGTGTCCAACAGATGAATCGCTTATTTCAAGTATACCTATACAAGGATAATGTGCACCTAATTTGCAATAACTAATAACTAATAACTAATAACTAATAACTAATAACTAATAACTAATAACTAATAACTAATAACTAATGTATAACTAATGTATAACTAATAAAAATATTCAAATAATATAAATGGGTATTAACTTTGGTAAATTTGTGCATACTGAAACTGGTAAATATATGATGTCTATATTGTTAGGGTTTGGTTTAGCATCATTGTTTAGAATAGTTTGCAAAGATAAAGAATGTATTATTTTTACGGCACCTCCTTTAGACCAATTTAAAGATAAAATTTATAAAAACGGAAATAAATGTTTTAAATATAATCCCATTGCCACAAAGTGTAACTCAAATAAAAAAATTGTTACTTTTGAAAATACAAATGAAGAATAATGCATTTGCGTAATTATTATAATCAATCATTCTTTATAATAATTATGAGTGACACAACAAATATTTTTGATCTACCAACAGATCCTGCTGGTGGAAGTGCAAGCAATATATCTTTAAATGCTTCTGAAAATGTAGGTATTCAGCAACCAAATATTTATAACAATCAAGGTGTAACAGGAGGAAATGGAGGAAATGATAGTTTAGACCAAAATACTATCAACCAACTTGTAAATACTCTACAACAAGCTTCAATTAGTGGTGCAACTCAGTTACCATCGAGAGATATTCCTATGTCTACTGCCACAAGAATGAATGACGCTCATGTCCAACCTAATTACATTCCACAAATACATAATGTTGATTATATTTCAAATCAAGATTCGGCTTCCGAAATGATTGACAAATATAATAGACAAAACGACAACAAAAATTCTTTAGATGATATGTACAATGAAATGCAAACTCCGCTATTGTTAGGAGTGCTTTATTTTTTGTTTCAGTTACCATTTTTTAGAAGATTATTGTTTAATTATTTTCCGGTTCTTTTTTCAAATGACGGAAATTATAACATTAATGGATTTATATTTTGCAGTGTATTATTTGGATTAACGTTTTACACGTTAAATAAAACTACAAATCATTTTTCTACTTTCTAAACATACCTTTCACAAAAGAAATTGTAAAACTATTTAAATATATTTAAATAAAATAATTATGGATCTTAGGATTAAAGATTTTATTATGTCTTTGCAAAACAATTATACAAATGTTATAAAAATGAACATTTTTAATTACTTTAAAACGGGCGAACCAATAGTAGATACGATATTATCCACTATTGGTATAAGTATATTTGGTTTATTAATTAATTATATAGCTGATAAAAATATATATAATTTTTTATTTAATTTATCTTTGAATAATATAAAATCTTGGTTTTTTACAAAAAGATGTGTAATTATTGAAGGAAGACGAAGTTCTAGCACGTCTAGTTATAGTTCTGCTCATAATGTAAGTTCTGTTTATAGCATTAGGTTTAAAGCAATGTGGCAATACATTATTAATAATATTGATAATAATAATACAATATATCAAATAAGAGAGTCGCATAGCAATTATCAATCATCCGAGTGTAAAAATAGTAAAAACAAAACAAATGATATGTTTATGGTTTCTCAAAATAAAGATTTTAAATTAGATGATAATATATATGTTAATGCTACCCTTGAACAAGAAGGCACAAAAGATGACAAGGATAAAATAACCACTACAATTGATAAAATTACCATTAAAATATATTCGTATAAATATTCTCTTAGTTATTTAAAAAAATATATTGAAACTATAAGTGACCAATACTTGACTTCTTTAAAAAATAGTAGAAATAATAAACGATTCGTATATTTTTTGGATAATGTTAAAATTCAAGACGAAGACGACAAATATTCGTGCTGGAGAGAATATATTTTTGAAAGTTCCAGAACTTTCAAAAATATATTTTTTGATGGTAAAAAAGATTTAATTTCTAAAATTGAGTTTTTTATCAATAACCGTGAGTGGTATTATACCAAAGGCATTCCATATACACTTGGTATTGGTCTACACGGGCCTCCAGGAACTGGAAAGACTTCTTTGATTAAAGTATTAGCTAATTTTACTGACCGTAATATTATAGTAATCTCACTTAAAATAATTAAAACGAAGAGACAATTAGAACAATTCTTTTTTGAAAATACATACAATGATAAAAATGAACAAGGTGATATGTCTTTTGATAAAAAGATAATAGTATTTGAAGATATTGATTGTATTGGAGATATTGTTCTTAACCGAAATTCTAAAAATAAAGAGAAAGACGGAATTCGTTCTAGTAAAAAAAATGACAGAACTGAAAAAGATAATTTACAAATAGGTGATATTTTACAGTCTATATGTGATTTTACTGAACCAAATAATACATCTGGATCGGGGTCTATGAATATAAAATCAATTCATTTATCAGAAGATCCGCCTATAACGCTGGACGATATTTTAAATTTATGGGATGGAATTCGCGAAACTCCTGGTAGAATTCTGATTATTTCGTCTAATCATTATGATAAACTAGACCCTGCATTAATCAGACCAGGTAGAATTGATATTACACACGAATTAAGCAATGCTAGTTATAATACAATATCAGAAATATATTTTCATTTATTTGAAAAAAAAATAGATAAAAAAAACCTTGAAAAGGTAAGAGAATATTTTTACTCCCCCGCTGAACTTATAAATATGTATATATCTAATAATAAAAATGAAGAAAAATTTATTGCAAGATTGGTATTAAACAAAAAAATATAACCAATCCCTATAAACCAATCCCTATAAACCAATCCCTATAAACCAATCCCTATAAACCAATCCCTATAAACCAATCCCTATAAACCACCCCCTAACTATACTACAAATAATTTATGATGAAACTCATTTAGTGACTTGTTTTATAATATTTCTCATATTTCGGTATTTACAAATATTATAGATTATTTAAGTTTTTTCGTTATAAATTTAATTAGTAAATACTTTTTTATACTAATTAGATGATTAAAGAATATGTTAACAAATTCATTGAGAATCTACCCGAAGATTTAAAAAATTCTAAAGATCCGTTAATAATTGATATAATTTTAGATGGAGGATTATTCAATGGAAGTTATTTAATAGGAGCTTTATATTTTTTAAAAGAAATGGAAACTCGCAAATATATTAAAATTGATCGCATATCAGGATGCAGCATTGGTTCTGTTGTGGCCTTGTTATATTTTATGGATTCTTTGGATACGATGACAAATCTATATGATATAGTTAATAGTACATTTAGGAAAAACTATAATTTAGAAATTATAAAAGAACTAAAAACTATTTTAAAGGATAAAATACCTCTAGACATTTGCAAACAAGTAGAAAACCGGTTGTTTATCTCTTATAATAATATCAAAATAGGCAAAAAACGTGTTAAATCTGTTTTTAAAGATGTAGATGAAATAATTAATACAATTATTAGATCATGTTTTATTCCGTATTTAATTGACGGAAATATCTGTTATGAAAATAAACATATAGATGGTATGAATCCATATATTTTTAAATTAGAACCAAATAAAAAAATTCTATATTTAGATTTATTTGGATATGATAAAATTGGAAACTTATTAAATGTGAAAAATGAGAAAACTAATTTTCATCGTGTTCTTTCAGGGTTACTTGACATACATACATTTTATATAAAACAATCAAGCACCCAAATGTGTAGTTATGTAAATGACTGGTCTATTTCTAATAAAATGTTTAATTATATAAAATTAATATTTGAAAAAATATGCATTTATTTAATTCATATTTTGATATACATTAAAACAAAAATTCCTGCAGAATTTGAAGAGACTGTTATTTATAAAATAATTACAAAAATAATGAAGGAATCTTTTATAATCATTTTGGAAAACTATTGTTTATAATAGGTATCTAATATATATCTTTCTTATTTCGTCTCGTTTTTCTACCATAAATAGCAGAAAACCATTTTTTTTGTTTATTATCATTTTTTTTGGTTTTATATGTTTTTGGTTTATATGTTTTTGGTTTATATGTTTTTGGTTTATATGTTTTTGGTTTATATGGTTTTGCAGTCTCTTCTTTTATAGACATTTTTTCCATTTTAGAATCTGGTTTATAATTTAAAAACCATTCTTCCATTTCTTTGGGATTTTTACTATTTTTTAATTCTTTATATTTTTCTGCTCTATTTGCCCTTATTTCTTCTATAGATTCTTGATGTCCATAACACGTAATACTAAACCGTTTTAATAGACCTTTTTGTTCCAATCTATTTTTTTGTTGCACTTCAAATAAAAATTTAGACATACATAATATTCTTTCGGAAAATTCATTATAATAGGGTCTATCTGAATATAAAAAAGCTAAATAAAAACTCAACATTGTATCAATCGTAGCTATTTTTACAGGTTGATCGTGAATAGTTAAAACATTATAACTATGACACGCGATTGGATTGTAAATAAAAACAATTGTATCGTTACCTATTTTAATTTCATAATGTTCTGGAATTATTTCTCCAACAGGTTCTCTTTTTAATATCTTTACATTTTTTATACCAATATCTTTTAAACGTTCCTTCACTATTTCAGCAGTAGTTTCTGGTTCTCGAGATAAAACATCAAAATCTGCGATTTTATTTAAAGATTTTTGTAAATTGTGTGGCATATATTTCGAATAAAGCGAAATAGCGTAACCTCCAAAAAAAACGACTCCTTGGTTAACTAAAGTATTTTTTACATTATCATAAATTGTTTCTTCTTTTTCTTTATTTTCTTTACTGTCTATTTTTCTCTGAAAATTTATTTTATCGCATTCTACAGTTGTTAACGGGTAGTTTTTATTCAATAAAGATAATCGTTTAAGCACCTTTTCCCATCTACTTGTATCACCTGCTGGTCTAGATAACTCTAAATACATGGACATTCTCAAAAAATTTGGAGGAGCGTATAAAATTCCAGCTACCCGGATAGATTCTTTTGTCAACTCACTGTATATACTTTTATCTAGTTGAGTAATGTCGGCAACAGGTATGTAATTAACAAATACTTTATATGTTCCGTGATGTTGTCCCGATTTTGCTTCTACATCAGTAAATCCAGATTTATAGTAAATATTAGCTAGTTCTTTTGCGTCATTTAATGCATTTGGTGTGAAAAAATCGTAATCTGGTATTTCTGCATCTTTATTATAAAATCTATCTTCAACTGGTAAAATATTATTTATAGCGGTTCCACCATAACAAATCAGATTTTTTTTATTTATAAAGTTTTCCACTATTTTAATTATTTTTTTTACGTCTTCTGAATTTACAACGCGTTTTGCTATTTTTTCTTCTGCATTATCTACAGCCATACGCAAAATTGTTAATTCACAATCATTAAAATTTAAATCTTTACATATATTTTTAGTCTTCATTATCTTATATAATATATAGATTAAAACTAAATATTATATTTGCAACAAATTGTATTATACATTAACAATTATAATATGTTATCACTTATAACATTTTCGTAATTTTTAACCTTTGTAAATATTGTATTGCATCCATTGCATTTTATATATTCGGTATCATCTATTTGAAAAAATCTTCCTAATATATTTGGCAATTTACCAGACTTTTTACATATATGACAATCGTAATTTACAGGTATTTGACAATTATGTAATGACATTGATAGACCCATAATATACAATATTTTTCAATATTTTTAAGCTATTTTTATACACTAAAACTATAATAATCTGACGATACGCCTCTTGTAGCATAAGAATATTCGGGTTTTTGAGGAGTAGGTGCTGCAATAGTAACTGGAATATACCTTAAACGTTCTGGTTTTAAACAAAAGGCATAGCTACATCTATCGAAAAATAAAGCGTTCTCTTCCAAATTATTATCAACATATTGATAACGCATTGCTACCATTTGACATCCGGCTTCCCTACACAAAAGACCACTAGGGTTTGCAGGATTTACTCCTTTATCTGGTAATGCTATAGTAATTCCTCTTTTATTAAATTCGGTTAATTCGTTAATGTCTGGATTATTTTTTACATTATAATAATTATAAGCTCTCATAAATACCGAATTGCTTGTTATATTTACATATTCTAAAAAATCTTTGTTTTCTAAAAATGCGTTGTTAATTTTATCTACAATTAGAATTACTTTTTTTTGGAACGTTAATAAAGGAATTGATCCTAAATTCTGTCCATAATTTTCATAACTATATTCTTTTCCGAGCATAATAGAATCATACGATTTTAAAATACTAGCTAATTTAGAATACATATTTTGATTATTGCTTTTTATTCTTAAATGGATAATTATGGGGTCGGTTGGATTCGGCGAAGTTCCGTTTGAAAATGCATAGTTTTGAATTGTGCTCATTACATCTGCAAAACTCACCGAATTAAATGTTTCTTTTATAAAATAATCTTCAGAAGTGGATGTTGCTACAATAGGATTATCATCAAGTGAATAAATTTCGAAATCCAGTCCTCTTACTCCTTGTTTTAAAACCGCTTTCAAATTGCATAAATCTGTAAAATCGTTTTTGTAGGTACCTCCACTGCAAGCATTGTAAGCAGTTTTTATATAATAATCGTATAAATTTCCACCACAGTCTGGATCACTTGAAACTAATGATTTTATATTTCCATCAACACTTGGATATAACCCATTCATAAAATTACATTCCGAATTTTCAAGTCTATGTAAATAAATCATATATCCTATCATAATTATTAAAATAAGGAAAATAAATGCAATTATCATATATGAAACAAAGTCTTCGCTCATATTTTTAACAGTGCTTAAATAATCTGTTGGTTGAGTTGACATTACTAATATAATATATTATTTTTAAATATTTTGATTTTAGATAAATATTTTGGTTTTAGATAAAAAATTTGTTTTTAGATAAATATTTTGGTTTTAGATAAAAATTTTGGGTTAAGATAGTTAAAATTAAATAATATTTTATAACTAAATAAAGAATTAAAAAAATGTAATAATATATACTAATTATGGCTGGTGGTTTATTAAATCTAGTGGCTCAAGGTCAACAAAATGTAATTTTAAATGGAAATCCTATGAAAACATTCTGGAAAGCTACATATGCAAAATATACTAATTGGGGAAAACAAAATTTCCGATTGGATTACACCGGGACACCAACATTAAATCTAACAAGTGAATCCACCTTTAATTTTACAGTGAAACGATACGCCGATCTTCTTATGGACAGTTATTTATCTGTCAATTTACCAAATATTTGGTCTCCTATTTTACCTCCTCAAACTATTATAAACCCTGACGGAACTACTACTTATACAGATTGGGCGCCATATGATTTTAGATGGATTGATAATATGGGGCCTCAAATGATAAGCAAAATTACAATTACGTGTGGCAACCAAAAGTTACAAGAATATTCCGGTAAGTATTTATTATCTGCCGTTCAACGTGATTTCGATTCTCAAAAGTTGGCATTATTTTACCAAATGACTGGAAGCACTGCTGACCTAAACGACCCTGGTAATTATGGAGGTCGTGTAAACTCATATCCTAGTGCCTTTTATACCCCAAGTGCTGCAGGAGCCCAACCGTCTATTATGGGGAAAACAATTTATATACCGTTGAATTCGTGGTTTTCTATGAAATCTCAAATGTCGTTTCCGTTAGTATCTTTACAATATAACGAGCTTCAAATAAGTATTACAATTAGACCAATTTGTGAATTATTTAGAATTCGTGATGTAATGGATGTTACAAATAATTATCCATATGTAGCTCCTAATTTTAATCAATATTATATGCAATTTTATAGATTTTTACAAACACCTCCAGACGAAATATTAGGACCAAACTCTTATATTGATACGAGAACAAACTGGAATTCGGATATTAATTTAAATTGCACATATTGTTTTCTCTCAAATGACGAATCTAGATTATTTGCAAAAAACGAACAAACCTATTTGTTTAGACAAATTCACGAAAAAGTTTTTTACAATATTACTGGACAAAATAAAGTTAGTTTAGATTCTATTGGTATGATTGCAAACTGGATGTTTTATTTCCAACGAAGCGATGTTAATTTGCGAAATGAATGGTGTAATTATACCAATTGGCCATATAATTATATGCCGCAAGATATTACACCTGCGCCAACTGCAGGAGATTATCCTAATCCGAATCCTGCCCCACCACCTTTAGTACCTAACACACTAGGTCCAGGGTTAAATCCTGACGGAACACGAAGCGGATTAATGATAACAGGTGTGTATAGTCCTCAGAATTTAAAAGAAATTTTGGTGGCAATGGGAATCTTGATGGATGGACAATATAGAGAAAATATGTTACCTGCAGGGGTGTATAATTATATTGAAAAATATATAAGGACATCTGGGTATGCTCCTGATGGAGTATATTGTTATAATTTTAGTTTGGATACGTCTCCGTTTAATATGCAGCCATCCGGTGCGATGAATATGAGTCGTTTTACAAATATTCAGTTTGAATTTACCACAATTAGTCCACCAGCTGATCCATATGCACAGGTATTAACCATTTGCGATCCTACTACAGGAGATTTAATCGGAATTAATAAACCAACATGGAGAATTTATGATTATAATTTTGATATGTGGGTTTTTGAAGAACGAGTAAATATGGTTGTATTTGTTGGAGGAAATGCTGGATTAATGTATGCTACTTAGATGTAGAAAATTTAATTGTATAACAGTTTTCTTAAAATAAATGAAATAAAGGAAATTTGTCTTCTTTTTTTTCCAAAAGTTTTTTCGGGGAATCAATTTTGGACATTTTTGGCATGTCCAAATTTGAAAAAGGACGAAAGACTCCCCGAAAAACGCGAGTTTACTGCATAATTGAAAATTAGCATAAGGATACAGAAAAAATAATTTTAAAAACGTTACGGTAATTTTTAAAATTAATTTATATTTATGTATATATTAATTTAGGAAACTTTTAGTAAGTATATATATACTTACTTATGACTTACCAAAAGTTACCAAAAATATCTTCTTTTTTTTATTGCGAATCTTGTGAGTATACGTGCTGTAAAAATAGCTTATGGGTTAAACATTGTTCTACTACAAAACATAAAAATACTTACCAATACTTACTAAAAGGTGAAAAAAGTTTCCATTTTTGCGATTGTGGCAATAAATACAAACACAAACAAAGTTTATACAATCATAAAAAAAAATGCGATTCGTCATTTAACGAGACTACTTCGTGTGATAATTTTGAGGTGCAAAATTTAACTAATTTAGTTCTAGATGTAGTAAAACATAATCAAGAATTAACATCACAAAATCAAGATTTGACTAATAAAATGTATGAATTATGTAAAAATGGAACAAATACCACTTTAATAAATAATTCAAATAACAAAACATTTAATTTAAATGTATTTTTAAATGAGCAATGCAAAGATGCTATGAATATTATGGATTTTGTGGATTCGCTTAAATTACAATTATCAGATCTTGAAAATGTTGGAAAATTGGGATTCGTTGAAGGAATCACAAATATAATTGTGAAAAACTTAAAAGCAATGGATGTGCATAAAAGACCAGTTCATTGCAGCGATTCAAAGAGGGAAGTAATGTATGTAAAAGATGAAAATAAATGGGAAAAGGAAAATAATGAAAATAAAAAGTTACGAAAAGCAATCAAATATATTGCTCATAAAAATACTAAATTGCTTCCCGAATTTAAAGCAAAATACCCAGATTGTAGTAAAAGTGAATCAAAACACTTGGACCATTATAATAAACTTGTTATAGAAGCAATGGGAGGCAGAGGAAACAATGATATAGAAAAAGAAAATAAAATTATAAAAAACATTGCAAAAGAAATCTCAATTGATAAAATGGTGTAAAAATTATAATATTTTATTTAACTCAAATATGCATTTGATGCTAAAGGATCGTCTTCTATAAATTCGCCAGTTGTAGTACTACGTTTTGGATAAGTTGGCATAAATTGTAAACCGCTAGGAGTATAACGTTTAGAAAACATTTGGGTCTCTTCATCAAAACTATTTCTCCACACATTTACTCCAAAATTAGCCTGAGGGGGCGGGGAATTTTTATTAGAACCATATAAATCAAAAAAAGCAGATTGTGTGCCTATATCTGTTGTTAATGTTGAATAATTAGAAGTTGATCCAAATGTTAACTTACCGGCATCATTATTGCCAGGAACGCAATTATTACTTCTAGGTAATGGTGGTACATATGGCTGACATCCTGGACAGTCAATATCAGCAGTACATTGATGTCCGGTTATAGAACATCGTGATGTAGGACCGCAAAAATTTTTACAGCTATACTTTGTAGTTAATGGCAAGTCAACCGTATGACTAGTTTCTGAATTTTCATTAGGAGATGTATATTGTTGAAAATATTCAACTATATAGTCATTATTAGTTAAATACTCAATCCATTTAAATATGGAAACACATAGTATGAAGCTAATAACTGCTAAAAATAAAATATTATATTGGGTTTTTGAAAGATTCATATAATATTATTAATATTATATTTTTATAAAAGGAAATGAAAATGTAATGAAACTAACATAAATCAAATAAATCAAATAAATCAAATAATTTAGAAAACTAAAATAAAGTAAAATAAAATTTATATATCAATTAAATATAAGTAAATGTCAACTACGAGCGATACTTCAACAATAGATGAAAAAAAAGAAGACTCTGGACCTACCAGTAGTAGCATATTAAATAATACCATAAGTTTTTTAACTACGATAATAATGTTTGTATTGCTGATAATAATATATTTTTCGCTAGGAGGACTTGTAT
>Ga0114978_10004258_pt1 | contig 11613 bp, 10 predicted proteins | sample S_140212_EF_Meta_FD_87027 | JGI IMG/M metagenome (GOLD analysis project Ga0114978, IMG submission 87027) | Freshwater microbial communities from Lake Simoncouche, Canada to study carbon cycling - S_140212_EF_MetaG | ecosystem: Environmental > Aquatic > Freshwater > Lake | place: Lake...
AAAGCCGTCGATGTCGCTGACGTTATTCTGTAAACACAGGCGCACCATCTTGCCGGCGTCGGTAACCGAACCACCGCCGGAGGTAACGATCAAATCAGCCGCGGCGAGACGCGCTTCGGCCGTCGCCGCCAGCACCGCCTCACGCGGCGTGAATGAAGGGACGCGATCAAAAACGCCGGCGCAACGCGCACCGAGCGCTTCACGCATACGCGTCACCTCATCGGTGTTACGGTTGAGACTGCCGCTGGCCAGAATGAAAACACGCTGCGCCTGACGTCGGGCCGCCTCGGCGGCCACCGCCTGTGCTGCGGGCTCGCCATAGATCAACCGTTCGATAACGGGGAATATCAATGTGCCTGACTGCATGGTGATCCCTGAAAAATTTAACCGCGCGCTGCGGTGATTACTGTTCGATACCCGTGCCGATTTTCTGGATCAGCTTGCCGTAGCGCTCATAGTCATTGCGCAAGGTGGCGGTGAACTGCTCGGGCGTGGCAAAAATCACCTCGAGACCGGCGTCCTCCCAGATGCGCTGGATCTCCTTGTTGCCGAGTATCTTCTGGATCGCCGCATTGAGCTGGGTTACGACCTCGCGCGGCGTTCCGGCCGGCGCGAGTATGCCCTGCCAGCCGGCAATCTCGAAACCCGGCAGCCCACTCTCGGCGATAGTGGGGATCTCCATCGCCGAGGCCATACGGCGGGCACCGGTGACACCGAGCGCACGTAACTTGCCGGCACGCACCTGTGGCAATAAAAACACCGGACTGTTCATCCCCAGATCGGTGCGACCGGCAACGAGATCCACCATCGCCGACGAACCGCTGGTGCCGTAGGGCACGTGCAAGAGATCGATACCGGCCTGCAGTGCAAACATCACCGTGGCCAGATGATAGGCGCTGCCCACACCGGTGGTGCTATAGGTCATGGCAACGCGCCGCGATTTGGCCAGTGCAATCAGATCGCGCGCCGTTTTCACCGGCACGCTCGGATGCGCCACCAGCAAAAAGGAAAACGTCGCTGCCGGCGCCACCGGCGCGAAATCGCGCAGGGTGTTGAATGGCACCTTGCGCAAATGCGGCGTGCTGCCCAGCACCGAGCTCGGGCTCGCCAGCAGGGTATAACCATCGGGGGCGCTCTTCGCGACAAAATCGGCGGCGATCGTACCGGTCGCACCGGGTTTGCCTTCGACAATCACTTGCTGACCGAGCATTTCCGTCAGACGCTGCGCCAAATGCCGCGCATTGGTCTCCGACGAACTGCCCGGATAACCATGCACGATACGGATTGGTTTGTACGGATATGGTTCGGCGGCGCAGACAACGCCGGCGCTGGCGGTGAAGATGGCGGCAAAACAAAAACCGGCGACGACGTGTCGGCGGCGGAGAATCAACATCAGGGGGTTTTTCATAGGGCCCGAATCTATTATTCCGTGTCGCGTGCGTCAAGGAAACTTTGCCGATGATGAGGCCCTGACGTATGCTCGCGCCCTCGACGAAACCAAATCCCGGCCCCCACCGACAGGAAACAGCATGCCCTCGATTACGCTTGAAAACGACCTGAATCTGCACTACGAGATCGACGATTTCACCGATCCGTGGAAACCCGCCGAAACCATCCTCATGTTGCACGGCAACTGTGAAAGCGGCGCGGTGTGGTTTGGCTGGGTGCCGCATCTGGCGCGCGACTTTCGCGTGATACGCCCGGATATGCGCGGCTACGGACGTTCAACGCCGGTGGCGCGCGACTTTCCGTGGACGATCGATGTCGTCATCGACGACTTCATCGGCCTGATGGATGCACTGGGGATCGAACGCTTTCATCTGGTCGGCGCCAAAATCGCCGGCTTCATCGCACGGCGTTTTGCCGCACGCTTCCCGCAACGCGTCAGCACACTCACCGTGATCGGCACGCCGCCGCCGGTCTACGACGTGGCGGCCCGCGTTGAGTCATTGACCGCCGAAATCGAAGAGGTCGGCATCGAAGCCTGGGCGCGGCGTTCGATGGCGGGCCGCCTGGGCAGCGGCTTCCCCGCCGCCGGCGTCGAGTGGTGGATCAAACAGATGGCAAAAACACCGGTGTCGAGCCAGATCTGTTTCGTCCGCAACATACCGAAGGCCGATATCACCGCCGATCTGCCGCGCATTCAATGTCCGACCCTGGTCATCACCACCGAAGGCAGCGCGCTGGGCTCGGTTGAAACAACGCGTGCCTGGCAGCAACTGATCCCACACTCAAGACTGCTGGTGCTGCCGGGAGACTCCTATCATGTTGCCGCCAGCGACGCCGATCGCTGCGCCGAAGAAACGCGCGCCTTCATCGACAGCACACGGGCCTGAGTGCCGCCGCTACTGCGGCTGTATCCCCATGGCGGCAGTGAGCTTCTTGTTCAGCGCGAACTCTTCTTCGATAATTTTGGCCAGCTCCTGCGGCGTCGATCCCACACCCTCCAGCCCCTGCTCCTCAAGCTTCTGCTTGACCGCAGGTTCGCGCACCGCGCGCGCCACTTCGCTCTGGATGCGCGCCACGTATTCGGGCGGCGTGCCGGCGGCAAACCAAAACCCATACCAACCGATGTATTTGTAGCCCTTGACCCCGGCCTCGGCGAGGGTCGGTGTATCGGCCATTTTGTTCCAGCGTTTTTCCGCGGTAATCGCCAGCACGCGCAATCGGCCGGCCTGCGTGAACGGCAGCGCCGAGGGGGCTGCCGGAAAACCCATCTCAATCTGCCCGGAGATGGTGTCGCTCAGCGCCGCCGGCACACCGGTGTAATGCACCGGCATGAGCTTGATCGCCGTCATATGCGCAAACAATTCAGCCGCCATCTGCATGACGCTACCGACACCGGCAGTGCCGTAATTGAGTTTCGACGGATTGGCTTTCCCCAGCGCCACCAGCTCGCGTACAGTGCGCGCAGGCAGACTGGGGTTCACCACCAGCACATAGCCGACATTGCGCGCGGCAAGCGTGACCGGAATCAGATCCTTGGCTGAATCATAGGGCAGGTTCTTGAAGAAATACGGATAGGTTGCGTACGCCGCCGTCTGCAAGAGTAGCGTGTAGCCATCGGGCGCGCTCTTGGCGACGATCTCGGTGCCGAGCATGCCTCCGCCACCGCCGCGATTTTCAAAAACGATATTGGTGCCGAGCACCGGACCAAGTTTTTCAGCAATGATGCGCCCCACCACATCGGGGCCGGCACCGGGGCCATACGGCACCACGATGCGGATGAATTTGCTCGGATAATCCTTCGCCGCCAAGGCGGCCGTGTCCTTCGCCGCCAAGGCGGCGGCCAAGGACGGCGCCGATGGCACAGCCAGCAACGACATGGCAGCGATGATGAGTATCTTTCTGTTCACAATAACTCCTTTCAACGCCACCGGATCGATGGCCCTGTTCGATGTTTAATCTGCACTCAAATGAAACTGTTGGACGAGTTTACCCAGCTCGGCAATCTCAGCCTTGATGAACAACGCGAACTCCTCGCTGCGATCCCCCACCGGCACATAGGCAATTGCAGCCAGCCGCTGTTTCACCGCCTCGTCGCCCAGCGCCGCCACCACCTGCTCGCGCAACCGCAGCACCGTCTCGCGCGGCGTCTTCATCGGCACCAGCAGGCCGTACCAATTGCCCGACTGATACTGCGGCAAACCTGACTCGGCAATCGTCGGCAGTTGCGGCAGCATAGGCAGGCGCTTGCGCGTTGTCACCGCCACAGCGCGCAAACGTCCCTGACCCACATAGGGCAGCACGATGCCGGCCGCTGCAAAATACACCGAGGTCTCGCCGGAGATCACCGAGGTCATCGCCTCGCCGCCGCCCTTGTAAGGCACGTGCACCATCTCAACCCCGGCCTGCCCTTTCAATAACTCGGCGGCGAGAAATGTCGGCGTACCGGTCCCCGCCGACGCATAGTTAATCGCACCGCGGCGGGCCTTGGCGAGCTTGATGAGATCGCCCACCGTACGCACCGGTAGCGACGGATGCACCACCAGCATCGAGGGCGAAGTGGCGATTTGCGTGACCGGCGCAAAATCGCGCATCAGGTCATAACCAAGCTTCTTATACAGCGTCACATTGAGCGCATGCGTCATGCTGATTTGCAGCACCGTGTTGCCATCGGCAACCGCCTTCGCGGCGATTTCGGCGCCGATGTTGCCGCCGGCGCCGCTACGGTTTTCCACCACGACCTGCTGCCCCAGTCGCACCGCCAATCCACCGCCCAGGATGCGCCCCAGCACGTCGGCGCCGCTACCCGGTGAACCGGGCACGATATAGCGTAGCGGCCGCTCGTGAGTGCCCTGCGCGTATGCCGCCTGATATGTACAAAGACACGTGACAAGAGACACGCCAAGAGAGGCCAGCGTGGCGATCAGCGCCGCGTGATTAATTGGTCGGCACATTCGCCACTTTGACCGCCTCGCCCCACTTCGCGAGGTCAGCCTTGATAAAGCTGGTGAATTCAGCCGGCGTATTCCCGGCGGGGTCGAGCGCAAACGAGGCGATGCGTTCACGCACCGCAGCCGAGGCCAGCGTGTTGACGATCACCGTGTTCATGCGCGCCACAATTGCGGCCGGTGTTTTCGCCGGTGCCGATAGCCCGTACCACGCGGTAGTCACCACCTGCGGATAACCCTGCTCGGCATAGGTCGGCACTTCGGGCAGCACACCGACGCGTTTGGCGGTCGACACCGCCAGCGCGCGGGCCCGACCAGCGCGCACCTGCGCCACCGCCGAGGGTGTTACCACCGAACTCAGATGGACCTGCCCCGCCACCATGTCGGTCATGGCGGCGATGATCGATTTATACGGCACATGAACGACCTTCAGCTTGGCGCTCGCCATGAACAGCTCACCGGTGAGCATGGGGCCGGAACCCGCGCTCGTTGATGCGTAATTAAGCTGCCCGGGCTTGCTGCGCGCCATGCTCACCAAATCGGAGAGCTTGTTCACCGGCAGCGAAGGATGCGCCAGCAATACGAACGCCGTGGTGGCCAGTAACGAGACGTGTTCGAAATCGCGCAGAATGTCGTAGTTCAATTTATAAAAGTACGGCGTCACCGCAAGACTGCCGGTGGAAATCAGAAAATGATAACCATCCGCCGGTGCCCGCGCCCCCACCTCGGCACCGATCGTACCGCTGGCACCCGGATGATCTTCGACATACACCTGCTGCCCCAGCACTGGCACCAGTTCGCGCGCCAGCAAACGGGGCAATGCGTCATCCGCGCCCACTGTAATAAACCGTATGGACTTCGCCGGATACGCCTGCGCGCACGCCGCCGTTACTCCCACGCAATGCAAGACAAAGACTGTTGCCCCCAACGCTTTGAGTTTCATCCGAGTCTCCCCCGAGTTTGGATATTTTTTTGGTTTTTCCGGCCTGTGAGCCGGTTGCTGCAATGACTACCCGCTACGTCTAACCTCTGCGTCTAACCTCTATCCTCAACATTCAAACACCTGCACCACGCCCGGCGACACGCGCCGCCGCGCCTTCATGACGTGACCGGCCAGTCCAGCCACTCGCAAAAACCACGCCCCATGATCCATTCTTTATCTTCTTCGCTAAACCAGGGAATTTCGGCGGTAAAGAAACGAATCGCCTGTTGATAGCTGCACGGCATACGCGCCAGATCGGTCCCCCAAAACATGCGACGTGGTCCGAAGGCGTCATAAATTTTGCGCACATACGGCAACAAGGGCAAAAACGGATAGGGCGCGCTGGTATACGCCGGCAACGCGCTAACCTTGACCATCACATTGGGCCGCTTGGCCAGCGGCAATATGCGATCGAAGTCACGAAACGCCGCCTCATCCTTGTCTTCGGTGGGTAGCGCCAGATGACAAATCACCAGCCGTAGCCCCGGGAAGCGCGCCGCCACCGCATCCACCAGCGGCAACTGCGCCTGACTCACCATCAAGGCGATGCGCACCTGCGCTTTTTCCGCCGCACGCCACAGCCAGTCGACGCGCGACGCTTCAAGCGCCGCGGCCCAGCGCGGCAAACTAAAGCTAATGCGAAAACCACGCATGCCCGGCTGCTCGCACCAGGTCGCCACCCGTTCGGCGGCATCCGGCGCATCCAGATCAAAACGCCCCATCGCGGCGAAACGCTGCGGATAGCGCTGCGCCGCCGCCAGCACCAGATCATTACGATCGGCATCCCACGAAGGCGGAATCAACACACAGCGACTAACCCCCGCCTCGTCCATCAAACCGAGCAACTCTTCCGCACCCAACGCCGTCTTGCGATGCGGTTCACGCCCCGCCACCCACGGACGCTGCGGTGAATGGGGCGCCCAGATATGCGCCTGTGCGTCGGCGATAAACATACTCATTCCCTTGCCACCGTTTTTCTTGAGGTATCGGTCAGGCGCGCAACAGCGTCATCAACCCGGCCACCGATGCAAAGTCTTCCAGCTTGCCGACCGCCGCCACCACTTTTTCGATGCGCTCGGCGGGCAGACGGGCTTTGGCATACAAACGGAACTTGGCTTCCACCTGCGCGCGCGTCAACGGCCGCTCGGGCGAACCCAGCGGATGCTCGCAACGTTCAGACAATTTACGGCCGTCGGTGGTTTCCACTTCAACGATCGCTTGCACGCCGGAGAGCGAGGCGTCGGCCACTACTTCAACCTGTTCGGCTGAGAATTTGCGCAACACCGGATCGTCGTAACGATTTGGCTCGAATTGTTCGAGCGACAAATTGCGATCATGCAAAATCGCCGCCGCCGCATAATGCGTCGACAGCAGCGCTTCGAACTTCGCCTTGTAGCGCGGGAAGATGCCGTGCAAATCAACCGCCGTCTTGCCCATCGCGACGCGGATCTTGCGCACGTCGGCGGGCTTGAGTTGATGTTTTTCGACCAGATCAAACATGGCGGTAATCATGCCCTGGATGGTCGAAGCCGAGGGCCACAAGCGCAGCGCGATGTTTTCCATTTCCCAACGCTGACCGAGCGCCGCCACACTGTCCTGCGGACGCCCGCCGTTCGTATACGTGGTGAACAAGCCGCCATCCGGTGCGGTGAGAAATTCTTTGGTTGCGACAAACTTTTGTTCCGCCAGCAGCGCCGCCATCAAACCCGACAACGCACCGCGACACTGGTGAAATTTCACCGTCGGTGTGCCCCAGGCCGCAAAGGTGCCGGCCGATTGGCTGCCGGCCAGACCGAAAGTACGCGCCATCGTTTCGGCATCGAAATTACGCAGGCGCCCGACCGCCGCCGCCGAACCAAACAACCCGAACACACCGGGACCGTGCCAGCCGCGTTTACGAAACTCGGGGAAATCAAGCCCCAGACCGATGCGCGTGGCAACCTCGCAACCGGCGACCATCGCCACCAGCAGATCACGCCCCGACAAGCCATCGCGTTCAGCAATCGCCAGTGCCGGCGGCACTACCTCGGGGCTGATGTGCGTGAGCGTCGAACGATGCACATCACACATGGTCACCGCGGTAATCAGAAAACCATTGAGCAGAGTGGTCCCCGCCAGCGTCGAGCGCCCGCCGCCGATGATGCTGACATCTTCCGAATGACCCAGCGCACCAGCCATCGCGGCGATCTGTGCGGTCTCTTCGCCCAGATGGCCAGCCACCGCGCAGGCCAATGTATCGAGCAGCAGGATGCGGCAGTTCTCGCGCACGCGCTCCGGGATGTCTTCAATTTTGAGGCTGGCGGCAAATTGCGCCAGTGTCGCGGTTACGTCTGTGGTCACGTCTGTGGTCACGCCTGTGCTCATCTTGGTTCTTCCGGTTGGTGGCAACGGGGGAGCCGTCGCCGCGTTGTGATGCACATTTAAAGTTTCGGATTGTTTTCGCTGGAGACCATCACCTCAACCAACACCGGCTGCGTCTTCGTCGCCGCCTTGCCGGCACGCATGGCATCGGCGAGATCTTTGGCATCGGTAACACGGATACCCTTGCAACCGCTGGCCTCGGCGTATTGCGCGAAGTTTGGGCTCGTGAAGGTCGTGCCGAAGGTGTGGCCGTAAATATTGGTCTGCTGCATATAGGTCTGGCCGTAGGTGCTATTGTTGTGCACCACCATCAGGATGTTGGCGCCGTATTCAGCGGCCGTCGGCAGATCACCGATGGTCATCAGAAAAGCGCCGTCCCCCGCCAGCGCCACGACATCACGCTGCGGATACTCCAGTTTGGCAACGATCGCTGTCGGCAACGCGAAGCTCATCGCATTCCAGACGCCCGACTGCATGAAAGACTCAGGCGTCGCAATGTTGCGATACTGGCGCGCCCACATCTGACAAAGCCCGACGTCACTGGCCACCACCGCGCGGTCGTCGAGCACCGCGTTCATCGCCTCCATCACCAGACCGGGATAGATCGGTTTGTTACCGCGGTTGGCATCGTTCAACGCCGCGAGCTTGGCCCGTGTGTCCGCCTTGACCTTGGCCAGTCGATTAACCAGCGGCGTATCGACGGGCTTGTGGAAATCACCGAGTTCGGCGAGCAGCGCATCGACAAACAACTTGGGATCAGCGACACGCTGATCGTCACCGCGGTAACGCGACTCCTGCACATCATCAAAACCGATCAGGATTTGCGGCGCCCGGGTCACCGAATTGAGTTCGGTCATCTCGGCGGTGCCGGCGCGCAAGCCAATACCGATGACCAGGTCCGCATTCTTCATCGCCTCATCGCAGGCCGGATGACTGCGGCCGGTCTTAAAATAACCGGCGAACAAGGGATGACTCTCGGCGATCACACCGATGGCGTCTTGCGCATTAATCACCGGTGCCTGTAACTTCTCGGCGAGCGCGATGATCCCGGCCAGCGCGCCCTGCCGGATCACGCCCTTGCCGGCGGCAATCACCGGCGACTTCGCCGCCTTTAGCCGCTGCGCAAAACGTGCAACATCCGCCGCAACCGGCTGATGCACTACGGTCGGCAGGCGTTTGTATTCCGGCAACACGACTTTTTCTTTCTGCAGAACGTATTCACTTTCGTCAGACTCGCGTGGCAATTCAACGTGCACGGGACCCGGCCGGCCGCTACGCGCAATATGAAACGCTTTCGCCATTACCTCGGGGATATCCTCGATGCGCTCGACACGCGCACTCCACTTGGTGATGTGTTTGAACATCTCGTGGACGAAGGCCGGATTATCGACACCGTGGAAGGCCTCCATATCTGCTTTCAGCGGCACCGCGCCGCCAATATGCACCATCGGCGAAGCCGCACCATAGGCCTGCGCCACACCGGCCATCGAGTTGACACCACCGGGCCCCGCCGTAACCAGACAGACGCCGGGCTTGCCGGTGAGGCGCCCATACGCATCGGCCATCAGCGAAGTATTCGGCTCCATTTTGCATGTCACGAAGCGCATCGGTTTGATGCGGCTGATGCCGTCGTAGATCGGATGGATGTGTGAACCCGGCACACTGTAGATGCACTCCACGCCTTCAGCGTGCAAGGCCTCTGCGACTGCCTCACCCGCGTGCATTGCCTGTCGTTCCGCCATGATTCCTCCTGTTAGGACCTGCGTGTTGGGCCTGTCGGTATGTTGGGTATGTCGGGCGCAGTGCGCCGCGCATACCCTGTTCGTTATGCGGCGGCGGCAAACGCCGCCATCACCTGTTTCTCGTGCGCAATCAGGCGTTGCACACTGGTGCGCCCCTGCATGCGTTCGAGATGCGCGTGGCAATGCGTGTAGCGTGCGACATCCAGACCGAATGAAATCGCCCGCCGGAAACACCAGAAAAAATATGCATCGGCAGCGGTGAAGTGCTCGAAAAACCACTCGCGGCCGGCCAGCATTTCATCGGCAATCCGCAAGTCTTCAAACAACATGACGTTGGCCACCCGCTTGACCGATTCTTCCGACCCCGGCAGATCACAATAATTACCGGGCCGCGCATTGGGCGTCAGATGCGGATGGATACCCGAGGCGCACCACGCCAGAAACGAAATGACCTTGATCTCTGTGCGCGGATCGGCGGTCAATAATTTCGCCTGCGGAAACTGGCGAGCGATCCAGATCTGGATGGCGACGTTTTCCGTCAGCGGCTCACCGTCGATCACCAGCACGGGCACCTTGTGCTTGGGATTGAGTTTGAGAAATTCCGGCGACATCAGCTGGCCGCGGCGCGAATTCATGTCGATCACGCTGAAATCCGCCCCCGCTTCATTGAGCGTGATGTAGGGTACGGTGGCGCAAGTTTGCGGCGCGTAAAAAAGCTGCAAGTTCATTCGTCGGTCTCCTCCGGGAATCCTGCCATGTTAGCGGAACATTGGTGTGCAGACCAGCGTACAGGCCGTCACCGCGCGGCGCCGCGGCTTCTATAATCAAGGCCTTTCAAGTCACGGATGCCAACACCATGTCGGACCAACAAACCTTGGGCAAATTACCACGCGACGCCATCCGCCTGCTTGCGCTGCCACCACTGGCGCCCGGCATCATCGAGGGTTTCAAGGCGCTGGTCGATCTCACCGGCACCATTTCCGACGCCATGGACGAACTCGGCATCGTCGGTATCGTGCCGGCGTTTGAAATGCCGCCGGTCAATCATGGCAAGCGTATCGTTGGCCCCGCCCTGACGGTGCGCAACATCCGCCACAGCACGCAGATACACAAAGCGGCCATCGACAAAACCAGTGGTCAGGGGGAGACCGAGGCGCACAATCTGGCCACCGCAGGCGACGTGCTGGTGATGCAGGGGGTGATGGGCTGCTCGAACATGGGCGGTCAATCGGCCACGCTATCCCGGCGCGAAGGTTGTATCGGCGCCATCGTCGATGGCACGTTGCGCGACCCCGACCAGTATCGGCAAATGGACTGGCCCGTGTGGTGCCGCGGCTTCACGCCGATCACCGGAAAATGGCGGATGCAAACAGTGGAGATTAACGGCACCGTGCAAATCGGCGGCGTTGCGGTGCGGCCGGGCGATCTGGTCTGCGCTGACGAAGCGGGTATCGCCTTCATTCCTTACGCGCAGGCCGCCGCCGTGCTGGAGGTCGCACGCAAGATCGACGGTGGCGACAGCAAACGCAAGGCGGACATCGACAACGGCGTGCCGCTGGTCGATATCCTGAAAAAATCTTATAAGTAGACGGCGCTGCAGCCTGTGGCTTGTTACGTCGTGCGGTTACTCGCGGGCGTCGCAGGCGATTAACAACCGCAAGGTCAACATTGCTGCGCTCAAAGTATTGAACTGAACCGCCTGCCGCGCGCTAAAGCAAAAAAATGCGCCCCTGACTTCAGGGGCGCATTCGATCAGTCTATTGCAATTACTGTGCGGCGGCTACGCGGCGCACCGGCGTCACGAGAATGACACGGTTGGTCGCCGTCTGGTGGATCAACAAGCCACCTTCACGCGTGGTGCGTGCATTGCGCAGAATGCCCGAATAGACACCACCGGATGATATCGGCCAGCTCTGGAACGATTCTTTGGCAATATCAAAGCGCACCAGCATGTCAGGACGCACGCCCGACTCGTTGTACCAGATCGCGCCATCCAGATACGCAATGCCATAAGGATGCGAACGCGGGCCCGACGGCGACGCCCATTCTTTGACCTCACCATTCTTCGGATTGTAGCGACCAAGCTGACCACGCCCGGAATTCACATACCAGATGATGCCATCGGGTGCGATGC
>Ga0114978_10004259_pt1 | contig 11612 bp, 19 predicted proteins | sample S_140212_EF_Meta_FD_87027 | JGI IMG/M metagenome (GOLD analysis project Ga0114978, IMG submission 87027) | Freshwater microbial communities from Lake Simoncouche, Canada to study carbon cycling - S_140212_EF_MetaG | ecosystem: Environmental > Aquatic > Freshwater > Lake | place: Lake...
CTTACGTTCCTAAGAGAGACATTGCTGAGGTTGAAGTTGAAAAGAATGGAAAGACAAAGTTTGTAGATGGTGCTGACCTTTTGGATGGCGTTTATGTTAACAAGTCAAAATACGCTGATGGTGGTGAAATAAATTATTTTTCTAGTGAATGGGTGGTTGTCGCAAAAGACAATGATACTGAAAAATATGCTATTGTATCACCTTCGCCAATGTTTATAGCACCAGCTCAAAAAATGGGTAAAGCTATGTTGCAGGGTGCTAAATATAAAAAACTACGTGAAAAATATTCTGGTTTTCGAGTTATTCACCAGGACGATTTTGATGAAAATATGGTTTTTAAATACGAGGAAGGTGGTCAGGTTGATAACGGGGGTATGATTTACGCTCTTGCCGAATTTGTGTCAAGTGGAACTATTGCAAATAAAACAAACTATGAAAACTATGACGATATTTCACAAATACGAACAAAAGCAATTCAGTATTATGTCGAAAATGGAGATAAGCCATATTCTATGGGTGAATTAGAAAAAGTTTTGATGATAGTTTCAAGTGAACAATACGCAAAAGGAGGTCAAGTTTCTACATACAAAAAAGCAAATTGGAGATTTTGGTAAATAAAAAAATAAAAAAATGACTATTGAACAACTAAAAGAAAGGTTGAAAAACCCTTCAGTACAAGGAAACGCAACAGCAAAAGCCTTGCTAGAAAAACAAATCGCTGCGATGGAAGCAAAGCAAGATAGTGGCGAGAAAAAAGAAGAGCCTAAAGGTGAAGAGCCTAAGAAAAGAGGTCGCAAGGCAGGAACTAAAATGCCTAAAAAAGAGCCTAAGCCAAAGGTAGAGAAAGCGCCTAAGGTAAAAAAGACTTATGTGGCTAAAAAGAAAGATTCCGATGCCGAGCCAGATTGCGACACGCTTATCGCTAAGTTCCGCGAGAGAAGAGCAAAGGCAAAGGCAAACGCAGGTAAGCGCAAAACAACGCCTGTATTCCGTAAGATTGCTTCCGATGTAGTAGACGCTGTTGAAAAGGCTATTAAGAACGTTCCTACCGAGACTTTGAAGGCTAGTCCTAAAGAGACTATTCAAAAGTTTGGTAAGTTGCGTAAATCGGCTGAAACGTTCCTGACTGACTTTAGAGCTATTTTAGGTAGTGACTATCAAAAGGCACAAGCGGATGCCGAATTGAAGCAGTTAGAAACACTAATTGACAAACTTGTTAAGAAATACAAAAAGTAAGTTATATTTGCCCTACACTTTAACACCACTAATATGAGTTACATTTTCCCACACAGCGAAGTTTTACAAGAGGAAAACTTGTCCGCATCTAGCTTACCAGTAGATATTCAAGATATGATTCAAGAGTTCAACGAGCTAAAAGCAGAATACGACCAAGCACCTAGCGAAGAAGGTCTAGAGGAATTGAAAAAAGAGTCTGTTGTAATAGCGGATGAAATTCAAGACTACATAGAAGAATCGTTAGAAGAATCGGAAGAAGAGGATACAAACAATGATTCTCAAAAAACGACTAATAGCGGTAAAGCAGCGTGGAGATTTTGGTAAACGATATGGAAAGAGGTGAGCCTAAATGCCTTGTTCTTTTAAAAGCTAGTCACATATCGGTTAACGAGCTACCAGAAGAGATTCAAGAGAAAATAGAAATTCTCAATGCAGTAATCGAATCTAGAAATTCACTAAACGAGAATGATGATAGAGAGCTAAGAGACTGGGCGCTAAAAGTAGACGCTAGAGACGATTCTGTTATTGCTGACCTGCAAGGTTATATTGCTAAAAAAAAGCAAGAGCAAAGACAACAAGAGCAACAGCCAAGAGGCAATGAAAAACAAGACCCATCACAACCACAAAAAATGGCGTGGGGTGGTAGAGTAATTATAGAAAATAAACCAAAATGGATGTTTTGGTAACAATATCCCTTTCTTCCTGAAGCCAAGATGCTTTCGCTGATTGTGTGGACGGTCGAAGGGGTGACATTCAGCCACTTCTTTGTAGAAGTCATAATTTTCACCCCTGTTTTTCAACAGGGGTTTTTTTCTTTTAAAATAAAAAATATATGAATTATAGCTTAATTATCACAGACAAACTAGGGAACGTAATACATTCGCAACACTATGAAAGTGACCAAGTTGCTTTAGAGGAATTGAAGAAATTCGATTTGCTAAAATTTCAAGTCACGCTAGAAAAAATAGATGGAGACACTAAAACATAGAGTAGACATAACGCCTTATCCAGCGCAAAGACCTAGACTAAGTAAGTATGGTGTTCATAACTCAACAAAGTACACCAAACATAAGTCAGACCTAACTTTCTTATTGAAGTCCTTACGAATCGAAAAGAAAAACTACGAGTACCTTAGAATCAATTTCTTCTTTCCATATCCAGCTAGTGAGCCAAAGAAAAATAGGATAGACAACGCACCATATAACCGAAAATATGATTTAGACAACCTTATCAAAGGTTTTATGGATGCACTAACGCAAAGTGGTATTATAGAGGATGATAGATATATTTGCGGATTCTACGCAGAAAAGTTATTCACAACGAAAGAAAATGGATGGATTGAGTTTGAATTTGAATAAATTTGTACACTACACTTATGGAAAATCTCATTAGCGATTTATTTTTAAATATAGCTTCCGTTGTAAACAAAATGGGAGTGGGTAAATTTACGCAGCTTCTTAAAAGCATAAATTCTACCGAAATGAATCCTGATTCGGACTTTGTGAGTAACGCAATTATTGATATAGTATGTACAAAATACAGCGTCACTTTTGAGCAAGTCAAAACTTCTGGAACAAAATATCTTACTGTAATACATTTTCTAACATTCTTTTTAAAGAAATACGGCAACCTGCGTAATGTAGATATAGCCAAGTTACTAGATAGAGCGCCAAGCCAAACGTCTAAGTATTTTCTAGCCATTAGCTCAATGAGAGAGGATAGGAGTATTCAAAACACTTCTAAAATAATGATATACAAAGATTTACAGCAAGAGATTATTGATAAACTACACATTGTATGGAAGAGAAAAAGCGAAGAGGTAGACCAAAAAAGATAAATTTTGAAGAGCCTACTTCAATACCACAAAGTATGAATAACGAAATAGACAACACGAAGTTTGACTTCGCTCCGAGTTCTGGAGTTTCCGAACAAGAGGTTACCACAGGTTATAATCCTTTAGGTGATTCTGTTATAGAACGAGACTACTCAGCACCAAAACTTGCAGATGGAATAGTAGGAGACTTAGAAGAGCCTGTTTTTAGAAAAGAATCTTTCCAAGACCTTGAAAACAAAGCGAATGGAACTACTACCAACGCTGATGGTCAACCTTCAAACGCTTACAAAGAGAGTATCGCTAACGACCCGTTGACGAACGTAAACCCTGTTATTAACGACCTAGACGACAAAGAAAAGAGAGCGTCAAGTGAAGCGTTAGTTGACACAGTGTTAGACGTTTACGAAAGTATGCACCAATTTGGAGCTAACGCAGTGAAGTTTAGTGAAGATGAAATGCGTAAACTAATTCTAGAAGGTAAAATAGACCCCAATAGATTAGTTACGGTTGACGAAATGGGAAGCCAAGTTTCTATTTCTCAATTCGTTAGCGAGTTCAATGCACAAGTTGACGAAGCGATAGCGCCAGACCCATCGTTTAGAAAAAAGGTAACGCCAGTAATGGTACGTGTCTTTATGAAGCGTGGATGGGGAATGACAGACGAGCAATACTTAATGGCTTTATTTGGAAAAGACATTTTCTCAAAAGCAGCGATAGGTATAGGTTTACGCAAGTCCATCAATTTGGTTATTAGCACTTTAGTTGACGAAAAAGAATCTCAAAGACTAGAGCAGGAAATGGCTTCGATGCCGCCTAAACCCGCACCAAAGCCAACGCCACCACCCGCTCCACAGCCAAAATATGAATCAGTGGTAGTTGAAGATATGGATAACGTTATTGACGAAATGGAATCCGAAGACAATTACGAAGAGCCTGAAGATAGTGGAACAGACAAGCTACATATTAACGTAGAGGAAAATCCATTACGTCAAAAGAGAAAGAAAAGAGACCTTACTAAAAATGTCAAAGTAAAAACTTCATTCACAAAGGGTAAACCTATAAATCCAATATAATGTATTTGCCTAAAATTTTAATAGGTACACCCACTTACGAAGGAAAGAACTATTGCTTAGACGAATTTATTGATAACGTAGCGAAATTTAGTTACCCTAGAAATAGATTCGACTTTGTTATCTTCGACAACTCTTCTACACCAGAAAATGCTAAGTACATAAGCAAAAAGTATGGCGTGAAAGTTATTTGGAAAGATTATGCTGGAATGGGAGTTATTGAGAAACTTGCTCATACTCACGAAGAGGTGAGAATATACGCAATAAATAACAAGTACGACTACTTACTTCACCTAGAGAGCGATGTCTTTCCTCAGAGCGATGTAATTGAGCAACTACTCTGGCAAAAGAAAAATGTTATTGGAGTTCCTTATCAATTATTTGGAGGTGGTCAACGAAGAGTAGTTACTCAGCCTTTGAAGTATTGGGATGTAAGCCATTCTATAAGCGCAAACATATTACAATTAGCTAGACACCATCAGTGGTGGTTTGATGGAACTGTAAAAAGAGTTTCTACTAATGGTATAGGTTGTACTTTAATGAAAGTCAACGCAATAAAGAACATTCCTTTTAGATTCGTTCCTGAGAATGATTCAGCTCCAGACACGTGGTTTACCCTTGACTTAATAGCAAATAACGTTCATTATTACGTTCACACTGGTATGGTGGCTTTCCATTGGAACAACGAGGACTGGGGTGCATACGCAAACTTATTGAAATACGATAAATCCGAATAAAATGAAAGTAGTAAAAAAAACAAAAAAGCCTTTTAGCGAAAAAACAAAAGAGGTTAACACGCTAGAGCAAAACAGAGAAATTCTAGACCAAGTAGCGAATGATGTAGTGGAGAAACACACTAAATTATTCATTAAGCCTATGTCTATTATGCAGCAAAGTGTAGATGATGATTCACAATATCTATTAGCGTTAGGCGAGTTTATTAGCTTAGGTCAGAGAGAAAGAGAGTTGATGTTGATGCGTGACAAGAAATTTGAAGCTGCACGTTTGAATGTAGAGTTGCTAGATGCTATTGGTAAATACCAAGCTAACGAAAACCTATTGAAAGAGAAAAAGGTACACTACGACAACGTATTCTTACCTAGATACAATAAAGAGTTAGAAGATTCAAAAGAAAATTTCGCTTCAACTTTAGAAGAGTGTAGAAAGTTACTTAGTGAGAATGAAAATTCCGAAGATAAGTTCATTGGATTCATTGCAAAAGAAGTTAAATTTTACGATGACTATCACGATAAGGAAAAGGAGTTTGATAACCACACTTACAAAATCTTAAAGCGTTTGTTGAACACGTACAAAGACGAACAAGCAAAAAAGTAAAATGAAGATTGGTATCGGTGTAACTACTTATAATAGACTACACTTACTAGAAGAGTGCCTTTGGAAGATAGCTTCTTATACGAGGAGTGAATATACATTATATGTAGCTACAGATACCGATGAAGATAGGCGTGGTGTGGCGTATAGAAAAAACGAGTGCATCAGAAATTTAAAAGATTGCGACTACATTTTTCTATTTGACGATGACTGTTACCCTTGTAAAGAAGGATGGGAAACTTACATAATACAAGTGAGTTATCTTTCTAACGAAAATCATTTCGTTTTACACGATAAGAAACTTCACAAAGTGAAAAATGTTTCTTTTGCATATCCACACGTATTGCTATACTTAGAAAATAGTGGGGGAGTTTTTATGTTTATAACCAAACAATGTGTAGACACTATCGGTGGTCTTTACGAAGGTTATAATACGTATGGGTTAGAGCATATAGGCTACTCATTTAGAGCATATTTAGGTAAGCAAACATCCTATCCTTTTGTGACTATTGAAAATCTAAACGATTACATTTTTAGTCACGATTACCAAGACGAAAATTTTCAAGAAGAAAAGAGTTCAGTATCCAAAGACGATAAGACAAAATTTACAGAAGAGAATAAACCAATTTTTGACGAGGAAATAAAAAAAATATACTATGAAGTCTGACAAGATTATTTTAATGAAGGTCACTAGCAGAGAAAGGCCAGAGCAGGTGATTCGTTGTATAGAGGAATATCATAGGTTAGCCGACAATCCAAAACAAATGGTTTGGTTGTTTTCATTCGATATTGACGATGAAAAAATGCAGGCTCGTAGACAAGAGATTATTAACTTAGTGTTCAAATTACGATTAGTCGCCAACATTTATTGGTCAAAGTCGTTTTCCAAAATAGATGCTATAAACCGAGACTTTCTTACATACAACTCTAATAACTGGCATATTTTATTAAATATCAGCGATGACCAACTTCCAGTTGTTCAAGGCTACGATGACATTATTCGGGAAGCTATGCCAGATAGCCTAGATGCTTCATTGTGGTTTAGTGATTCACACCAAAACGATATTATTACACAAGAGATACTAGGCAAGTGGTACGCTGTGAAACAAGGTTACATTTACTACCCTGCTTATAAATCTTTCTTCTGTGACAACGAGAGTACTGATGTAGCTACTTTAAAAGGCAAACTAATAAAGTTTGACCAATGTATTGTAAAGCATTTCCATCCAGTTTGGGGCAGTAATAACCATATTGGCGAAGATGAGTTGTACAAGCGCAACAACGCTCATTGGGAACACGACAAGAATTTGTATAACACTAGAAAACTAAATAACTTTCAATAATATGCAACTAAGTATTCTTATACCTACTTTGCCTAATAGAGTAACTGTATTTGAAAGGTTAAAGTCAAAACTAATTAGCCAAGCAAAAGACAATAATTTGCTAGACCAGATTGAGATATTATCAAATGCTGACGAATCTATTTCCATTGGAAACAAAAGAAATTTATTACTTCAAGAATCAAAAGGGTTATACGTATGTTTCATAGACGATGATGATGATGTGGCAGATTACTATATTGAAGAGTTGTCCAAAGTTGTCGCATCTGGTAAAGACTGCGCATCGCTAAAGGGCGTTATCACGTGGGACGGTGAAAGACCCGAGATATTTGAACATTCAATAAAGTATCAAGCATATAGAGACAATTTGAAAAATCAAGGGGTTGTTTATGAAAGATACCCAAACCATTTGAATTGTATTAAGTCTAGCATTGCAAAACAAATCGCCTTTACGGATAAGAATTTTTCTGAAGATACCGATTATGCGGATACGCTCTTCGCAAGTGGCTTGATAAAAACTGAATTTACGATAGATAAAATACTTTATTACTACTTATATGCAACAAAAAAATAAAGCCATATCTTATAGTTTGTTTGGCTATGGGAAAAAAACACCAGAAAATTGTTTCGAATACAACTCATACTTTAGGGGTTTAGTGATTAACATTAGATTAGCTAGACTAATTTACCCTGATTGGATAGTGCTTCTACACATTGATAATGAATCGTATAAAGCGTTTGAGGATTTTTTAAATCAGTTACCTATTAAAATTGTAATCTGTGAGGAAGCTGAACTAACAAAAGCAATGCTATGGAGAATGAAGCCTTGTTTTGAACCCTACGATGCTATTTTGTGCAGAGATATTGATAGTCCTTTAACTTATAGAGAAGCACAAGCTGTTTATTATTGGTTGAATACATCAAAATGCGTTCACGCAATTACCGATTCAGTAAGTCATAATGTACCTATGATGGGCGGTATGATTGGATTTAAGCCAAAAGATTTTACTGCCACTTGCGGTTATAGTTCGTGGGATGAAATGATTTCTTCAAGTCATTTTGACTGGAGTATTAAAGGTTCTGACCAAGATTTTTTGAATCAACATATCTATCGAAAGTATTCTCAAATTCAAAACGATTCAATTACTCAACACTATATCAAAGGTATAGGGCATACATATTTGAGTGATTATCACAACGAGATACAAGATTTAGAGATACCCAATGTTCCCAAAGAACTTAATGAATCCAATGATATTTGCGGACACATTGGTTCTTCTGGTTGGTATGAAACTGCATTGTTCAAATTTTTAAGAAAACACTGGCATTCTTTTGATGATTTATTGGAATTGGAAAAAAAACATAGTAACATATTTTATTGGGTAAATGAATAAATTTGTAGTAATTAGTAGTAATGATAATGAAGATTATTCTCATTACATTCCGATAGTAACGGAAGCGTGGAATAAATTTGGATGGAAGGTAATTTGCTTATATAGAGGGCAAAAGCAGTCCATACCTTATTTTACTGAACCTAATATTCTAGTACACATAAACGAGCTAAGTGAATTTAGGGATGCTACAATAGTGCAAGTTTCAAGGCTCTTTGCAAGTTGCTTAAATTTAGGCGATGAAGATTATCTAATGACAAGTGATGTAGATATGTTGCCTTGTTCAAATTATTGGAATCCGTCACCTAATGAAATCACTGTCTATGGATACGACCTTACCGATTTTACAGAATTTCCAATATGTTATATTGGAATGAAAGTAAAAACGTGGAGAGACGTAATGAATCTAAAAAGCGGTGAGAATATTATGGAATCAATAAACGACTTTTTAAACAACTTGCCGAACGCTAAAAGCGAAGTTTTTGAAGAATGGTGGGGTGTTGACCAACAAGAGATAACAAAAAGATTATCTTTGAAAGAAGTTAATCATATACTAAGGTCAAAAAGAGGCGATTACGCTACTGGAAGGGTAGATAGAGGTGACTGGTCTGGAACATTGAATCAAGACGTTTTGATAGATAGCCATTTACCAAGACCTGCTAAAAATGAAAAAAGCTATAATGAAGTTTTTGAACTAATAAATACATTAAATTTGTTGCCAGATTGGTATAATACATATTGTTATGAGTAAGAAAAAAATAGAAAAGAACTTTTTAAGTAATATCGAAAATTGGTGTAACCATAGACCTTTACTTTGGAAAGCATTACAGTCAACAGATGGAGACGTTTGTGAAATGGGTTGTGGATATGGCTCTACTCTTTTTTTGAGAGAGTATTGCGAATTTGCAAAGCGCAACTTTTTAACACTAGAGTCTGTTCAAGAATGGGCATCTAAATTCGATTCAACGGTTGTTGAAGATTGGGCAAGTTATGAGCATAAAGAGTACGATGTGTTATTAGTTGACCACGCTCCTGGAGAAAGAAGGCACGTTGATATTGAAAACTTAAAAGACAAGGCAAAAATCATCGTGATACACGATAGTGAGCCTGAAGCAACTGGGTATATGCTTGACAAAATCTGGCATTTATTTAAGTATCGCTGTGATGTAAAAACGAACGGTGCCTGGGCAACTGCCGTTTCAAATGTTTATGACGTAACCCAATGGAAAGGTGAATCTATTGCTGACTTTTTAATTAGCTAGTATATGTTGATTTACCCCGAAAACGAATGGAACATATACGATGAAGATGGCGTTATGCTTCCCTATTACACGCACCCGTCTCTTGAATGGATAAAAAACAATATATCTAAACAAGTTTCAGTTTTAGAAATAGGTGGTGGAAACTCTACTATTTGGTGGAGAAAAAATGCAAGTGAAGTTTATACCATAGAAACCGATTTGGACTGCGCTAAAAAGTTAGATTGCTTTCATTGTTCACACCTTGAAATTCCTAATACGATTGATAGTATAAATAAAAAATTCGATGTTGTAATTGTTGATAGTGAAGGAGATAGAGAACCTTATATTATTAACTCATTCAATAGTTGTTCTAAATACTTAATCGTTGATAATTGGCAACAGAGTGAGGTGATGATTTATAGCGAAAAAATAGAGGCGTTTTTGTTTCAAAACACGATAGAACAACTTATTTTCAAGCAGTCAAACCATAAAGATTGGAAAACAGCGGTCTTTATCAAAAAATAGAAAAATGAGAGAGCCACAACTCGGGATAGCAGTAGGTAAAAGGGGTATCGGAAAGACACACACTACCTTAGAAGTAATAAACCAATACGTTATGGGGTTTAACGCTAACTCTAAACCGAGACGTGTTCTTATTCTAGATGCGAACGATGAGTATAGTAACGTTAAAGCGTTGAAAATTACAGATATACCTTTGTTTTCAAGACATCCTAAGATTGAAGTAAGACGTATTAGACCTTTTCTACCTAATGGAAAGAAAATGGATTTAACTGACATCGCTGAATGTTTATTTTACATTCTAGATAACTATCAGGGTGGTCTTTTGCTTATTGAGGACATTAACAAGTATCTTACATCCCACTTACCAAAAGACTTAATAGGTGCAATATGTACCAATAGGCATAATGATATGGATATTATTATGCACTACCAAGCGTTAGGAAAAGTACCTACTACCGTTTGGGAAAATGCAAACTGGGTACGATTTCATAAAAACAACCAAAGCGTTGACAGACACGAAAAGAAATATGAAGATATGTACGAAATGTTCAAAATCACCGAGTGTATCGTGGACTTCCAGTTCAACAATGGGAATAAACGATTTTACGTATACTGTGACATTGACAATATGAAAATAAAAGGTCGTATTACAGAAGCTATGGCTCAAAAGGGCGTAGAAGATTATATGACAGAACAATATAGAAGAGTTGTTTCTAGTGAGCTAAATAGAATAGGAATGGATGGACAAAAGGTCTACAAAGATTCTAGAGAAGCGTCTATGAAAATACAAAACAAACTGCTAAAAGACTATTTCGCAACTAATTAAGAAATATAGTTTCTTTTTTATTCTTTGTAAAACTTGCTTTTTTTAGAATACTTGTCTCAACTTTGTTTTCGTTAAGCGTGTGCTTAAAAAAAAGTATAAAAACAAAAATTAAAATTATGTCTGAAATTAAAGATGTCTTGATTGGCGCAGCAACTATCGCAGTTGGTTACGTATTAGCTAGTTTGATTGTTAAGAAGGTTATGAGTAGTGGTACTCCAACCTCATCAACCCCACAAGCTACAGAAACAAAAACTCCTGCAGGAATGTAATTCACTTAGTGTAAAATTTTTAAAAAAAACCAAAATGGAAAACAAAGGATTAAGCATTAAAGGAATTATCATTTCTCTCGTTACAGCAACAGTTGGATTTGTTGGAGGAATGTATTTGGCTAAAAAGATTGTAAAATAATCTAGCCTATAACTATTTAAGTAAAAAAAAATTCAAAATAAATGAAACATTTATCAAACTATTTCGAAGAGGCTCGTAACAATGCGAACGAGAATTTCTTCTCTTTTAATGGTGATGATTTCTCATTCGATGATTACGATAATTTCGATGACGATTTCTCAGCAGATGGTATGTCTGGAGCTGCTCCAACATCACAACCATACATCGTGAATGTACAGAACACTAACAGTTCTACTGACGTTCAAAACGTAACTATTTTAGGTGCTTATACTTACATTGGAACAACGGATACTATTCGTTGGGGTAATGGAGCTAACATCAGCATCACTGTTGGTATCGCTAACATTACGTACCAAGAGTTCCTGTATCAGTCTATGAACAAGCCGTTCACTGTAGGATTGACTTACCTTTC
>Ga0114978_10004260_pt1 | contig 11611 bp, 9 predicted proteins | sample S_140212_EF_Meta_FD_87027 | JGI IMG/M metagenome (GOLD analysis project Ga0114978, IMG submission 87027) | Freshwater microbial communities from Lake Simoncouche, Canada to study carbon cycling - S_140212_EF_MetaG | ecosystem: Environmental > Aquatic > Freshwater > Lake | place: Lake...
GATAAAGCTTCAATTCACCTTGAGCCCTACCGCATCAATCAAGCTGTACTATGCGCTACTTGTTTAACACTTCACGAATCTCTTTCAGCATATTCACAGCATTGGGGCCGTGTTGAGTCGCCCAAGCGGTCCAAATTGGCGGCATCGTCTTGGTAAAGTCGTCAATTTCCTGCTGCGAAGGACGATGCAACGTAATCCCGTGCTTGGTTTTTAGAATCTCTAGATCACGCGCTTCGCTAGCGTTATTTTCTTTCGTCATCATGGGGCCCCAACTCAACGCCACTTCATCTAATACAGCACGAACTTTTGGCTCGAGTTTGTCGTAGGCACCTTGATTAACCAAAATAAAGTCTGGACCACCCGCATTAAAGTCAGGCAGATAAGCCCAGTTCACAAACTCATACCACTTAGCACCTAACACATTAAAACCAGCAGTCAAAAATCCATCGACAACGCCGCGCTCAACGGCGAGCGGTACTTCGGCTGGCGCCAACGACACTGCAGACGCATTCAAGGTCTTTAGCATTTCACTTTGCTTGGCGTCAGTCGTACGAAATTTCTTTCCTGCAAAATCAGCAGGTTTGAGGACCTGTGTGCCTTTACCAAACAAATTTTGTGGCGGCCATTCAAAATGAAATAAAACTTTTAAGCCAGCCTTTTGAAACTCAGGGTAGGCATATTTTTGAACAATTGGCCAAACCTTTTGGACATCCTCAGTATTACGTATAAGCATTGGCAAATTCGCAACAGAGGCTAGGGGCATCGCACCAGAAATCATCCCCGCATAGCCCTCACCGACTTGCACTTGATTTGTTGACGTCGCACGCACCACTTCAGTCGCTTTAAAAGGAAACTCACCTGCAGGTCTGACCGTGATCAGCAGTTTGCCGTCCGTCTTTTTTTTCACTTCCTCTGCAAAGTCTTTCAATCTCATCGTCACAGGGTGGCTGACGCCTGAAAAGGCATACATATCCCACTTGACCTGTGCGCTTGCAGAGAAAGAAACGACGAGCGCCACCAGACCTAACACGATGCTATTCACTGAATTCTTAAAATTCATGATGTCTCCGTAATTGATTGCACTAGAAGCCGAAATGGGCCACGAAGTTTGTCTCTTTAATGGTTCTGTATATGCCTCTTTTGGACAAGAGGCAACTTCGCTTGACCTTTTTAGCGTTAGGATCAGAGCGTGTCAAGCAAGTTAGCTGAAAAACTTGGATAACCACTCAATGACTTGCTCGGGCGCTTCTTCGTTCACGTAATGGCCGCAGGGCAAACCCTCACCAGATACGTTTTTGGCTCGTTCGCGCCAAATACTCAAGGGATCAGCAAACTGCTTGCCCACCAAACTCTTTTGGCCCCACAGCGCCAGCAAAGGCATCTCGAGTTTTCGACCAAGATCTGCAGTATCTAAATCGCAATCAATCGTTGCTGCCGCACGATAATCACCACAAGAGCCGCGAATTGTTTTTTCGTTAAAGCAGCGTACATACTCAGCCCAGATCTCGGGCGGGATATGATTTAAGTCTGAGGTCAGTTTTAATAATTTTTTACGCAGAAACCAATCTGCCGGCACGCTACCCATCATGCGCTCAGGCAGATCAGCCGGCTGCGCCATGAACGGCCAATGCCAGCCCAGCATGGCGCCCACTCGACCCATTGCGTTCCACATATCTAACGTCGGCACAATATCGATCACGGCTGCTTTGAGTACTTTTTCAGGATGATCTAAACACATCCGATGAACCGTACGCGCACCACGATCATGACCAGCAACATAAAACTGGTCATAGCCTAAGGTCTGCATTACCTCGACTTGATCCTGCGCCATGGCGCGAAACGAATAGTTTGCATAATCCGGATCTTCGATCGGTGCTGAGCTATCGCCATAGCCACGCAAATCAGCTGCAACCACATGAAAGTGCTCGGATAACCTGGGCGCAATTTTGTGCCAAGCAACATGCGTGAGTGGGTTGCCGTGCAATAACAATAATGGCGGCCCTTTGCCCCCATGACGCAAACGAATACTCGCGCCGCTTGTTTCAATATCTAAAAGAGCAAAACCAGGCATGATCGTCATCGCTTGCACCAAAATATAGTGATCTAAATCAGAAAGCGTAGCAGATCAATCGACGATTCGCGACTGATCTACTTTTATACTATTTTTAGCTATTCTGGCTGAAGCCCGTTAAAATCAGCCTGTAAGATTCGCTGCACACAACTCGTTCAACTAAATAAAAAGAGCAATGATGCATATACGATCCAATAGACTATTCGTACCTTTCTTGATTGCTTGCCTCGTTTTTTTGAATATTTTGCCAACAATCGCGCGGGCGCAAGCAAACTACCCCAACAAACCCGTACGCTTGATCGTGCCCTTTACACCCGGTGGCGTCACCGACGCAAGTGCACGGTTCGTAGCCGAACAAATGAGCAAGCGTCTTGGCCAGCAAATGATTGTCGAAAACAAGCCAGGTGCCTCTGGCAATATCGGCACCAATCAGGTCGCGACCTCAGAACCAGACGGCTACACCCTGCTTTTGGGTTTTGATGGCACGATGGTCATTAACCCGCACGTCTTTGCAACGATTCCTTTTGATCCCGTCAAAGACTTCGCGCCTGTCGGCAAAATCGGCGATGCAATTTTGATTTTGGTCGCACATCCAGACTTGGCTGCCAACAACGTGAAAGAGTTAATTGCCCTATCCAAAAAAGAAACTAATGGCTTGAATTACGGCACCTCAGGTCTTGGCAGCACCCCACACATCGCTGGCGAAACACTGAATATCGTTGCGGGCTCAAAGCTCGTACACGTGCCGTATAAAGGTGGTGGCCAGGCCATGATTGATTTGCAAGGTGGGTCGATTCCGCTTGTCTTTACAGCCGTCGCAGGAGCCTTGCCGCATATTCAAAATGGTCGGATTAAAGGCATTGGCGTCACAAGCGCAGCACGCGCACCGTCGTTGCCCAATGTGCAAACCTTTATCGAAGCTGGATTACCCAATTTCATTTTGAACTCATGGGTGGGGATCTTGGCACCGGCCAAAACACCCACTGCCATTATTCAAAAACTGAACACAACCCTCAATGAGGTGCTAAGCGACCCAGACGCGATTAAGCGTCTTGACGTCATGGGCGTAACCGCAGCGCCCGGAACTCCAGCAGCCTACGGCGAGCAGATCAAAACTGATCTGGCTCGTTATGCTGATGTTGTAAAAGCCGCGCAGATCAAGTCCAACTGAGTTGGACTTGTCTGTTACATCGTAGGGTGCATGCGATGCCAGGGCGTCGCTTGCTCATAGGCAGCCGCGATACGCAATAGCGTCGTTTCGCTAAAACTTTTACCGACTAATTGCATCGACACCGGCAGCCCGTTTGACGACTGTCCGGTCATCACAGCGATCGCAGGATGCCCAGTCAAGTTAAAGGGCATTCTCGCCTGGCGCGTGTAGGTACGAATAATTTCAGGCTCATCATCGATGCGGCAGGCGGGATCCATAGAGTTTGCGACTAGCAGTACGTCGTAGTCTCTAAACATATTGTCGACAGCGTCAATCAGGATACGGCGCATTTGCATGGATTGAACATATTCGCCGCCCGTGACAAAGGCCCCAGTCAACAGCTTGCGCCTTGACATTTGTGCATAATCCTGCGGGCGCTCGCGCAACCATTTTTCGTGCACGGCCCAACCTTCTGCCATCATCAAAAGCTTTTGTGGTGTCAAAAAATCGTTTAAAGGCGGCAGCTTGACATCGGTGACCACCGCCCCAAGTTTGGTAAATACTTTGACAGACTCATCGAGTGCCGCAGCCACGTCGGGATGTGCAATTTCATCAACTTCATGAAAATGACGAACATAGCCAATGCGCAAACCTTTGACCCCGCGCGCTAAGTCAGCGACATAGTTAGGCGTCAAGCGGTCACCCTGTGGTTCGGCTATCGCATTTAACAGCAAGCCCGTGTCCTCGACCGTTCGGGCCATCGGACCCACATGATCCAAGGTCGAAGACAGCGTAAACACCCCGCGGCGGGACACTAATTCATAGGTGGCTTTTAAACCCACAATGCCGCAACAGGCTGCAGGATTTCGGATCGAGCCACCGGTATCGGTACCTAAGGCGAGTGGTACCAACCCAGCTGCTAAGGCCGCCCCCGAGCCAGAAGATGAACCACCCGGATGATGATTCAGATTCCAGGGATTGCGTGCAGGTGGAAAGGGCAAATCAAACGAGGGGCCGCCAATGGCGAACTCATGTAAGGCTAGTTTACCCATCAAGGTGACGCCCGCAGCCCGTAGCTTGCGGATCACTTGCGCATCTTCGGCGGCACGATGCTCGAGTTGGATCTTTGAGTGACAGGTCGTAGTCTGTCCGGCGACATCGATAATATCTTTGATGCCAAGGGGAATACCATGCAGAGGTCCTAATGCACGACCCGCAAAGATCTCGCGTTCGGCCTCGCGTGCAGACGCGAGCGCACCCTCGTGATCAACGCTGATAAAGGCGTGACATTTAGGATTGAGCGAATCGATTCTCGCCAAAAGAGTTTGTGTTAACTCGACGGGAGATAAGGTTTTCTTTCGGTAGGCCGAGGCAATCTCAGCAGCAGTCATCCAGTGCATGGCTTACTCCTTTACTCGCATCGGTGGCCAAAACTCGGTTAAGGGGTCGCATGACAACTGACCCGCTGCCCGCAATTTAGTCACTGTATTAAACGCAACCGAAATATCTTCGGGAAATTTTTGAAACGTTTTTTCTAGACCTGCCTGTTTGACTGCCACAGCCAACACAAGTTCTTGAGTCAATTCTGTTTGTTTCATGATCACTCTCCTTTCAATAACAGCACAGCTCACGTAACGGCTACATACACATTACCACTTAACTTGCCCGCTGCCGATATCCATCACCATTCTGGCTGATAAATACAAACGCGGAGCAATAGAGTCAATAAAGATGTACTCGTCGTCATTGGAATGCGCACCATAGCCTCGCAAGCCAAAACTTTCTAGTACACCGCCCTTAGGCTTTAGCCCCGCAAACGCAGCATCAGTTCCACCACCCGTTGCAACCTCAGCCACGTGCAGTGGCTGGCCAATCTCTTTAAAGATCTCGACAGCCCGCGCCGCAATGACCCTCGAGGCCGGTGTCGCCTCAAATGCAGGCCGACTGCGGTAAAACGACAAGTTAATCTTCGTATCTGGAATCAGCTTTTCTGTAATCGCCGCGTTTAAATCCGCCTCCATCTTATCCATATCTTTGTTGAACAAGGACCGTACATCGGCAATCGCTGAGGCAGATGCCGGAATCACGTTACGGGTTCCGCCGCCCTGAATCACAGTCCAGTTAATCTTCAAACCCAAGGCTGGATCACCAAAATTGCGAGTCTTTAAGATCTGATGCGACAGCTCATAGATTGCATTGCGCCCCGCTTCAGGACGCGCACCCGCATGAGAAGCCTTACCTTCAACATTCATTTCAACAATCGCGATGCTGCTGGTTGCCAACCGGACCATATTTTTTTCATAGCCACCACCCTCAAAAGAAAGCACAGCATCATACACACCACCTTTCTCAATGAGGAATTGGCTAGAACCCGGCGAACCAATTTCTTCATCTCCGTTAATCGCAACGGCAAGCTCTTCATAATCTTGAAAGCCAATTTCTTTCAACAAACGTACGGTATGCATAATTAACGCCACCCCGCTCTTGTCATCTGAAATCCCTAAACCATACGCACGATCACCATCAATCCGAAACGGTTGTTTTGCACCCATGCCTTTTGTGTAAACAGTATCCCGATGCGCGATCAGCAGTACCTTCTTTTTACCAGTTCCGGTTTTTCGACCGTAGACGATCGAACCCAATTCAGCACCCTTTAATTGTGGATGGGCGTCCGGTGCTTTGGTTGGAATGATCTCAACCTGCATTCCTAAACTCTTTAACTCGGCGGCAATAACATCGCCAAGCTGGGCCAAACCTTCAAGATCTCGGCTACCAGACTCGATACCCACCAAGGTTTTAAGCGTATCTAGGAGTGGGCCAACCGCGTCGTCTGCTTTTTGTTTTACCACCCGGTTTTGTGCGGTCGTCCCCTGGGCAAGCGCTTGCGATACGAAAGCCACTTGCCCGCACAGGAGCGCCACGACCAATAAGACAAAGCCTCCCTGAAAATGCTTCAAACAACGTAAAACTTGAGACTGAAGGATCATGAAACATCCCATAAAAAATAAGTTTGAAACATTTATTGTATTGAAATATTCCAATTCTCTTTTTACAGTTACCATACTAAATAATCGTTACAACGCCAATGCCTTTTACTGGAGTAGCCCATGCAACAAGCTCGCCCTGATAGCAAGCACCTAAGACAGTTCAGCCGGATTATTATTGCGTGTACAGCGACTCTAGTTTCTTTTTTAATCTATAGCACTGATGCTCAGGCTCAGACCGATCTGGCTGCCAGTTTCCCAGAGCGACAAGTCAAAATCGTAGTGCCATTTCCCGCCGGTGGCGCTTCAGACATCGTGGCGCGTCTCTTTGCCAAAGAGCTTGGTGAAACCTGGAAACAAACCGTACTCGTTGAAAACAAACCTGGCGCCTCAGGCCACCTGGGTGGCCAATATGTTGCCAGTGCCAAGCCCGATGGCCACACCCTTGTTCTTGCCGACATGAGCACCTTCACCATGAGCCCTGCGCTCATGCCTTCGCTCACTTACAACCCTGGCAAAGAGTTAACACCCGTCGTGATTGCAGCCTTTTCACCCCATATCCTGGTAGTGAAAAATCAAATGCCAGTCACAACCTTCGAAGAATTTATTACATACGCTAAGGCACAAAAAAATCCCTTAAGTCTTGGTGTCACGCTAGGCACTTCGACGCACTTGGCGGGTGTCGTCATGAGTCAAAGTCTAGGGTTTGAATTGAACTTCATTGGCTATAAAGGTGGGGCTCAGGTCGTCAGCGATCTGGCGGGCGGTCAAATCGACTCAACCTTGAACAGCTTCTTGGCAACCTACGGGATGGTGAAAGCCGGTAGTTTTAAACTTATCGCCGTTGCTAGCCCTAAACGTTTTGGTCAAATCCCGGAAACCCCTGCGATTAGTGAAAAAGTACCAAACTTTGTCACGGGATCTTTTCAGGGAATGATGACAACGACTGGTACACCACCCGCCATTATCGAAAAAATCAATGCTGAAGTACAACGAATTGCCGCTAAACCCGAGGTGCAAAAACGGTTTTTCGAACTGGGCTCTGAACCAGTCACCCTGAGCCCCAAAGAGGTTCAACAGTGGATGGTCGATCAAACGGCATTTTGGGGAAAAGTCATCAAAGACAACAACATCAAGCTGCAATAGCCTGAACTTTTCGGCACGTTGACGCTATGTCACCTGCGTGTTACTTTTTTTGAAGTCGCGCAGCACACAGCTCATGGGCATCTCTCATGCGCAAAAACAGAGAGACACATAATAATGAAAAGAGTCAGCCTTCTTGTTGCAACGCTTTTGACCTTCATGTCCTGTGCCTACTCGCAAGCTGTAGACTACCCCACGCGAGCAATCAAAATATTAGTCCCACTTGCCGCAGGCAGCGGCACAGACAATGCTGCTCGCTACTTTGGGCAACAACTTGCCACCCTGTTAGGGCAATCTGTTGTGATCGAAAACCGCCCTGGCGCCAATGGCATGATCGCCGGAGCCGCTGTAAAAAACGCCCCAGCAGATGGATACACCGTATTTTTAGGGACGTTAAGCCCACTAGGCTTAAACCAGCTCGTGATGAAAGGCCCGTTTCCTTATGACGCAATCGCAGACTTCAAGCCTGTGTCGGGCTTGACTCGAGGGATGGGCGCGTTTGTCGTACCAGGCAATTCACCTTTTAAAACCCTCGAAGAGCTTGTCGCCGCAGCCAAAAAATCCCCTCGCCCTTTTAACGTTGGTACCTATGCTACCTCGTACCAACTCACCCTAGATTGGTTTAACAGTATTGCAGGCGTCAAATTTGTCGGGGTTCCTTACAAAGGTGCAGCTCCGATCTTTACAGATTTAATTGGAAATCAACTCGATTGGGCAGTGCTTAACTTAAGCGGCGTTTCAACCCTGTTGCTGTCTGGAAAGCTTCGCGCCATTGCCGTGACTGGGGATACGCGCGCACCAGAGTTTCCAAACATCCCAACCGTGAAAGAAAGCGGGTATCCAGAATACTCTAACTATTTATGGACCTCTTTATACGTGCGTACCGAAACACCCGAACACATTACCAATATCCTAACCACAGCAATGCAAAAAGTGTTGACATCACCCCAGGCGCAAGAGTATCTCGTCAGTACGGGCGGTGGTGAGCTTATGCCATTTGGACCTGCACAAATGCGCAAGATGCAAATTGATGAGGTTGAGCGCTTTCGTGAAATTATAAAAACGTCGGGCTTCAAGCCAGAGTAATACTGAAGCATTAAACGGAAAGCGCATCCGTATTCATCTCAAGCCTGCAATAGAAGCCCTTTAACAATGAACGTTCAAACCATGCGAATGCAAAGTATCGAACAAGGCATGAGTACTGCCTACTACGCCAAACATCATGGCGATGAACCTGCGGTCATTGAGCAGGATCGCATCACGTCTTTTGCCGAGCTCAATGCGCGCGCTAACCAATTAGTCAGGGCCTTGCGTCAACGAGGCATTCAGGCTGGCGATGCCGTTGCCCTACTCTGCTCAAATCGTGTTGAATTTGTGGAAGTGATTGTTGCGCTCGAACGATCGGGTTTGCGAATCACACCCATCAATACCCATCTTACCGGCGAAGAGGCCGGCTATATCCTTGATAACTGCGAAGCGAAAGCATTGATTGCAGAGAGCCGCTATACGCAACAGGCTCAAGCTGCCGCCTCGCTCGCTGCTCGCGCTCAAGTCAAGCTCGCAATTGGCGGCACCATCCCGGACTTTGAATCCTACGATGATGCACTTGCTTCATGCCCGGCACACGACATCGAAGATCCGTCCCTCGGAAGCAGAATGCTCTACACCTCGGGCACCACCGGTCGCCCCAAAGGCGTTTATCGCGATCCCGCCTATGCGCTGCCATCTATCATGGCCTCAGTTGAGTTGGCCAATACCGCAGGCTATCAGTGCGGCACAAAACAACTGCACCTCTGCGCGGGGCCGCTTTATCACGCGGCACCACTTGGATACTCGCTAGCGCAACCGCTTTTAGCAGGCGTGGGCGTCGTACTCATGAATCGCTGGGATAACGAACAGGCCTTGCGCCTTATAGCGCAACATCGCATCACCCACACACACATGGTTCCGACGATGTTTCATCGGCTGTTGTCGCTACCTGAAGAAATAAAAAGCAAATACGATCTGTCTTCATTACAGTTTGTCATTCACGGCGCGGCACCTTGTTCGGTACAACTTAAATCCGCGATGATGAAATGGTGGGGACCGATTCTTTCTGAGTATTACGCTGCAACAGAAGGACGTGCGGTTCACGTGAATGCAACCGAATGGCTCAGACGACCTGGAACCGTGGGCAAACCGAATCCTGCCGATCACGTGCGGATCTTGAATGACGAGGGTATCGAACAACCCGCACACTCAGCGGGGACCATTTACATCAAGGCGCCCGCGGTCGGACGCTTCAATTATTTCAAAGATGACCAGAAGACTGAAAATTCATACCGCGGCGATTACTTCACCTTAGGCGATATCGGTTACCAAGACGAAGAAGGCTGGCTGTTTTTAACAGACCGTAACGCCAATCTGATTATTTCAGGTGGCGTCAACATCTATCCAACAGAGATTGAAGCCGTTTTACTGACGCATCCCGCGGTTGGTGATGTCGGCGTCATTGGGGTTGCAAACGAAGAGTGGGGCGAAGAGGTCAAAGCCGTCGTTGAGCTACAGGCCGGCTTAACCGCCTCGAGTACCCTTGCCGAGGCGTTGATTGCTTTCTGTAAAGAACATCTCGCTCATTTTAAGTGCCCACGAACCATTGATTTCGCAGATAAACTGCCTCGCCTAGATAACGGTAAACTCTATAAAAAGGGTTTGCGCGACCAATATCGTCTGGCGACACCCAAACATTAAACAGAGAGAAACACGATGACTGAGTTCGCAACATACCAAACGCAAGGCGAGATTGCCATCATCTCGATGAACAAGCCCCCAATCAATGGTCTAGGGGCTGCCTTACGTGAAGGCATCGGCGCAGGCTTGAACAAAGCACTCAGTGATCCAAGTATTCAGGCGGTCGTTTTGATCGGAACACCTCGTGCTTTCTCGGGCGGTGCAGACATCACTGAATTTGGCACACCAAAAGCCACGCACGAACCCACACTGCGCACAATCATCGAAACAATGGAAGCCAGCTCCAAACCCATCGTCGCCGCGATTAGCGGCTTCTGCTTAGGGGGTGGGCTCGAATTTGCACTGGGCTGTCATTTTCGGGTGGCACTGCCCGACGCTACGCTTGGATTGCCTGAAGTCAAACTTGGAATCCTGCCAGGTGGAGGTGGAACCCAGCGTTTGCCGCGCTTACTCGGTTTTGAAAAAGCGGTGGAAATGATTGTGGGCGGTTTACACGTTCCTGCCATCAAATTCAAAGATACTTTATTACTGGATCAAATCGTTGAAGGCGATTTACTAGAAGCGGCTATCGCCTTTGCACGCAAGGTGGTTGCTCAAGGCGAACCACTCAAGCGTGTGCGCGATCGAACAGTGCCTGACATCCCTACCGATGCCGTGTTGGCAGAAAAAAGAAAGGCCGTTGTTGCTGCAGCCAAACGCTTCCCGGCGCCTGTCAGTTGCTTTGATTCAGTTTGCGCAAGCTTTAAATCTGCCTCGTTCGACTCGGGGCTTCTTGAAGAGCGTCGCCTCATTACTGAGTTGTTCAAATCACCCGAGTCGCTCGCACTGCGCTACACCTTTGCTGCCGAACGCGCTGCCGCCAAGATTCCTGGACTACCTGAAGATATCGCTCTGCGCACAATCAAAAAAGTAGGCGTGATCGGTGCAGGCACCATGGGTGGCGGCATCACTATGAATTTCATTAGCGCAGGCTTACCCGTCGTGTTGCTAGAAACCAAGCAAGAAGCCTTGGATAAAGGCCTTGCAACCATTGGTAAAAACTACGAAACTTCGATGAAAAAAGGCAAGCTCACGCAAGCGCAATACGATGCGTGCATGGCACTGATTACGCCGACACTGAGCTATCAAGATTTTGCCGACGTTGATCTCATCATCGAAGCTGTGTTTGAAAACATGGACGTTAAAGAACAAGTCTTCAAAACTCTGGACGGCATCGCTAAGCCAGGTGCGATTTTGGCATCCAACACTTCGGCGTTAAACATTGACGAAATTGCAGCATTCACCAAACGCCCTCAGGATGTGCTTGGTTTACATTTTTTTAGCCCTGCAAATGTGATGCGCCTACTTGAAGTGGTGCGCGGCGCCAAGACTGCGCCCGATGTGCTGGCGACCTGTATGACGTTAGCTCGCAAAATTAAAAAAATTGCCGTGGTATCAGGTGTGTGTGACGGCTTCATCGGCAACCGGATGTTGGCTCAATATCGCACAGCCGCCAACGAGCTCATGCATCAAGGTGCTATGCCTCAACAGATC
>Ga0114978_10004261_pt1 | contig 11610 bp, 10 predicted proteins | sample S_140212_EF_Meta_FD_87027 | JGI IMG/M metagenome (GOLD analysis project Ga0114978, IMG submission 87027) | Freshwater microbial communities from Lake Simoncouche, Canada to study carbon cycling - S_140212_EF_MetaG | ecosystem: Environmental > Aquatic > Freshwater > Lake | place: Lake...
AAAGTAGATATTACTAGAATGACTTATAAATTTCCTAATATAATTAATACTGAAACAAAAAATATTTTACTACCTCCAGATAAAAATAAATTAACTGTTACTTCATTAGGAATAATGGTAAATAGTTTTCTAGTAAAGAACTTTATTGAAGTATTAAATTATGACTTTATTAAAACTACAGAAGCCCTCCTAGATGAAATTTCAGAAGGAAAAAAAGTCTGGTATGACGTAGTTCACTCCGTATATACTAAACTAACCCCAATAATTGACGAATTAGCAAAAAACATTAAAACACACAAAGAATTAAAATCTGCAAATCCAAATGCCGATTCAGCATCACGTCGCAATCTTGGAGTGAACCCAGAAAACAATTTACCTATTGTAGCAATTAAATCGAAAAAGGGATTTCTCATAATAGAGGAAAATCCAGTTAAGAAAGACGCGCGTTTTGCCAGTTTCTCTTCTTCATTTGAAAACATGGATTTAAATACTGCTTTATCCCTTCTAATCTTTCCAAAGAATTTAGGAACATATAAAGACAACCCAATTATCCTAAAGAAAGCCAAGAATATCTATATTCAATATGGTGATGCAAATTACTCAATTGAAAATTATATTACAGCAAATAAACAATTTTCCATTGACCCAGAAACAATTAGTCTAACTGAAGCGCAAAAGATTATTGATTACTATGTAAAGGCAAAAGCTGATAAAGCTGAAAATGATAAAAAAGATAAGAAACTAAATGATAATATTACTATTAAACAGGGTCCCTATGGCGTCTATCTTAAACTTGCTAATAATACAAATGTAAAACTACCAAAAAAATACAAAGATAATATCGATTCATTGACTCTAGAAGAAGCACTTGCAATTGTTGAAAAAAATGCTAATACACCGTCAAAAGGTTCAAAAGCTGGTAGATTTGGTACAAAAGCTAAACCAAAAGCTAAAGAGACTAAAGCAAAAGAGCCTAAAGTAAAAGCTGCTCCTAAAAAGAAAGAACCTAAAACCAAAGAAGAAAATAAAGAAACTAAACCTAAAAAAGCAAAAGAACCTAAAGTTTAATTATTTTATAAACTTATATTTTTCTAATTTTATTTTTTTAATATAAAAATAATAAAAACGTTTTTAATGATTTTTAAATAAAAAGCTGTTTAAAAATGTATTTTCTTCAATCCCTTATTAATATCATTCCCAGCTTTCTTTGCACCATTACTAACATCATTACCTACTTTTGTAGCAGTATTTACAACGGTACTTTCAGCTTTTTTTACATTAGGGTCATTTGCTAGTTTTACTGCCTCCTTAGACACTGCATTAGACACTGCAGCTGCATCTTTTTGTATTTGCTTTGTATCAACTGTTACACTAACATCGGCATTAAGACCTACAAACGCAGCTAAATCACCACTAACACCAACAGTAGCCTTTCCATCTACAAAAGTGGCTTGTCCAGAAGCACCAGCTTCAAAGTGTTCTCCAAAGGATACTCCGGCACTAGTGGTAACGGATGCCTCACGTAAGTTAGTTGTATTAGAAGCATTGACACCTACATATGAACCGGTAGAAACTGAACCACCAGCGTCAATACCTTTTGAACCAGCTAAAACATGAGCCTCCATTTCAGTTCCAGTTTTCGCATAGGCATCAACACCTACTGATGTTCCAACACCTTTATAGTTACCTTGAACTTCACCAGTTGCGTGAATTTCAGTAGTATCAGAATATGCAGCATTGACATAAACATTATTTCCATCTAATCCACCACTTGCCGAAGCAACAATACCAGTTTTCGCATTAACACCGAGAGATGATGAGACATTATTATTCCCAATAGTCATATTGACTGATGCAGTTGTAGAATTATCAAATGCTACACTAGCAGAATGTGAATCGCAAGAAGCCGAAGCAGTTGTACCAGTTTTATATTCAGCACTAACACTTACTGGAATATTAGAGTTGCCAATATCTTTACTTACTTGTCCTTGCTGTGTAGTTGGTTGTTGAGGCATAGGCATTGGAGGCATATGAGGTACAGGTATATTGATGGTAGGCATAGGCATTGGTATAGTCTTATGCATATTTTTTTGAACAGGAATAGACATTTTAATATTTATGATTTATAATTTATAATTTATAATTTATGATTTATGATTTATGATTTATTTTTATTTTTATTTATTTTTATTTTTATTTATTTATTATTTATTATAATTTATTATTCTTCTATTAGAAATATATTTTATAATAAAACCTTATATATATAATATTTATGTTTCCAATAAAGTTTCAATAAGTTTTAATAAAATCATTAAAATCTCAATTATATATAACTAATAAAGTATTACAATACAACAATACAATAATACATCACACCATCACATCAAATACCTCACACTATTTTTTGGCACGGCTTTTTTCTAAAAAGCTGTTTTTTGGCACGGCTTTTTTCTAAAAAGCTGTTTTTTGGCACGGCTTTTTTCTAAAAAGCTGTTTTTTGGCACGGCTTTTTTCTAAAAAGCTGTTTTTTTGGCACGGCTTTTTTCTAAAAAGCTGTAATGAGTACTAATATACTTTCCGATTTTATAGATGGAATAACATCATTTAATATAACAATACCGTTATGGTTACAAATAACAGCAATTATAGTAGTAATGGTAACATTATGTATATCTGGTTATTTTATGAAGGATTTCTTTGATATAGCATATATAAGAGGTGGGATGTCTTGGTTTATATTTGTAGCAATATTAAATCTAAGCTCACTCTTAGTAATATTTATATATTATAATAATAAAAGTACTAGTTATGTAGGAAATCAAGGTAAAACAGGGAAAAAAGGTAAAAGTGGAAGCAGAGGTAAATATGTTACTTGTTCATATTGTGCTAATAGTATTTATCTTAAAAAAATAAGACAGTCTTCGGTAATATGTGAACTAGATAGTAAAACATCAGACTTTAATTCTATAATTACTAATTTTGATTATTTTAATAATATTATAAGTAAAGGAGTATCAATAGCATATGATAGTTTTATTAAAAATATTATTTTAGAAGAAAATGTTGATGTTCAGATAAAAGCAGATTCAACACTTACTACTTCAATCGCAAATTTCAGGTCACTTATGACACCTACTAGCATATCATATTTATTACTAAAAATTATAAATGAAACAGTTACAAACTCTTCTCAAGATAAATATGGAACATTTAGAAAGCCTAATGCTGTACCAGGGTATTTTTCTTTAGGTGATTCATCATATGGAGGTATGGAGAGTTTTGAGCTTAATTCATTTGTGATTAGTGGAAATATATTACATCCATCATCTTATGATAAATTAGTAACTTTCACATCATACAATAGTGATACACAACAGAAAGATATATATACAATATGGAGACCTATAGGACAACAGATTCCGGAGCCTGGATTTAAAAATGTTCCAGAAACATTTCAATATAATTCTTTAGGTGATGTCTGTCGTCAAGGTACAGAACCACCTAATGAAAATGAGATTGCTACAATAAGAGAAGATTGTCTAGAACCTATTAATTCTAGTGATTTAACACTAGCATTTGTATATGTAGGTGCTTTATCTTTTGTTGATGAGAATACAAATCTAGATTATACTCAATCAAATTCATATCTAATTGAAAATAAAGTACCAAATACAATTGAAATATTCAGTGTATGGAGAACACCAATGAATACTTTTATTACTAATTGTAACTCACAAAACGATTTAGTTAATAATAGTTTAATTTATAATATATTAAATCAAGCAAATGATACCTTAAACCAATCATCAAATGAATATGGTAATGTTAGTGATACGGCTAAGGCTAATGTTACCAATACACTACAAATTATTCAAATACCTAAGATATTAGTAGCCATTATACTATGTAAATATTATGAAATAGAATTACACAAGGAATTAGTATATTATTTCAATCGATATAGGATTAAAGTTCCAGAATTTTCTTCAACAAATACTACAACAGCTTCATTAGGTGATTTAATTAAAGAAATAACTAGAGTAAAAAAAATATATGATGAATCTAATGCTATTTTATTTAAAAATGCTAATGTATCGCTAGGTGATTCTACTAGACCTGCTTACGATTCATCTAAAGAAAAACATTTACCTAAAAAACTATTAGATGTATATACTAATGTAAATAATAAATTATTAACTATTTCTGTTGAAATAGAAAATGTAAATACATTGTTAGATATAATTAATCTAATATTTGATAATGGTCTAGAAACACGTATAGCTCGCGATGCTGATGGAATAGCACAAGGTGGTAGTCTTCTAAATATGGTTCAACAAACTATAATTATGCTTTGTAAAATGATTATGCCACCTGCTAAACCCGGTTATACAATAAAAGATGATTGTCTAGGTACATTTTCAATTGATAATACTAGGGAAGAAGTTATAAGAGAATTAGCAGAAGCACAAACTATATATTTTAAATTAATTGAAAATTATGCGGATGGTAGTATTGAAAGGACAGTAGCTTTAATTAAACAAATGAAAAATAGTCAGGACCTTCTAAAATTACAAATTGGTGAAGTTTGTGGTCATATACCTAATTACTCAGAAAAAATAATTTTAATGAATCTAGATGAATTCACTACATCAAGACTTAAAAGTGTAGTAAATATATATATTAAATTTATATCAAACTTACAAACTATTATAGGAGATATGTAATTATAGCAATATGTAATTATAGCAATATGTAATTATAGCAATTTATCATAATAAATTATTATTTATTTAATATTTATATATGCAATATTTATAGTATTGCTAGAAATAGAAAAGATATTAGTATACAATAACAATATAATAAATAATAACAATATAACAAATAATAACAATATAACAAATAATTATAAAAACCATAACAAAAATTAATATGGCAAAATATCAAGAGCTATTTACACCTATATTTATAGTAATAAGTTTATTTATTACAATATCTTGCTTAGTAGGTTTACAATTTTTAGATAAATTATTTATTGGTAGTAAAAATATAAATACAATTAGAATGTTTGGTATTACTATTACAATTAATGTAATAATACTAATATTTTTGGTTATGTCATTTAGTAAAGTTAGATTTGCGCAAGGTGAGATTGGTCCTACAGGTAATAAAGGTGAAATAGGTTCTACTGGAAAAAATGGTACTTTAGGTATTTGTGGATCTATAACACAAACTGTTGAAGATAAAAAAGTATTTGAAAGAAATCTAAATAGTGTAAATTTACAATCCCCACTAATTAACTAAAAATTAACTAATATATAAATAATACAAAAATATTATATTCACATATGAGAAAATGTTAAAATCTAAGATAAATCTAAGATAAATCTAAAATAAATCTAAAATAAATCTAAGAAAAATATGGATTATTAGTAATATTAATTGTACCACAGTACATTTTGTTTTGTTTTGAATAGTTTACTGGTTCATAATATCCTAATGCTTTTGCTTCTTGTAATAAGAATTTGAAATTAGTTATGAACTCTGAATTATGACCTTCACTAACACTAGCAATATGCCCTAGCTCATGTATAATTACAAATTGTAGTGTATTATAGTCATGAAAGTCTCTATTACCTTGTTTGTCTCGTAAGCATAGAGACATCATTTTTCCTTTATCAATTGTAAATGATGTTGTCTCTTCATCATCGTGTGGGGATTCTTCAATTTTAGTATTTTTAAAACCTTTTATAAGACGCTGGGCTCGCTCATCATTTGGATATTTTTTATATAAATCTTTAATAAAATTTTCCATTTCATTGTGTAATTTTGCTAGCATTTCCACAGCATCATCGCTTTTATTAAATGTTTCTTGAATACCATATGTTTTATTGTTTAATTTTGAATTTCTATACTCTAGAAATAATTCATTTTTTTCTGCTATTATTAATATTATAATTGAAAAGAATACTACTAACACCAGGAAGACAATTACCTTAGATACTTCATTCATAGTGATGTAAGTTTTAATTTAGTATTTAATTTAATTTTTTTAAATTATTTTAATTATTTGAATTATTTGAATTGATTAATTTTTTTAATTTTTTTAAATTTATTATTTTATTTTTTGTATTCACTAGATTATATTTAGAAATATTTTCTAAAACATATTGTAGTTTATTGGTTTATTATAATATATATTTTTCTTTATATTATAGAATAGTATCTAGATACATAAATTAGTAGTTATATACATTTTACATAATAAAATATTAATTATGAATTTAGATGATTTAAATAAACAACTATTTGCTCTGCAAAATGATTTCAAGCAACCTCCACAATCAAACACATTACAATCTATCAATCCACAATCAAACACTCCGCAATATAACTCATTAGAAACTAAATCAGTAAATTTTCAAGACATTCAATCTCCAATTGAAACTACACAAATTAAAAGACCAACTAAATCAGGAGACCATCGGAGTGATATTAATGATAAGATGAATTCAATGAATACTTTTCAATATTTACCTCAAGATATTATGAAAAATCCACCTAATACAATGCCAGAGTTTACACGTAATTATTCAACAATAGAAAATCAACAACCGCAACAACCATCTCAAAATCAATTACAAAGACAACAAGCACAATTACAACAAGCACAATTACAAGCTCAAAAACAACAAGCACAATTACAAGCTCAAAAACAACAAGCACAATTACAAGCACAATTACAAGCTCAAAAACAACAATTACAACCACAAGTTCAAAGACAACAAACACAACCACAAGTTCAAAGACAACAAACACAACCACAACTACATCCACAACCGCAACAACCTAATCAATTTGCCAATTATTATAATCATAATTTTGATACATTACAAAATAATTATCAATCACAACAAGCACAACAAGCACAATTACAACAAGCGCAACAAGCGCAACAAGCGCAACAAATGCCCCAAATATTGTCACAAATAGATTTAAGTGATCATATGATAGATTCTAATTTATTTTCAAAAACAACACAAGATACACATTCTGGAGGGCTTCCAATGTTGAACCCCCGTAATATGTATAATATGGGTCAATATGAAGAGGTACCAAATAAATATAATGATACTGGCTTTCATAAAATTGAAGAAAAGAAGATTGATTATCGCCAAAGCATGAATAGTAAATTAGATGGTTTTGTATTTGATAATCCTAATGCTGGTGAGCCAAATCCTATATTACAACAATCAAATAATCTAAATAAATATGGTCAAACTAAAGATACTAGAATGGTAATACAAGATAGTAATAAAGATTATTATAGACAATCTGCTAATGATAGAATGTCTCATTATAGTCCTTTATCTAGAGCATCTAATATGCCAATAAATATGGCTAGTATGTCAGTAAATGATTTTTATTCTAATATGGGTGGTAGTAGCGATTCGCAATTATTTGCTAAATTACAACAAGAGCCAGAACCAACATTGAAAGATTCGATGAACTCGCGAATTAGTAATTATGAACCATTAGCAAAAACAGTTCAATATCAAACACAATCTGTACCTCAATTACAAAAAGCTAAATAAGTAAACTATATTATACCGATTGTTTTATTTTATTATTGTTTTATAATTATTTTATAATTATTTTATAATTATTTTATAATTATTTTAATTTAAAAAATTGATTTTTTTTATTTATATTACTTTTAATATAATACAAATACAAATACATATTTATAAATCTATTTCTATAATGGAAATAATAAATAATTTAGAATATATGTCAATTTCTAATGATACTAATACATATACCAATACATATACTAATAATATAATTACAAAAATGGAAACATTTTCTATTACAGATAAATTAGAACCTATTCTAGAAGAAAATGAAATAGAAACAACTATGGAAACAACTATGGAAAATCATATAGATGAAAATACAACTATGGAAACATTTGAGCATCATTTATTTGATAATAATCTTGATATTTATGATTCTTGTTATGATAATATAAGACTTAAATGGTTAGGTATACCTAATACACATTGTAAATCATTTGATGATGAAGATTTTGTATATACAAGATTTGATTTACCAAAAAAAATAAAACATATTTTACATCATAAACAAAGTATTGAAGAATATGTAGCAACATTTATTATAAAAAATAAAATAAATATTAATTATGAAGAAACTATAGTTAGTAATATTATTATTTATGCTAAAATATTATATATTTATCAATATGCCTATAATTATTATACTAATCTTAACTATTTAGCACCTTGTGACAGAATTGCTGGGTTTCCAATTGAATTAATTAATTGGGTAGATAATATTATAATTATGATAAAATATGCTATTGGATTTGATGTACTTGAGAGTATTAAGAAAATTGATACTGATGATACTGATTATACTAATAATGGTAATGGTAATGGTAATGGTAATGGTAATGGTAATGAATATGGTTATAATGATAATAGTATTACTAGTATATTTTACAATTCTATTAAAGATGAATATAATAAAGAATTAGTCTATGGTTTAAATATTGTATTGTGTAATCTAAAAATTATAATTAATCATTGTATTATTAATAGTTTACAATTATCTGATCTTGATTCGATATATCTTGAAAAATTCTTTCGTTGCTTAAATAATTTATGTGTTGTAGTTATGTTTTTACAAACAGAATAGCAACTTTAACACTTTAACTTTTTAGTATTTTAGTAATCTCATTCTAGCTTCATGTAATAATTCGTACATAATAATAAATATTTCTAGATGTCCAATAATAGTTTTTGTGCTTTTGAAAAATGTATCTAATCTTTCTTTACCAAAATATTTAGAAGTACTACGATAACTCCTACTCTCTTTAAGAAAGAGCCTAGCTTCTTCATAATCTTTAGCTTCTAGTATATCAAAATATTTTTTTAATATATTAACGGCTTTATTTAGATAGTATTCATTATATTTTTTCTTAAGAATAACTTTTTGATTTGTAGAAATGCGTTCTTTATCTATAATTCGCATTCTCTTAATACAATTTGATATATTACTACAATCGATGAGAGTATACTGCGAATTTATAATACCATATTTTCTAATGTAAACTGTTTTTTCTACGAGAATATATATAGCAGCTAGGTCTGGAATATTACAATCAACAATTGTTTCAAAATATTCCAATAGATTAGCTTGTTTTTGTTCATTACCAAAAGGTATTAAGAAATTCAGAGTATTATCATCTAGATTTACATATAATAGATATGGGTGATTTGTATTTATTTTAGTTAATATTACTAAGAATAAGTAGCGTGGTAAAAATGGTAATGTGTATATTTGCGATTCTTTGTATTCTAAATTTTTATTATGATATTGTATAAATTGATTAGCTTTGCTTGTCATATATAGATTAATCTTTTCATTATAAATAGTTGCTGGATTTTGGTGTTCTGGAATTTGATATTGTTGATTCTGATTTGGTATATTTTTTATTGCTCTATCTATTTTTGTAGATTCTTTAAATCTATAGAATATATGACTTTGATTCATTTTTCTATTTCTAGAAATAACATAGATTAAAAATATATATATATTATAATAAATAAAAATTATAAATAAAAATCATAAATATTAAATAAAATATCTATAACTATTAACAAAACAAAAATGAATCAATTATTAGTATATTTTATTACTATTATAACTTTTATTATTATAGATGCTCCATATCTATATACCAATGCCGATTTATATAAGAATCGAACACTTGCGATTAGTAATAAAGGTTATACAAATCGCTACTATTCTGCTATAGTAGTATATTTAGCATTAGCATTAGGTATATATGTGCTTGTATTGCCTAGGATTAGAAGTTCTAGCTCTGTTTCGTGGAAAGATAGACTACAAGATTCAATTATGTATGGAGGAGCATTCGGCTTGGCATCATATGCTACTTTTGATTTCACTATGCATTTTATGTTTGAAAAGTGGGATTTAGGTGTTAGCATTATGGATAGTGTTTGGGGTGGTGTATTATGCTCTATAGTTGCATTTATTATTAGCTATTTGTAAATCTTTGGAAGCAAATTATAAGCAAATTTTTTGAATATAAAGAATAATTTACGTTTTACTATTAAAATAATATTATAAACACAAATTATAAAAACAAATTATAAACACAAATTATAAAAATAGAATGAGTTTTTATTGTAAAGTTGCTAAATGTTGTTATAATTATTACCATCTTACAGAAAGACATTGTTGTGGTAAATGTAATATGAATGGTCATGGTCAAATTGAATGTGGTAATGAGTCATTAATAGAAGACCTTAAACTATTTCCTGTTCGTACAATACAGCATCCTTGTAATATTCAGGGTTGTGTTGATCCACATACGCATACTACTAGAGGGCATTCTTGTTTATATTGTGATAAGCGTATAGAAAGAGGTGTACAAAAACATATAAAATATTGTCCAATGAATGAATATACTACAGAGAATAATAGTGTTTGGGATAATATTATAGAATTTAATAAAGATATTACAGAAAATGTTGAAAGTGTAAAGCTAAATATTCGTGAATATAAGAAAGTTTATGGTGGTATGGGATGTATTTGGTTTGTTAGAAGTATTGATGGTAATGATGAAAATAATCAATATTTGTTTATGCATAGTGATAATTGGGGTCAATATGGCGAGGATAGTTCACATTTACCACGTTATAAAGCATTTATTTATAAATATAATTTGGTAGAATAAATGGTATTTTCTTACAAAACTAACAAAAGTTGAATTTTTTTTTTATAAATTATTTTATTATTATTATTGTTATTATTGTTATTGTTGTTATTTTACAATTTAAATTATCAAATTTGTGAAGAATGACTTCTTTAATCTCTATGATTATAGTTTTGTATGTTTATGTATTGGTAGATTTAACTAGTGCTATTGTTGTACCTGTTAGGGTAATAACTACTGTATCTACTACTGCGACTACTACTCCATCTACTACTGCGACTACTACTTTTACAAGTACTGGTACAACTACTACTACTATTACTACGACTACTATTACTACGACTACTTCTACTACTACTACTACTACGACTACATCTACAAGTACTACAACAACAATAAAATTGTGTCGTATTTGTATTTGTCTAAAAAAAAAAGATAACGTGTGTAGAAAGGATGAAACAAAAATATTGGCTTATGGTAAAAGTGACTGTAGTGCTGGTTTCACTATGACTGATGAAGTTACTTCGAAGGATTGTCGTGTTGTAGTGAGTAAATCGCTCAGTATTGATGATAAAATAGCAATTGGATTTTGTCTGTCAATAATGTTTCTATTCATTGGATATGGATTGTATAAGTGTTATTGGAAGAATAATTAATGCTAATAACTTTTTGTTAATTTTAGTTTATCTATATTATATTTTTTTATTTTTTTATTTTTTTTTTTTTTTTTTTTTAAATATTGAGAGTTGATCCTTTTCGTAAAATTTATATTTGTACCGGCGAGAACTAAATTAAGTAAAAAAACAACGCGTCGTAGATGTTACATAACTTTTATTTTTGGA
>Ga0114978_10004265_pt1 | contig 11602 bp, 11 predicted proteins | sample S_140212_EF_Meta_FD_87027 | JGI IMG/M metagenome (GOLD analysis project Ga0114978, IMG submission 87027) | Freshwater microbial communities from Lake Simoncouche, Canada to study carbon cycling - S_140212_EF_MetaG | ecosystem: Environmental > Aquatic > Freshwater > Lake | place: Lake...
TCTGTCATTTCGCGCTGTGGACGAGCTCGACGATGCGGGTCAGCACGGCGGGATCCGTGCCCGGGGGAACGCCATGTCCGAGGTTGAAGATGTGCGCCGGAGCCGCCTTACCACTGTCGAGCACGTCGGCCACAGCGGCTTCAATGACAGCCGGTGGAGCAGCGAGCAGCGCGGGATCAAGGTTTCCCTGCAACACGACGCCACCTCCCAATCGGCGCTCGGCTTCCTCCAGCGTGATGCGGTAGTCGACGCCGACGGCATCCACGCCAATGTCATGCATGAGCGGCAGCAGTTCGCCCGTTCCCACGCCAAAGTGAATGGTGGGCACGTGGCGCTCTTCGGCCGGCGTTGAGCCCACCGCAGGAATCACATAACTCAGGTCCCGAACGTGGGTCAATGCCTGAGCGGATGCGGGCATGACGTGCGCCGCATAGTCCCGCGCCGAAAGGGAGCCGGCCCACGAGTCGAAAAGTTGAGCGGCGCTGGCTCCGGCCAGAACCTGACCACGAAGGAACCGGCCAGTGACCTCGGCGGTCCACGCCATCAGGGCCTGCCATGCCGCGGGGTCGGTGTGCATGAGGGCGCGAGCACCGAGGTGGTCCTTGGACGGTCCGCCCTCGACGAGGTAGGCCGCAAGGGTAAAGGGCGCTCCGGCGAAGCCAATGAGGGGAGTCGCGGCGGCGCCATCGGTGCCGCCGAGGTCGTGCAGCATGGCCACAGTTCGGCGCACGCCTTCCCAAATGGGCTCGCCCAGCTCGTCCATGACGGCGGGGTCGATGGCGGTCAGCTTCGCAATATCAGCGGATGTCGCAAAGGGAGCATCGAAGACGGGACCACGACCGGGCTCGATGCGCACATCGACGCCGACGGCCTTGAGGGGCACCACAATATCGCTGAAGAAAATGCCGGCATCGGTCTTGTGGCGACGCACGGGCTGAAGGGTGATTTCGCTGGACATGGCCGGGTCAAAACAGGAGTCCAGCATCTTTGTGCCAACGCGCAGTTCCCGGTACTCGGGCAGCGAGCGACCGGCCTGACGCATGAACCACACCGGCGTGGTTTCGGGGCGTTCCCCGCGCAAAGCGCGAAGGAGTCGTGAGGCGTGCGTATCGTGGGCGTGCAGGGGGTGAGATTGCGCAAGCGTCATGTCCCCCATTGTGCCTCACGCGTCTGTGACCAAACCGAGTGCGCCCCTCAGGCTGGGACACCGTCGGAAGACTTCCCAGAACCGAAGCGTAGGATGACCTCCGTGCTGCTCTCCCTCTCCGCTAATCACAAGAACACGACGTTTGAGGTTCTCGAAATCTTGTCGGCAGCGGATGCGGATCTTCTCCCCGAGCTCGTGCGTTCTGCCCACCCCGCCATCATCGGAGCCGTCGTCGTCTCGACGTGTAACCGTTTTGAGGCGTACCTCGAGATGGATGAAACCGCCGGGGTTTCTCCCGTGGCGGCGATGAACGCCGTCTTCGATTCTCTGGCTCAGGTTGCCGACGTCGAGGCCAACCACCTGCGCGACACCGTTCATTTTGCTCACGGAAATGCCGTTGCGCAGCACCTCTTTTCGGTCGCCTCCGGTCTCGAATCCGTGGTCATCGGCGAGGGCGAAATCGCGGGACAAGTGCGTCGTTCCTTGGAACACGCTCGCACCGTCGGCACCTCCAGCCCCGAACTTGAGCGTCTTTTTCAACGCGCGTCGGAGACCTCGCGTCAGGTCAAAAACTCCACAGCCGTCGGGGAATCCGGCCGCTCGCTCGTGCGCCTCTCGCTGGATTTGGCCGAGTCCCGCATCACAAACTGGAGCGAATGCCGCGTTCTGCTCGTGGGCACCGGCCGTTACGCGGGGGCCTCGTTGGCAGCTCTGCGCGAGCGTGGTGTCACCGATGTGAGCGTCTATTCGGTCTCGGGTCGCGGGGCAAAATTCGCTGCCAGCCATAATCTTCCGCTCGTGAGCCGATCAGAATACGCCCGCGAGGCAGCCCTCGCCGGCGTCATCGTCACCTGCACGACGGCCCCCCATTTCGTGATTGAAGCCGACACTCTTTCCGCCGGTCGGAAAATACTGCGTGACACTTTGGTTCTTGCTGACGCCGAAGTTCCAGAAAACGGAACCCCGGTTTTGTCCCTCGTTTCGCCCCTTCCAACCGAACCCGTCATGCCGGACCGTCAGCTTCTCATCGACCTCGGTTTGCCCCGCAATATCAATCCGGATGTGCGCGACCTCGACGGAATCGAACTCCTCGATCTTGAGACCATCCGTTTGCATGCCCCGCTCGATGAAGAGCACATCGTTCGCGAGGCCCGCGCGCTGGTCGACTCGGCCACCCGCAAGTTCGTCGACGTCGGCCACGAGCACAGTGTCACTGACGGCGTTGTGGCCCTACGCAAACATGTCTTTGACCTGCTGGACGGCGAGATTGCGCGCGTCGCAGGCAAGGCCGATTCTGCCGCGACCACCGAAGAGGCGCTCCGCCATTTCGCCGGAGTGCTCTTGCACACCCCGATGATGCGTTCCCGTGAACTCTCTCAACGCGGCGAAGCGCGCGACTGGCTCGAGGGTTTGACCGCCATGTTTGGGATCACGCCAGCCCCCACCGCAATGACGGTTGCCGACGAAAGCAAAAGGTCGCTGCCCCCTCTCGGAACAGCGACCCTCAGCAGTGGAACGGCTTAGCGCTTAGCGCTTGGCGGTGCGGCGACGGACAGCCAACGCACCCAGGCCGGCGACGGCCAACACGGCGACCAAAGCCGACGGCGCGAAAAGGTTCTCACCGGTCGTCGCAAGGGTCTCCGGTGCGGGAGTCGGCTCCGTCGTGGGCTCCGTCGTCGGCTCCGTTGCAGGAGTGATCGTCAACGTGTCATAGGCAAGCGCCGCCAGAACTGCCGCAGTTTTTGTGTCTGGACACGTCACCGTCTCGGCCGGAAAAACTGCAAACGTGAGAGCCGTAAATGGAGCACCAGCAAAAGCTTCGTAGGGGAATTCTGCGGCCGATGATTCCGTCGCGGCGATGTTGCCCGTGCCGTTCACCGCGTCATCAAAGTACTGGCAAAAGAAAAGACCAACGGTGTTCGTCGTGGTGAACGTCACCGTTTCCCCCGTTGCGATTGTGGGGCTGGACCAGGTAATTGTCGGCGATGTGACGGCACTGGCAGGGCCTGCCGTGGCAACGAGAGCGACCGCACTGACCGACACGGCGATGAGGACTTTTGTGACACGGGGGGACGTGAACATGATTGTGCCTTTCGGGGGCTTCGGAGGCAGAAAGCACCTGCCATCCACGGAAGAATAGGTGCCCCACGAGCCTATAGACATCCCGTCTAATTGTTTACTTTTTTATACTTCTATCGGGGATTTTTCCCTGCTTCGTACCGTTTTTATCCCTCTGCCAGCACGCTTTCGGCCGTGGCCGGACCTGTCGAGAGCACGGTGAGTTCATCACCGGCAAGATCGACGCGCACGGTGTCACCATCGCGAATCTCCCCCGCAAGCAGCGCCCGCGCGAGGCGGTCATCAATCTCGTGCTGCATCAGGCGACGCAAGGGACGTGCGCCGTAGATGGGGTCGTAACCGCGCTCGGCAAGCCAGGTGCGGGCATCCGGTGTGACGGCCAAATCGAGGCGACGATCGCCAAGACGCTTTTGCAGACGGTCGATGTAGAGCTCGACAATCTGCGAGAGATCCTCCTCGGTGAGGGGCGAGAACACCACGATGTCATCGAGCCGGTTCACAAACTCGGGCTTGAAAGCTTGGCGCACGAGTTGCTGCACCGCTTCCTCTTTCTGGGACTGCGAGAGCTCGGGGTCGACTAGGTACTGGCTTCCGAGGTTGGACGTCAGCACCAGGATGACGTTTCTAAAGTCAACGGTGCGACCCTGGCCGTCGGTGAGCCGGCCGTCATCCAGAACCTGCAGCAAGACATCGAACACCTCGGGGTGCGCCTTCTCGACCTCGTCGAGCAAGACCACCGAATAGGGGCGGCGGCGAACGGCTTCGGTGAGCTGGCCACCCTGCTCGTAGCCGACATATCCCGGAGGGGCACCGAGCAGGCGCGAGACGGAGAACTTCTCGCCATACTCGCTCATGTCGATGCGAATCATCGCCTTCTCGTCATCGAACAAGAAGTCGGCGAGCGCCTTGGCCAACTCGGTCTTTCCCACGCCGGTGGGCCCGAGGAAGAGGAATGAACCGGTGGGGCGATCGGGGTCACTGATGCCCGCGCGACTGCGGCGAACGGATTCGGCCACGGCCTTGACGGCCTTCTTCTGACCGATGAGGCGCTTGCCGATTTCGTTCTCGAGGTTGAGCAGTTTCTCTGTTTCGCCCTGCAGTAGGCGGCCGACGGGGATGCCCGTCCACGCGGCGATGACAGCGGCGATATCTTCGGATGTCACCTGGTCATTGACCATGCGAACCTCGTCGGAATCGGCAGACTCGGCCTTCAGAATTTGGCGCTCCAGCGTGGGAATCTCGCCATAAAGAAGGCGACTGGCCTGCTCTAGCTTGCCCTCGCGCTGCGCACGTTCGGCCTGGATGCGGGCGGTATCCAGTTTGCCCTTCAGATCGCCAACACGGTTCAGGGCCGCGCGCTCAATCTCCCAGCGCTTCTCCAGATCGACAAGGCGGCCACTGCGTTCGGCTAAGTCCTCGCGGAGTTTGGAGAGCCGCAACTTGGAGGCCTCGTCCTTCTCCTTCTTCAGTGCAAACTCTTCGAGCTTCAGGCGGTCGACGCTGCGCCGCAACTCGTCAATCTCAACCGGGGCCGAGTCAATTTCCATGCGCAGCCGGCTCGCGGCCTCATCGATCAAGTCGATGGCCTTATCCGGAAGTTGACGAGACGGAATATAGCGGTTGCTCAGCGAAGCGGCCGCGACCAGAGCGGTGTCGGCGATGGCGACCTTGTGGTGCGCTTCGTACCGCTCCTTTAGCCCGCGAAGGATGGCGACGGTGTCCTCCACCGACGGCTCCCCCACGAAGACCTGTTGGAAGCGGCGCTCCAGCGCAGCATCCTTCTCAATGAACTGACGGTATTCATTCAGGGTCGTTGCGCCAATCAGGCGCAGTTCACCACGGGCGAGCATGGGCTTGAGCATGTTGGAGGCCGCGACCGAACCCTCGCCGCCACCGGCACCCATGAGCGCGTGCAGCTCATCGATGAAGGTGATGATTTGGCCGTCGGAATCGTTGATTTCCTTGAGCACGGCCTTGAGACGCTCTTCAAATTCACCGCGATACTTGGCCCCGGCGATCAGAGCAGAAATGTCAAGAGTGATGAGCTGCTTGCCCTTGAGACTGTCGGCGACGTCGCCCGCGACAATGCGCTGAGCGAGGCCCTCGACCACGGCGGTCTTCCCGACGCCCGGTTCTCCAATGAGCACAGGGTTGTTCTTGGTGCGACGGGTCAGCACCTGGGATACGCGACGTATCTCAGCATCACGGCCAATAACGGGATCGAGCTTGCCGCTCTTGGCAATCTCCGTCAGGTTGATGCCGTACTTCTCTAGCGCGCTTTGGTTGTCTTCTGGCTGCTCTTGTTGCATGGTTTTTGCTCCCCCAAAGTTGAGTCACACTCCCTCAATTTTATCGGCACTTCGGAAAATTTATGGAAACCATTTGGGACAAACATCTTCTTCCCATGAAATCGCGAGAGAATAGTCACAATGCCTACAACAACAACTTTCGCCCTCATCCGCCATGGTCAAACGGATTGGAATGCCGAGTTCCGCATTCAGGGTTCAACCGACATCCCCCTGAACGCCGTCGGCCGGGGCCAGGCTGTCAACGCCGTTGCCCCTCTCGCTGATTTTCACGCCGACGATCGCGACTGGGACTTTGTTGTCTCCTCCCCCCTTTCTCGCGCCGCGGATACCGCTGATGTGATTGCGGCAGGCCTCGACCTCGACGTCACTCACCGTCTCCCCACAATCATTGAGCGTCACTATGGTGATGCCGAGGGCCTGCAAGCGGGCCCCGAACTCGAAGCATTGCGCATCCCGAACGGATTCCTGACCGCCGAGTCGGAAGAAAGTGTCGCCCAGCGCGGCATCGCTGCGTTGCAAAACCTTTCGGAGGAGTATCCCGGTGCCCGCATCATTGTGGTCAGCCATGGCACGCTCATTCGCCTCACGATCAACTCCCTTTTCGACCTCAACGTTGGCCCCATCTCGAATGCGGCGCTCACCGTCGTGCGTGCATCCCCCGCGGGTTGGCATCTCGACCACCTCAACGGTGAAAACGTGCTGGCGGAATAACCGAAACTTCTCCCTCCCCCTCAGGGCCTTCCCCCTGTAACGTTGTGTCAACGCCATCGTCGGCGCCCTTCGGAGAGGCCCCTCATGTCTGCCATCAGCCTTCGCGACTATCAGCCGACCGACATGGATGCCGTTCTCCGGCTCTACGACGACGTCAAGAACACGGGGGCTGAGCCGGTTTACTCGCTGAGTGAAGTGCTCGCTTCGTGCCAAATGGACACTGCGGTTGTCGCCACACAGGGCAACGACGTTGTCGGCGTCGTTGTGGCGCGGGCGGCGCATGACCAGGGGTGGATCGTTTTTATCACCACAGATTCCCGTTTTCGCCACCAGGGAATTGGGGACACCTTGTTGGCCGCGGCCGAGCAGCGCCTCGCTCCTCAGGGGCTCACCCGGCTGTCGATCCTCGTGCCGGAGGCTCAATCCAACGTGGGTTTGCTCCTGAAAGCTGGCTTCCAGGATAAGAAACACCTTCGCTATTTCGAGCGCGAGATTCCCATCAAAGCCAAGGAGATGACCGTCTTGCGTGAGCTGGGAGGACGCATTCTGACGCGCGATCTATGGAACAAGATTGGGGGCATGAGTAGCGAGAAGGGCCTGCTCGAATCGCGCCTGATTGTTCCCCTAGCGGATGCCGAACTCGCCGAAAAGTACGGCGTCGAACCTCCCCGCGCCATCATGCTGTTTGGTCCTCCCGGGACCGGCAAGACGACCTTTGCTAAGGCGATTGCCTCGCGGCTGGAGTGGCCCTTCATTGAGGTCTTCCCCTCCCGCTTGGCCAGTAGTCCCGAGGGGTTGGCCGGTGGGCTGCGCGAGACGTTCTCGGCCATCGCCGAGCTCGAGCATGCCGTTGTCTTCATCGATGAAGTCGAAGAAATTGCCGCCCAGCGTGGAGGAGAGCCCCCCTCCGCAACGCAGGGAGTGACCAACGAGCTGCTCAAGCTGATCCCCGTTTTTCGGGAGAAGCCCGGCCGCATTTTGATCTGCGCGACCAACTTCATTCGGGCACTGGACTCTGCCTTCTTGCGCCACGGTCGCTTCGACTATGTCATTCCCATTGGCCTCCCCGACGACGAAGCCCGGGAGGCGATCTGGCGCGGTTACATTCCCGGCGAGGTAAGCACGAGCATCGACCTGCCGCTGATTGTGACTAAAACGGATGGATTCTCTCCCGCCGACATTGAGTATGCGGCCCGCAAAGCGTCCCAGCGAGCATTCGAACGGGCAATCCGGTCGCGGGAGGATGGCGCCGCCGCTGCTCCGGATGGCAGTGCCCTCACCGAGGACTACCTCATCGGCATCTCCGAGACACGCACCACCGTTTCTGCCGAGGTCGCCGAGGCATTCCGCGAGGACATTGCGACCATCGCTCGCACGTAGCGAGACTCTGCTCGTTGACGCCGTAGCCTCATCGAGCCCTCGGTAAGGGAATCGCTAGTAGGGGCGGTGCGACGGCTTGAGCCCGTCGGGGCGACGTTCGGCACGGCGTTCCGCGCGCTGCGCGGCATCCGCTCCGCCGTCTTTGATTGACGCCGTGACGGTGAACTTGGCGTTGCGGCGAATTTCCCGCGTTGATCCGACGAGCGTTCGCAACGCCGGCTTGTAGCTGAGGTGTCGGTTGGCCACCACCCAGAGTTCGCCGCCGGGCTTCAGCACGCGGCCCGCTTCGGCGAACAAGCGCATCGAGGTACCGGCATGCACGGCCGCGCCCGAGTGGAACGGAGGGTTGAAGACGATGAGGTCGGCGGATTCATCCGGTTGAAGCGACAGCCCATCATCGAGCACAACCTCCACGCGATCGCCCACCCCGTTGGCCTCAGCGGTGGCGCGTGCCGACGCGACAGCGGCAGCAGACTGGTCGGTGGCGACGACGTGCGCGGTGGGGCGCAGGCGCGCGAGTTGGGTTGCCAGGATGCCGGTGCCGCATCCGAAATCAATGATGCGTTGGCCCTGTTTGCCCGAGACGCGATCCAGCACCGCGAGCAGTGACAGTGTTCCAATATCAACGGATGTGCCGGCGAACACACCGCCCTCCGCGCACACCGTCAGGTCGACATCCTCATGGAATTGACGCTTGGGCCAGGTCGTTACCGCAAGCCGGGCCTCGTCAACACGGGGGCCCCGCACGCGCAGGACGCGGGACTTCTGCTGGGCGAGGCTGGCCTCCACCGTGTCGAAGTACCGGCCCATCACCTCGTTCATTCCCAGCGTCATGTGCTTGATACGACCGCCGGCGAACACGAGAACATCGGGAGCGGCATGGGCCGCGAGGAGGGCCGCCCACTGCTCGAGTTGTTCGAGCGCGCGCGGAAGGCGAAGGACGACGATGCGGGCACCCGCGACGAGACCTGCGTCGAGTGCGTGGTGCGTGAAGGTTGCCTCGGCAGGAAGGAACTCTGCGAGCGAGGTTGCGTTGGCATCGAGAGCGAGCTCCCCCGAACGCGCGTCTTGATGAACGTTGACCTGGCTAAATCGGGCCGCCGGGCCTTGGAGTTCTCGTTCCCCGAAAGACAGAGCACCCAGCGTGAGTGCGCCATGGGTGTCCCCGATGACGACCAGCGGAGTCGCCGCGAGGGAAGGGTCGTGTTTGAGCGCGGCCGAGAGTTCATCGAGCAGGAGTCGATCCGCGGCATCGACAGCCACGAGTTCTGGCGACTCGAGGTCGGGCCAGCGTCGCAGCCGTGTGAAGGGAAATTCGGGGGGAGCGGAGGGAGCGGATGGTGCGGGCGTGCCCGAATCAGTCATGCTCCGAGCCTAACGAACCGGCCCTCGTTGCAGTTCCGTCAGCCCTGCTTGCCCACCAGGGCGGGAGGGATGCGTACCTCGACATCGTCGACCCACACCCTCAAGGTTGCCGCGATGATTGTGGCGTGATGGCAGTGGCCACCGGATGCACGATCATCAGAGACGCCATGAAGATGCAGCCCCGGGATAACGATGCCGTCGTTCACATCAGGAAAACGAAAACCGACAAGCGTTCCGGGCCAGCAGCTGAACGCGAACGATGATTCGTGCTCCAGCACGGTGGTCAGCGTCGGAAAGGGAGGAGTCTGACGTGGTTCGCTGCGCAAGAGTACGTCACCGAAGAGTCCGTCAATGCGCACGGCGGCAACCAGATGGTTGTGATGCTTGTCGAGGCGGCGCAGGAGAGCGTCCACGTGCGCGGTGATTTCGGTGAACCCCAGCCCGGCCGGGAGTTGCGCAATGACGGGTTCCCCTCCTTCCGCCACGACAGCAAAGGGAAGCCCGAGACCGGGGTCTGCCAGCACCGGACGCCCGTCTTCGGGGATGCGCCACACCTCGCCGTCAAAGGCAACAACCTCGCCGTCGGCCGCTTCTGCCACGCCGAGCCCCAGACCGTTTCTCTCGCCCTGTCCCTGGAGCACCGGCGCAAACGCCTCGCCCACGGTGGTCACCGCATCAAAATGCCCTGCGAAAATGTCGCTCAAGACTTCTGTCTGACGGATGTGGCCAGGGGCAGAGGGTGAGGAAGCATCGGCAGCGCGGTGCACTGCGGATGCCAGCGCGGCATCAAACATAATGTCTAGCGTAGTGCGCCAAAAAGACGCCTCTCGCGGACCGAACTGATCCGAAGAAACGTGAACTGATCCGGACTGATCCGAACGGAAGTGTTAGCCGCGGTTCTCGCCGAACTCGCGGTTCATCAAATGCTGAACGTCACGGTCCAGGTGATCGACGCGTGTGCTCAGGGAATCGATTCGAGCACCCAATACGGCAAAACCACCCGTCATTTCAGCACTCATTTCGATGCGGAGGCTTCGAAACTCGGTTGTCATCTCAGACCGCATGCTCGCGAACTGCCCGCGGATGCTCGTCAAAACGAGCGCAACCAAACCGAACATCGCGGTTCCGAAGACCCCAATGAGTGTCCATACTTGTGGTTCGTTCAATCCCAACACATCCCTATCCTCGTTTGTCTGTGGCAAGAATGCCAGCGGCACAGCAAAACTTGCACCGTCGGCGAAGGAACGGTGGATGGGCGGGAGCCGGGAGGAACGGGGGAGGGAGGGCTCTCGGCTGGCGCTGTGACACGAGAGACGGTTGCCGCCTTTGTGGTCGTTGCTGAAACAAGCTATTTCTTTTCGCGCGCCAAACGGAAGTCAATGGCCGAGCGAATCAGATTCTGCAGCGACTCGTCCGTCGTGGCATCGTCCTCAAAGAAGTCGATAGCTCGCCGTTTGTTACCCTCGAGCTCGGCGTTGAAGAGGCCGTCGGGATCGGGGAGGCTTGCGCCGTCGTGAAAGGTCAGCTTGGCTTTGCCCTTGAAAATCCCAGCGACGCAGAGAATACCGTGGCACTCCCAAACAGGTGAGCCCATCCACTTCCACGTCTCGATCATCTCGGGATCGACAGCGAGGATGGTTGCACGAAGGTGCGCCAGTTTGGCACCGCGCCAGTCGGGGAATTTCGCGATGTAGGCGTCGATTTCTTCGGTGGGGTTCATGGAAATTACTTTATCTCGCACTGGCGGTGGAGACGCGACAGAGACAGAGAAAAGGCCAGAGAAGCTCAGGTCTCGTTGCGACCAAAGGGGCGCCACACCACGATGTCGGTTTGGCGGCGAGCCCGCGTTCCCGCCCGTAACGACTGCACTTCGCCCTCGGAGCCGGCCGCAAAAACTCGGCGTCCGGGTTGCGCGAGCAAAGCGTCGGCGAGCGCCACTTCCAATTCCCGCACGCGCTTGCGGAGGATGTCCGCTTGGTTTTCTAGTTCCAGCACACGCGAGATGCCCTCGAGGCTCACGCCTTCCGAGCTGAGCTGCGCGACCTCCCGAAGTTGAGCCACGTCACGCATCGAGTAGCGACGGCTCTGGCCGGCGGTGCGCTGCGGGCACACCAGGCCAAGACGGTCGTACTGCCGCAGGGTCTGCGCATGCATGCCCGCGAGCTCGGCCGCCATCGAGATCGTGAAGATGGGCTGAAGTTCATCCATCATCTTTTCCTTCTCTCGTTGGGGGCCGGCTTGCAGACATCAACCGGATGATCGGGTGGGGGTGTTCGAAAAGGTGAACCTAGCGTCGTGCCTTGGCCAGCATGTCGGCCCGAGGATTCTCGGTGGGCGCAAGCGCCGCGAATTTCTCTAACGCCTCGCGAGCATCCGCATCAAGATGCGAGGGCACCGCGACCTGAACGACCGCCAGCAAGTCGCCGTCACCCTTCGCCGTGTGGATTCCGCGCCCCTTGACGCGCAGAACGCGACCACTGGGAGTGCCGGGAGCAACCTTCAATTTCACTTGTTCGCCATCCACCGTGGGAACCTCGATGGTCGCGCCGAGCGCGGCCTCCACGAAGGTCACCGGAACGTAGACGCGCAGGTTGAGGCCCTCACGCTCGAA
>Ga0114978_10004269_pt1 | contig 11593 bp, 8 predicted proteins | sample S_140212_EF_Meta_FD_87027 | JGI IMG/M metagenome (GOLD analysis project Ga0114978, IMG submission 87027) | Freshwater microbial communities from Lake Simoncouche, Canada to study carbon cycling - S_140212_EF_MetaG | ecosystem: Environmental > Aquatic > Freshwater > Lake | place: Lake...
CGGCCCCTTCCGTGGCTGCGAAGCCACGGCCCCATTGAAGCCGGGAGATCTGGAACCGCGGGGCAGGCACGCCCTGGCCTTCCGTGGCTGCGAAGCCACGGCCCCATTGAAGCGACTCCATAGAGACCGTCCCCAGCGATCGCGGCGGCCTTCCGTGGCTGCGAAGCCACGGCCCCATTGAAGCCTGCCCCTTCCCTGCCCCTGATTTCCGGCCCCTCGACCTTCCGTGGCTGCGAAGCCACGGCCCCATTGAAGCTGGCGGAGACCGAGGATCGAGCCTGTGATCCCCTTCCTTCCGTGGCTGCGAAGCCACGGCCCCATTGAAGCGGGTCGTCGAGGTCGTTGATCGTGACCAGGCCGTTTCCTTCCGTGGCTGCGAAGCCACGGCCCCATTGAAGCAGGGAACGGCCATTGGTGTCGTCGGGTTCTCTCGCACCTTCCGTGGCTGCGAAGCCACGGCCCCATTGAAGCTCGTGATCTGGGGAGGCCCGAGGATCGACGGGTCGTCCTTCCGTGGCTGCGAAGCCACGGCCCCATTGAAGCCCGTGTGATTATCAATTCGTCCCGCTCCCGACGTACCTTCCGTGGCTGCGAAGCCACGGCCCCATTGAAGCGGCCACTCCCCCAGCCACAGAGCATGGGCAAGGGTACCTTCCGTGGCTGCGAAGCCACGGCCCCATTGAAGCCCCAACAACACCCTTCGGGCTCATGAGCTCCAGTTCCGCGAGGGCGCCGGCGGCCCGTGAGGCCCCGTCAAAGCCTCACCAAATCCTTGATCAGCACAAACAGATGCAGGGGATCGGACGGCGACGGGACAAAGTCAAAGCGTTCGTAGAAGTCCCGGGCCGATTCGTCTTTCGCGTGGGCAACGAGCGCCCGCAGCCCGGCGATGTCAGCAGCTTGGAGCGTGCGGAGGACCGCGTCCTTGAGCATGCCACTCCCGATCCCCTGTCGCTGCATGTCACTGGCTACGGCCAGCCGCGCCAGCACCATGACGGGCACGGGATATCGCGGCAGCCCCTTGGCGACGCGCGGCGGAGCAGTATCTCGAGCCACCTGACCGAAGACGAGCGTGTAGTAACCGACAACGCGATCGCCGGCCAAGGCTAGGTAGGTCTGTGACGTGTTCGCCAGTTGGCCGATAAGAGCGTACCGCACCAGAAACGTGTCGAGCGGCTCGCTGCCGGATGCGAAACCGTCGACGTGGTGCACCCGCGCGAGTTTTTCGATCCCAAGCCGCCTGGTCATTCCGGTGCGGCGTCAAACGGCCCGCGGGAGCGAAGCAGTTTTTTCATCCGTGGCAACGGCCGTGGGCGGGCCTCCAGGGCTGCGAGAAACGACCTCCATTCCTCTTCGCCGATGCCGAACCGTTGCCGGTCCGGCAGCGTCTCCGCCGCCCGCCGCAGGGCACTCTCCAGCACGAATTCACTCAAGCTTCGCGACTGGGAGCGCGCCGCGGCCTGGAGCGTTTTCTTCGCCTCCGAACTGATTCGGAGGTCAAGTTTCTCGGAACGAGTAGAGGACGAAGCCACGCATGCTCCTCCGTAGAAATCGATCAGATCAAAGAAAATAACACCAATCGCCAGACATTGTCAAGACAAAGCGTGACACGCCGTCGAAATGTCCGACAGCAGGATCAAGGATAGCCCGGTCAATGGCACGTCCTCAATCACATTCCGGCTGATGAGCGGCTCGTGCGCGGCGTGCCCCGTTTCCCGGGGTCGAACCTGCGGTATCCGGAATGGCAGCCTTCCCTCCGAGAGTGGCGTTTTTCGGCGTCGGCGCTGAGTCTCTCCGAGTCCGGCCTCACGGAGTCGCTCAGAGGCTGTGAATGTCGATCGCGGGCAGTTCGTCGGGTGACGCTTGAAAGACGTCGCGATCGTTAGGGGCCTGCTTCGGCAGCAGCCGGCACTTTATCCACAGCCTGCTCACGGAAAGGCAGGTGTCTCACCTATCGTTGGCGCAGAGGGGTGCTCGTCATTGGACATCCACCTTCGCAGCGTTACGATTGCCGATACAGGGGCTGGGCGAAGCAGCGCACGGAAACGGCGGGACCACCGCCGGCGGAAATGATTCCGCGGAGCCACCTCTCATGGATTCCCCAATCTCCGGTTGGAATCGAGGCCTGTTTTGCAGCCCGCCGGACATGGCGAAGGCGACGCAGAGCCGTCTCACCGCCAAACCTGCTGCCCGCTGCAAAACGCGTTTGAAAACTGCGTTCACAGCCCGGTTTGAGCCGCTCGAAAACCGACTTGCGCTCGCCGGAGACAGCTTGCTGCCCGCCTTCGACATCGGCACGCCGACGGTCATCGACATCTGGGTGGATCCCTCCGCGGGAAACGATGCCGGCAGCGGGGCTTCGCGGGATCAGTCGCTCCGCAGCCTGTCGGCCGCATGGGGGCGGGTGCCGATCGGCGTGACGCTCACCACGGGTGTCCGGATCAATCTGGTCGCGGGAACCTACCCGGAGTCGATCGTTCCCAACTACTGGGAGGCCCGGCACGGCACACTGGCGGCCCCGGTCATCATCCGGGCCGCCGACGGCGCCGGCACCGCCCGGTTGCCGACGGTGAACGTCTTCGACTGCAGTTTCCTCTACTTCGACGGGCTCGACATCTCCTCCGGCGGCGGCGACGTGCTCCATTTCGACGCCTGCTCCCACATCCTCGTCCGCAACACCACAGTCCGCGGCACCGGAGTGATCGCCAGCTACGCCGTTCCGCAGGAGACGCTGAAGGTCAACCAGAGCCAATTCATCTTCATCGAGGGCTGCGACATCTCCGGTGCCTGGGACAACGCCGTCGACTTCGTAGCCGTTCAATATGGCCACGTGGTGGGCAGCAAGATCCACCGTTCGGGTGACTGGGCCATGTATGCCAAGGGGGGCTCGGCCTATCTCACCGTGACGGGCAACGAGTTCTACGACGCCGGCACGGGAGGCTTTACGGCGGGCCAGGGCACCGGATTCGAGTTCATGGCGGCACCGTGGCTGCACTATGAGGCGTATGACATCAAGTTTACAAACAACGTCATCCACGACACAGAGGGCGCCGGCATCGGCGTCAACGGTGGTTACAACATCCTCATGGCCTCTAATACGCTTTACCGCGTGGGTGGCCGCAGCCACGTGATCGAGGCGGTTTTCGGCGCGCGGACGTGCGACGGCGACCGCACCACGACCGGCAGCTATCTCGCGCAGGGCGGTTGGGGTACGACGGTCGTCGGCGGCGACGAACCGATCCCCAATCGCAACGTCTTCATCTACAACAACATCGTTCTCAATCCGAACGGGTATGCGAGCCACTGGCAGCAGTTTGCGGTGGCAACGCCCCGCACGCCGTCCGCCGGATCCAACATCCCCTCGCCGGCACGCGCCGACACAAATCTTCAGTTTCGGGGCAACGTCATCTGGAATGGCCCGACTGATCATCCGCTGGGGATCGAGTCGGAGGCGCTTGCGGCCGACATGCTCGCGCACAATTCCATCAACACCGTACGGCCTCTCCTGGTTGACCCAATCCACGGTGATTATTCCCTCGCGGCAGGCTACGTCCCCCCGGCGGCCTATGAGATTCCCGACTTCACGTGGTCTGATGCGCCGGCCTCGCCGGCCGTGCCCGCCGGCACGCTCGACAACAGGGTGGCCTACGACCATCTCGGCGTGGCCCGCACGGGGTCGCAGGCGGCCGGCGCCTTCGGAGCAGCCGGCGGCGTCATTGTGCCGCCGCCATTCCCGCCCGTACCGCCCCCCGCTCCGCCGATTCCCGTCACCGCCAGCTTTGCCGCGATCCCGGTGCTGCGGAACACGGCCGTGGCGGCGGCGCGGCTGACGTTCAGTGCGGCCGTAACGGGGTTTGACCGAAGCGATGTGCGACTCACCCGCGCTGGCGTCATCGTGGGGCTACCGGCGGTGGCCGTCAGGCCCGTGTCTGGTGCGGGCGGCACCACATTCGACGTGGTCGGCCTCAGAATCGCGACCGCGCCGGTCGGCAACTATGTGCTCATCGTGCGCGCCTTGGGCAGCGGCATCGCGGATGCGGCTGGCAATGGGCTGGCAGCGGCGATCGTCGTCCGTTGGACGGTCAACCGCACGCCGCCGACGGCGGTCTTCCGTGCGGTCGCGGCGGTCACGGCCGGCACAGTCTCGTCGCTCACAATCGTGTTGAGCAAGGCTGTGACAGGCGTGACGATCGATGACTTCATGCTCACTCGCGGCGGCGCGGCGCTGCCGCTGTCTGGTGCGACCGTGAGCACGCTCAACAACCGCACCTTCACGATCGCGGGCATCCGCGGGACGCATGTCGTCGGCAGCTACGCGATGCGGCTCAAGCGGGAAGGCACGGGAATCATCGACGCAGCAGGCAACGCTCTCGCCACTCCGGCGGGGGTGGCGTGGCGGATGACGCGAACGGCGGCGGCTGCTTTTGCCCTGTTCGATGGAACGCCGGGTGGCTGACGCCCGTCCGATCCGCCGGACGGGTCAGTCGGGCTCAAGGTTGGGAAGGCTAGCCCGTTCAATGGCACGTCCGCGAACGTCCGCGACGGTCTCTCGCCGTGGTCCCAGAGCAGTGCCATGACGGAGAGTTCGGCGTTGGCACCTCGATGTCGGCCGCGGGCTCGATGCGCGCGTCGCGTCGGGGCGCGTCGAGGGCTCCATGGAGATCAATACCGTCCCCGCGTTCATCGCGCACGACGTCCACGGCGTGGCCTGGACAAAGATCCCCGAGCTGCGCTTCCCCGTCGATGCCACCGGGCGGACAACGCTCGTGCGCGACGTGTCGCTGTATTCGAAGGCTGCGCTGTACGACGACGTGCTCGCGTGGCGCCGCGGAGGGGAGGCGCCGAAGGGCGCGTTTGCGGCGGCCGGTACGGCGCGGCCGAAGATCGCGACAGGGCGTGTCGGATACCGGCAAGACGACAAGGAGATCGACGGCATCCACGAGCTCGCGACGCCGACGATCTTCGAAGATGGCGCCTTCGGCTTGCAGTGGAAGCAGCGGTCTGCCGACGGCTTCGCGCACTTCCCACAGTATTTCCACGATGGCGGCGAGAAGAACGAGAAGCGCATCGCGGTGGAGCCGAGCAAGGTGCCCGCATCGCTCGGCCTGCGCGATCGCCAGTTTCCGCAGCCAAACGCGCAGCCATCGCCTTACAGCGCCGAGCCGCTCGCCGGCGCGTGGGCCCAGCCGGGCCCGAGCGCGGGGCCGTTTACCACAAAGCTCGTCGACGGCTCGACCGTGACCTACCACTGGTATCGATTCATCGACCAGCCCGTGTTTGCGCAATGCGGCTTCAGCGCCGCCGAGCGCGCCGCGCTCCAGTCGCTGATCGAGTCAATGCACCACGCGTGGCCGATCAACGGCGAGTATCTGGCGCCGCCGCAGGCGGGCAAGCTCGCCGCGTTTGACCGCAAACTGTTCGTCACGCCACCAAAGGGGATGGAGGTGGGCTTCGTGCCGATCGTCGTGCGCCAGGAGCTGACCGCGCACTGAGGGCGTGCCGCGCGGGCGCACTGCTTTGCGATGATGCGGATGGATGTCGACTTCCTCGGCTATGGCGAGGCGTCGCCCGGGCTGTCCGCGCCACCTTCGAGCGGAGGGGTACGCCGTTGCCGGCAGGTGTGCCCACGGGGCTCTCCGGTGGGTTTGGGGAGGACGACGGGAAGCGGCGGCAGTGGCGCGCCTTCCTCGGACGGATGAGAATCGTTGACATGCCCGAGTCGCTCTCCACGGCGATCACGATCGTCGGCCAGTTTGCTTTTCCGGCGCTGCATGCCGCGGCGGAATCTGGGCCATCACCCGGACTTTGGGTCCCGGCGTCGGGCTGGCGTTCGAAGCGCTGAGCTCGGGCGGCGGGGCATCTCGTCGGTGATCCCCCCGGGCCGACAAGCCTGAAATCCGTCCCCGGTTCGGGAACCGTTGAAAAACAGATAAAACTTTCCTCCTTTCGAGCCGTTCAACGACAATTCAACGCTGGTCGCTCCTGCCGCCCCCGCTTTGGTGACTTCGTCATGCCAACTCGCTCCCCGCTTTCACTCCGCCGCCACGCGGGCAAGCGATCGAATGGAGCCGCCGCGCTCGCCCTGCTCCTCGTCCCATTCCTGCTCCTTCCCCTCCTCCTCACGGCGGCCAGCCGAGCCGAGGATCTCCCCACCGGGGTCGAGCCGATCGGCGGGCGGTGGTCCATCCGCACCCACGACGCGGCCGGCAACAAGCTCGACAAACCGCTCTATCTCCATCGCGACTTCGTCGGCGAGGAGGCGCAGTACATCGACCTCTTCAGCTACCACCGGCGCGATTCCAATGGCGACGGCATCGATGAGGTGCGAATCTCGCACGAGCCGGGCAACGACGTCCATCCGGCTGGGTTTCTCGTCATCCAGAGCCAGGGATATCCCAATCATCCCACCGCGATCTTCCCCAACAGCGGCAATCCAAACTCGATTGCGGTGCAGGATTTCACCTTCCGTCTGCCACTCGAGCCGAGGCTGGCTGAATCGACCACGCGCCTGCCGATGGGGCCGGTCGGCACGGCGCTCAACGGCGTCGTGTTCTTCAATCCCTTCGAGCAGGGAGGGATGAATGCGGTCGAGGGCTATTCGGAGGTTTGGCTCGACGCCTGCTGCGGCCACCCCCAACAGACCGGCGTCTACCACTACCACAAGTATCCGGTCTGCGTGAAAAGCCCCTTCAAGGACGACGGCAAGCAGCATTCGCCGATCATCGGCTTCGCCTGGGATGGGTTTCCGATTCACGGCCCCTACGAGGCCGATGGCATCCTGGCCCGCGACAGCGAGACGCTCGCCCCGCTGGGCCTGGCGCTCGACGCCTGCAACGGCCATGCCGATCCCCACCGCGGCTACCACTACCATGCCACGCCCGGGCAATTTCCCTACATCCTCGGCGGCTACCGGGGCGTCGTTGAGCCGAGCAACAACCGCGGACTGCGGCGGGCCGGAAGCGGCCCGATCGAGAACAACGCCGAGGGAGAGACAGTCGCCGATCCGGCGATCGTCGCTGTCCTGCCGGGATCGATTGCCCCCGGCGGGCAGAGAACCGTGACGATCGAGCTCGATCCGCGCGAGGGGATCTCGCCGCGCGGGGCCGGGCGGCAGTCCGGGCCGATGCCCGAGGGGACGCCGTCATGGGTCCAGATCGGCCCCTACGAGGCCAGCGCGATCCGCCGCGAAGGGAATCTCGTCACGATCACACTCGACATCCCCGCCGATGCCACCCTCGGCGTCCTTCTCGACTGCCATCTCGAGTTCGAGGGGGCGGCCCGCGGCGGTCGCAACCGGGTCTACAAACGCAACGACGTTCTCCGTGTCGTGGAATGACGGCTCCGCGGACCATTCAAGAAGGTGCCATGATGAAGATCCGGGAGATGAAGATCGGTGATCAGATTGCGGCAGGCCTCGCCGCGGCCTGTCTGTTGATGGTCGCGGCCGCAGCGACCGCCGAGGATTGGCCGCAGTTCCGCGGGCCGGGGGGGCGGGCAGCCGGCACTTCGGCGCCTGTCGAGTGGGGCAACTCCAAAAACCTCCTCTGGAAGACGGCGCTGCCGGGGGGAGGATCGTCGAGCCCGATCGTTCATGGCGATGCGGTGTTTGTTACCTGTTGGTCGGAAGGGGGCGGGGGAAAGGGGCCGACCAGGCACCTGGTGAAGATCGATCGCAAGGACGGGACGGTGGCCTGGCAGCGCGACATTGCCGCGCCCGGCCCCGATGATCCCTACGCGGGCTACCTCACCGAGCATGGCTACGCGAGCAACACGCCGGTCACCGATGGGGAGATGGTGTGGGCGTTTCTCGGCAAGGCGGGGATTGTTGCCTTCGACATGGATGGCAAGGAGATCTGGCGGACGGGCGTCGGCAGCGAGTCGAGCAACCGCCGCTGGGGCTCGGGAGCCAGCCTGATCCTTCATGGCGAGCATCTGATCTGCAACGCGTCAGAAGAGAGCCAGTCGATCCGGGCGCTCGACAAACGCACCGGGAAGGAAGTCTGGAAGGCCGAGGCCGCGGCCCTCGAGCTCGCCTACGGCACTCCGGGCGTTGTCGCGCTCCCCGACGGCTCCGAGGAGATCGTCGTCGCTGTCCCCGGAGAGGTGTGGGGTTTGGATCCCGGCACAGGAAAACTCCGCTGGCACACCGAGATGGGGCTGACCGGAAACGTCAGCCCGAGCGTGATCGTGGATGGCGAGACGGTCTACGTCTTCGGTGGCTATCGTTCTTCCGGATCGCTTGCCGTCCGGGCCGGCGGCCGGGGGGATGTTTCGAAGACGCATGTCCTCTGGACGAGCCGCACGAGCTCCTACGTGGCCACGCCAGTGCTTCACGACGGGCACCTTTTCTGGATCGATGACAAGGGGCTGGCCTTCTGCTCCGACGCGAAGACCGGCGCGGAAATCTACAAGGAACGGGTTCGCGAAATCACCTCGGGGGGGAGGCCGGTCTACGCCTCACCGGTGGTCGCCGACGGGAAGGTCTATGTCGTGACCCGTTACGATGGGACGATCGTCCTCCCTGCCGCGCCGCGCTACGAGGTGCTGGCGCACAACGTCTTCGAGGGGGACGACAGCGATGCCAGCGGCACGCCGGCCCTCGTCGACGGCCGGATCTATCTGCGGTCGGGGAAGTTCTTGTATGCAATCGGTTCGACGGAATGATCGGTGGCCGCTCGACGGCGGCCTGATCGGGTCGGTGGCCAAACCAGAAAGCAGGGTGAATGCGATGAAACTCGGAATACGATCCTGGGGCGGAATCGCCGCGGCGGTCGCGGTGATCGGCCTCGGCGCGCTGGCCATGGCCCAGCCGCCGCGCGGCCCGGGTGGCGGGCCACCGCCTCCAGAGTTCGGCGGGGGACCACCCGGCCCGCCGCCGTTTGACCCTCTCCGCGAGGCCCTCGATCGCGATCGAGATCATCGGCTCGATGCCGAAGAAATCAAGAACGCTGCCACCGCCCTCCTCGCCCTCGACGGCAACGGCGACGGTGTCATCGACGAAGAGGAGTTTCGCCCGCCGCATCCCCCTGGGGAGCATGGGCCGCCGGGTGAAGGGCCCCCGGGAGGATTTGGTCCCCCCAGAGGGGAAGGCAGAGGGGAAGCCAGAGGGGAAGAAAGGGGCGAAGGCCCCCCCCGCGGCGGCCCGCCGGGCGAGCGTGGTCCGGGGGGTGAGCGTGGGCCGGGCCCGGGCCGAGGGGAGCGTGGACCGGGTGGACCGCCACCGGGCGGGCCGCCGGAAGGGGGCCCCGGCGGAGGCCGGGGGGCGGGAATGGGGCCACCGAGCCCGGAACGGTTCGTGGAACGCGCCTTGTCGTTCGATACCGACAAAGACGGCAAGCTCGATCGGAATGAATTGATGAAGTTTGGCGAAGAGATGGGGCGGCAACGCGGTGGGCCGGGTGGTCCAGGAGCAGCTGGCGGGCCCGGAGCCGGCGGTCCACCGGGCGGCGGTCCACCGGGCGGCCCTGAAGGGCGCGGCGGCCGTCGCGGTCCTGGAGGTGGCGGTCCTGGAGGTGGCGGTCCTGGTGGTGGCGGTCCGGGAGGTGGCGGTGCCGGCGGCCCGCCAGGTGGGCCTGGCGGTGACGGTGCCCCGCGGCCCGAACGTCCGCGCCGCCCCGAGTGAATCCTGAAGGCTCTTCTCCGCGGCGCGGCCGTCGCGCCGCGGAGGGGCCAGCCGGGCCGTACCCCTTCCTCGTCGCGGCCGTCGTCTTCCTACCGTAGCCCACTCACTTGGTGGCGTCCATGCGTGTCATCGGCAGGCTCGTTGTTGCATGGCTCGCCGGCTTGTTTGTGGCGATGACGGTCACGGCTACGGTGGAGGCTCGACCGCCGAACATCGTCGTGATCCTCGCCGACGATCTCGGCTGGGGGGATCTCGAGCGGCACGGCGGACCGGCGCGCACGCCAGCGATCGACAGGCTCGCCGCGGAAGGGGTCGAGCTGCGGCGCTGCTACGCGCATCCTGTCTGCAGCCCGACCCGCGCTGCCCTTCTCACCGGCTGCCTGCCGCGGCGCTTCGGCATCGACCGGCCGCTGAGGCGCCGTGATCCGGGCCTCCCCGCCGGTCTGCCAACGCTCCCCCGCACCCTTTCCGCCGCCGGCTATGCCACGAACCTCATCGGCAAATGGCACCTCGGCATCTCGAGCCCGCCGTTGGCGAGTGGGTTTGACCATTTCTATGGTTTTCTCGGCCCCGAGATCGACTCCTTCACCCATCTCGACCGGCGCGGAGACCTCGATTGGCAGCGGGACGGGACGCCTGTCGAGGAGGAGGGGTATGCCGCCATCCTCATGGCCGACGAGGCGGTGCGGATCATCCAGCAGCAGGATGCCGACCGTCCCTTCTATCTCCAGGTGGCTTTCAATGTGCCCCATTTCCCGATTCTCGCGCCGGCCGCGTCGACGGCGAAATATGCAGGGCTTCCCGAACCCCAGGCGACGCGCTGCGGCATGATCGATGTGCTCGATACGAGCGTGGCACGCGTGCTTGCGGCGCTCGACGCACGCGGGCTGGCAGATGAGACGATCGTCCTCTTTCTGTCCGACAACGGTGCCGACCGGTCCGGGAGCAATGCTCCCTTCCGGGCCCGGAAGGGGGCGGTCTACGAAGGAGGGATCCGAGTCCCGGCGATCGTGCGTTTCCCCGGCCGTTTGGCGGCCGCGACCGTTTCCGAGCAACCGATCGCGATCCAGGATCTTTTTCCCACGCTCTGCGCCGCGACCGGCATCCCGCTTCCAGCCGACGCCCGGTGCGACGGCGTCGACCTCTGGCCGGCGCTGTCGGCGGGGCGCGTCGACGATCGGCCCCCGTTTGTGATCGCCACGGCCGACCGGGCCTGCTTTGCCGGCGATTGGAAGCTCGTTGTCAACGCCGCCGGGGGAACGGAGCTTTTTCATCTCCGCTCTGATCCCGGTGAGACCCGCGATCTGCTGGCCGCCGAGCCGGGGGTCGCGGCCATCCTTCGGTCGAGGTTGGCCGAGATCGAAGCGGGTTTTGAGGCGCCGGCCGGCCGGGCTTCTCCTTTGCGGCGCGGTCAGGGAGAGGCCGTGGAGAGGGCGGGCCGCCGATCCGGCGGCGGCGGATGAATCCTACGGCAGTCCTGCTCTAATCGGCCCCATGGATCATCAAGCCCCTCACGCACCGCTTCCCCCCCGCCCCGCCGAGGCCCATGCCCTCGCCATCGCCCGCGACCTCCCCGGTGAGCGGATCCTCTGCACGACCCGCGGGCGGGCCCAGGCCGGGCGGACCCTGGCCGCCGAACGCCCCACGGCGGACGTCACCGTCTGGTTCCTCGACCTCTTCCAGCACGATCTGGCCCGCGACGACATCACCACAGGTGAGCCGTCCGCTACGCCAGCGGTGGGCCTTGCCAGGCTCGTCTGTGCTGCCGACATGCCGGCTGGTCCCTACGATCTGGTCGTCCTCCCCACCGCTTCCGGCGGCGAGGCTGAATTGACCCGCGATCTGCTCCAGCAGGCCCTTGTCCAGCTCCGCAGCGGTGGCTGGCTCGTTGTCTCCACCGACAACCCCCGCGACCGCTGGCTCCATGAGCAGCTCACCGCCACCGGGGAGACTGTCCGCGTCCGGCCGGGC
>Ga0114978_10004270_pt1 | contig 11592 bp, 14 predicted proteins | sample S_140212_EF_Meta_FD_87027 | JGI IMG/M metagenome (GOLD analysis project Ga0114978, IMG submission 87027) | Freshwater microbial communities from Lake Simoncouche, Canada to study carbon cycling - S_140212_EF_MetaG | ecosystem: Environmental > Aquatic > Freshwater > Lake | place: Lake...
CAGATGATTCCTGTGCCCTTCTTCATGAGACCTCTTGCAGAAGTGCAGCCAATCATAAATCAATGGAAAGGATTTGCTTGGCAGATCAAAGTCCCTGCTGCTAGATATACGAAACCGGCGCCGGTTGTTCCTGCACCGGCAAATGCCAAAATGAACGCGAGAGTTTCACCAGGACTGCAGCCTGGGCAGGTGGCCGTTTAGGACCACTGCCTAGAGAGCCAAGTCGCTGTCTAAGCGGATTGGCTAGAGAGACAGGTGGCCGTTTAGGCCATGTCTAGGTCCTGCAACCCTTAGATAAATTCCACCCTCTTATTAAATGGACGATGATCCAAGAGAGATTGTGAGTCCAGTCTTAAAAAAACCAGACATACAAAAACAAAAGCAGAGACTTGAGAGAATAGTAAAAGAGGCCGAGAAACGCGTAGATTTCACGGTGGCGAATGATCCCGCGATTCGGAAGGCCATTCAAGCCGTTGAACACTTTCTTATTAAAAGCAAGCGCGTGTGCTACGGAGGTCAGGCCATTAATGCACTCTTATCAAAGGAGCGCAAGTTCTACGACGAGAAATATACGATTCCCGATTACGACTTTTTTACACCCACCATGGAACAAGATGTGGAGGATCTAATGAGTTTTTTAGAGGCCGAAGGATTCACAGAAATCAGTAAAAAACTCAGTGTGCACGAAGGCACCATCAAGATCTATGTGAATTATGTTCCGGTGGCCGACTGTTCTCAAATGAATCCCGAGATGTTTAAGATAATTCAGAAACGTGCGAAATCTGTGAATGGAATCTTATACTGCGATGCGGATTTATTGAGAATGTTCATGTATTTGGAAATTAGCAGACCGCGTGGAGAAGTGGCTCGTTGGAGCAAGGTGTTTGATCGCCTCACCTTATTGAATCACGAGTATCCTGTCGCGGGACTAGGTTGTGACGAAGATCTCGTGCTACCACACACAGTTTCATCAGAGGTAAGGGCCGAGATTCTGGAGCTATGTGTAAAAAGGAAATCGGTGATGATGGGCCCTGAATTCGTGCACCTTCTTGAAACGGGCAGAGATAAGATTTCTTTACAGGGACTTGCTTCTTTAGGTGGACCACTTATCTTCATGAGCTCCAACCCTTATGTGGATGCGGAGGACATTGCGAGCCTTGGTGGAAGCGCAAGCAAATCCAAACGCCTAGTAATAAAGGAATTTCCCTCTCCATCAGATCATATATATGATTATGTTACTGTGTCAAAAGGTGGTAATCTAATCGCCATGATTCTCAAGGAGAATTCTTGTCATGCATATACGACTCTCAAGGTTGATGGTGCTGATATGCGCGTGGGCACGCCAGATTTACTCTTGAATTATTATTACACAGTTTTGATATTTGGTTCTAAGCGGGATAAGTCGCAGTTCAACGCCAACTGTGTAGTTCGCAAGTTATATGAGATAAGCGAGAAGGCTCGGGATCGTCCGACTCAATTTGTGCCTGCGTTTGGACTGAGATGTTCTGGGCATCAGAAGGGTATTGCAACTCTTTTGAAGCTGAAGGCTGAGCGAACTCAGAAGGTGGGAAAGAAGCGGTCTCTCCGCTCTCTACGAGGAAGATCTACGCGGAAGCTATAGGACTGTTAAATGTAGATGCCTTTATGGGCGCATCCATCACTAGAGACCCATCTTGGGCCTGTTGCGATTTCTCATTGATATATTTGGCCGAGGCCGTCGCATCTTTAATGAGCGGAAGTATATCAAGATTTGGGTCAATTTGTTTTGCGAGTAGAATGCTTGTTTTTTCTGCAACAAGGGTTTTGAGGAGATCGAGGATAGCCTTCTCTAGATCTTCAGGCTTCATGTCTTCAGGGAGCTCACACTGGGCTGCCTGCGCCGCTGCTTGAGCCTTGACCTTATTCGCCTTCTCAGCCCGCCGAGTATCAGCCACATCGGGAGTGCATACAGTAAAGGCTTCTGCAGGATCCACCTTTGGCACCGTGCCCTTTCCAGAAAGAGCGTCTTTGAGACTTTGTTCTGTGGTACCGAGATAGTCTTTCGCATAGATCGCCATAAATACAACCCGGGCGCCGAAATCTGACGGGATTCCTTGGACAAATGCTAGCCAATCAAGATCCGTTGAGCCGGCCTTTGGATATGTAAAAAGAGGACATGGGAGAGCTCCGCCAGGAATCTTGATCGCGAGATTCGCCTCTACCTTCTTATTCGCATCAGCGATGGATAGGGCATTAGGACCGGCCGTATAGTTCTGCACGGCATTCTTACGAATTGTTGTATAGAGGGGGCATATTTCTGGAACAGCGAGCCCATCCATCACAAGACGTACTTGATTTTCTATGGCTGAGGTGGCCTTTTCTTCTTTTGCCTTTGCATCTTTTGCATCAACAAATCCCTCTTTTCTCTTGCTCCTCACTAACGATATGTAGTTCATTCCAAAAATTATGAATAAGAATGCAAAGGTGAGTACCCCGAGGAGTATTCCTGACCCCCCCATTTCTACATCAAGATCAGAGAATGAATGCCCAAGGCTCTGGTAACTTCCCTGGTATTGCCTCTGGCAATTTCCCTGGTGTTACCTCTGGTAACTCAGAAGGCGGACGCCTTAGAAGAGAAACCAGAAATCGCGCCACTTGTGCTGTAAATATAACTGTGCAAAATGGGTGCTTGTGTGTCAATAAGAACACCATACAAGCCCCTATAACACCAACTCAAGGAAGTCGCATTGCCAGTCTTCAGTATGCATGTGATCAAGATGCAACTTCTTTTTCTGGAGTCTCTTCTTACGGAGTGAGTCAAAGCCGTGTACAGCAGATACTTGCTAAGAAGAATCTATCCTTTGCCACAGAGAGTGCAAGAATTGCAAGTCTTGCTAAACAGATTAATGAATGTAATTCAACAATGTTCCATGTCCCTTTAATTCCTATATTATGCCCGCCTCTTCCTCCACCGCCGGCCCCTCCAGCGAGGGCTTGTCCGCTGACAAAAAATCAAAAGATGAGTTAGAATGGGAACCACAAACCGCGATGCGTCTCAGGTCACAGTCAAGAAGCGCAATATGGCGGAGAATGCGTATTACAATGATTGGAAGAATGTCACAGTTACGCCTATAAATGGAAATGCAAACATGGCTGCTACACGTCCGACTGGCGCTGGTGCGGCCGTTGTGGCGGAGATCAAGCTTGGATGCACAGCTTGCTTTGTAGAGAACAATGGCGACCAGGATCCTAACCAGACGAGATACCCTCCTAACCGCAGTTAAGAATGGGTGAATTTTAAAACATTTTTTCAGGATTTAAGAAATCTAGAAAAAATACCTATTTTTTGCTTTACAAAATTCACAAAAAATACCTATTTCCGCTAGGAAATAGGAATACATTTTTTCACGATTTAAGAAATCGTAAAAAAATACCGATTGCGGGGGTCGAACCCGCGGCTCTGGGGTTAAAAGCCCCATGCTCTACCAACTGAGCTAAACCGGTTAAGAACCGGTAAAGACCGGTTAAGGGCCGGTAAAGACCGGTTAAGGGCCAGTAAATACTGGCCAAATGCACTAAAAGTGCTGGATACCCGAAGTGGGGATCGAACCCACAATCTTCAGCTTGCGCTACGCAGTTACTACGTTTAGAAGGCTGACGCCTTATCCATTGGGCTACACGGGCATTGTCCTTTCGGACAGATGGTGACTGTTATGGTGTCACCGAACCTTGTGCCCCCTCTGAGGATTGAACTCAGGACCTACCGCTTACTTCGTGTTTACAAAGCGGGTGCTCTACCACTGAGCTAAAGGGGCATAGGGCCCCTTTAGCACACTAACGAGGAGCTAAAGGGGCATAGGGCCCTTGCGGGCGGATGCGTCAAGCGGGAATCGAACCCGCGTCACAACCTTGGAAGGGTTGCATTCTACCACTGAACTATTAACGCAAGGACTTTTAGCCATGTTTCTTCATAAAGAACATGTTTCCAGGTATGCCGCGCGGAGGCAAGTCGTTATACCCTACAAGGAGTGGGGGTCGAACCCACGCGGATTGCTCCAACAGATCTTAAGCCTGTCTCCTTAACCACTCGGACATCCTTGTTTTTTATATGCGAGGGCCTCTCGCCCTACACATTATATTTGTGGGGGGTTTAGGCCATCCATTTTAGCCAGCCGCAGGGGGAATCAACTTTTTTTGGCTGCTACCCGCAGGGGCCAGCCAAATAAAGTGGCACCAACTTTTTTTCAGTTTTTATGAGCCAAAAGTGGCACCAAGTTTTGGCGAGTTTACATTTAGTCACTTGCGCAAAAATGCGTCTCAGTACAGTTGCCGCAACGATTCTTATTGCAATTATCACATTCAGTGAAATTATCAGATGCGCATGAATCACAGTTCTTTACTGAGCAGAACTCGCATTCCTTAAAAACCTTTGAACATTCTTCACACCGAGCCTCGCTGCACTCGTCGCATAAAACGAAGTCTTCTTCGTGAATCGCCTTGTCGTTCATGCACTCGTCGCAATTCGTATACTTGCGCGCACATCCCCACTGAGTATATGTCCCGCACAAGTATCCGTCTACAGTATCTGTGCCACAGTTGATGTCGTCGCATAGATTGCGTCTGCAAAATACACATTGATTCGTTGCAGGTTCGTCGCAGATGCATTTCTCCGCTTCTTTTTCTTCATGCGGAATCTCCATTAATAAATATATGAATTTATTCTTTAGATTACAGAAAGCTTAGGATTTTTTAAATCCGGCACTTCACCTTGCATAAAAAATGAATTATATAGAGTAGGTAAATTTGATATGGAAGAATATATTAAATCTTGTATCTATGCTATTAAATATGAGGGGAGAATTGTATATATTGGACGACATAATACGCCAAACTATATTGAGAGGTGGAAGCAGCATGTGTACGCGCATAGAATGAATAAACAAACACTTCTTCATAAGAATATGAATGAAAAAGGTATAGATAATTTTACAGTTGAAAAAATATGTGAATGCGATGCAAAAGATGTGGGTGATATTGAGATAAAATATATAAAGGAATATAATACTTTAATGCCACATGGATATAATATGAGAAAGGGTGGAGATTGTAGAAAGCCATATGAAAAAGTATTGCTGAAATGTACATACGCGGGATGTAATTATATCACAATATTTAGAGATAAATTTGAGATTCATACACGTGTTCATACAGGAGAAAAACCATTAAAATGTGATTTTTCTGGATGTACCTTTGCTACAAATAGTTCTTCATCTTTAAAAACACATAAATATACTCATACTGGTAAAAGAAATTATCATTGTATATTTAATGGATGTAACTATAATGCTATAACAAACGCCCATCTTACACTTCATAATATGATACATTTAGGTGAAAAACCATACATGTGTGACATTTCTGGATGTAATTATTCTACTGTAAAAAAGTTTACCTTAAAAGAACATAAACGTACTCATACAGGAGAAAAACCGTATAAATGTGATATTAGTGGTTGTAATTATTCTTCCGCTAGAAGTGGAGATCTTAAATATCATATGAATTCAAGTCGCCATAAATAGCAGTAATTACAAAAAATACTAAATTTAAGAAGTAGTATTCTTAAATTCAGTATTTAAATTCAAAAAAAAGGCCCTACCGAGGGTCGAACTCGGGTTTCGGGATTACTCAGACTTTTCTTTTGTCAAAGTCCCACGTGCTAACCACTGCACTATAGGGCCATGTAACTTTTGAGGAGTTACCAACCTTGTTTCCCATACCGGGAGTTGAACCCGGCCTCTCGCCTTGAAAGGGCGATATCCTAACCGATAGACTATATGGGAGAGGGCCTCTCGGCCTGTAAATTTATATTTAATTCATTTTAAGCTTACTTCATGCCGGCAACAACCTTCTTCTTGGTGACAACCGTCTTCTTGGGAACCGGCGGGGGCGCGACCTCCTCCTCATCCTCTGCATCCTCCTCCTCTGCAGTCACCACATTCGTGGAAGGACGAGGCGCAAACTCAGCCGGCTCTGAGAAGGCCGCGCCGCTCTTGAAGGGGACGTCGTCCGCCTCCTCATCCTCGTCCTGCTGGAACGCCGGCCCACGGCCAATACCAGCCGGCACCGAGTCAAGACGAACCTGCACAGCCTTCCAGCTGAGGCCGAACTTGCCACCCGCGAACCAGACGCCCGTGCACTGCATGAGTGCCGTGACCTCAACCTTCTTCACGAGCATCTCCTCAACAGGCACACCCTTGATGGGCGTGGCGTGGGGGTCCGACTTTGACTTCGCGTCATAGAACTGCGTCTCAAAGTCACCACCATCGCGCGTGCGACGAAGCTGGAGCTTCACATTCGGCGGGTAAGAAGTCTGGTTGCCGTCCTTGTCACGACCGAACTTGACGCACGGCGTGTAGAAGGCCTGGACGACCTCACGCTTCATGTCCGCCTTGAACCAGAGCTTGCTGTTCTTAACGCCCTGGTCAATCATGTAGTCATCCAAAGAAGAGAGCGCATCATAGAATGACTTGACCTTCGGGTTCTCCTGGTAGCCGCGGAGAGCGAGGTCAAGGGAATACTTGGGAGGACCAGCCTTGTCAAAGACATTCATGCCAAAGGGGCTGGGGAGAGAAGGCGTCTGCATGACTAGAGCACGCGCGTCGCCATAATTGAGATATGCTAGCTTACCACCGGACTCAAGGACCTTGGGGGCGCTGATGGAGACCTTTGACACTGAGAACGCGGAAGGCTGAACAATGGGAGAGGACATTTTGGATTGGGACTTGGAAAACTGGGGGGAAAGTGGAATCAACTTTTTTTTGGGGGCCAAAAAAAGTGGCGGTGGAGCCATAAGGGCTACCCAACGTTTTTGGAGACAAAGATGTGCACTGTGTTAAAGGGGTGTCTCCTGTTTTTCAAGCAATTCATTATTGAGCGCAATTTTGTTCTTAATCTTTTTGATTGCGGTATTTCGTTGCGTACAGAAAAGAAAGGGTTTTTCTTCAAAGCTCGCTTACTCTTTGACTCAGCCTTACCACATTTGCAGGTAAACGCCTGCGGATCCATGACCTATAAGAATTAAGTACAATACTCAATTTTTATATGCGACTTAACAGAATGAACTACGCCGAGTATCTTCGCCGCCAGACAAAGGCGAGACCAAATATAATAGGTTTCCAGAATGGCCAAGATGCTTCTCAGGTGACGTACAAGGCAGCAGCAAAAGTTCAACAGAGAACAATTACTCCTATCGCCACCTCTTACTCAACTCCTGGCGGTTCAATTGCAAATATCTTAAAGACTTCGGTCCCGACCACATGCGGTGCAGGTTATTCTGGCGTATCAGATGGAAGTGTGAATGCAGATAAGACGGCTCTAGTATTCGGTGCTGCGGTTGGTTGCGCGGTTTGTTCCGATGCGCCCAGCTCGGCACCTTATAATGTGGTAGTTCCTGGGGTGACTCCCATTGATCCTCCTAAGAATGCGGTAGGCGTGGTGAAATGCTGCAAGAAGGATTATAGCCAGCTCTTCCGCGATAATACAGAAAATACTGTGCAGCAGGGGCTACAATCACGGTTAAGAGTTCAATACAACTTACCAAACAAACTACAAGGTCTCCGCGGGCCAATTATTATAAATCAATAATATAGAATGCCGATCACAGATATTGCGTATGCGGGTAAAAATTCAACGATATATGGTGATAAACACTTATTAATATTCCAACTTTCAGACAAGCCGATAGATATGCGTATAATTGGTGGACAAAAACATTTCATACTTCAATTTACTGATGAGGATAAGATAACATCTGAAATTCAGAATATGTATAACATGGGGAATGATTATTCATACAAGTTCACACCTCTAGGTATAGATATTGATTTCTCGTTGTTGCCTGAGTATGATATGCAAAGTATTAGTATACGTAAACATGGTGAATATGAATTAACTGAACAGATATCAGCTAAATTACTCTCTAAGCTAATTGATATTATGAATTTTATCAAATATATGAATGGTCCTATTACAGATAGGCCTTTAGATGAAAATGAAGAAACAGATCCAGTTTCACTTAACCCAATACCTATTGGAGGAGAGTATTTTATCATAGCTTCCAATAGTCCAAGTAAGGTACCATTTAGTAGAGAGACATTAATTGGGTTAATTCAATCAAAAGGTTTTGATTTCAAATCACCTATAACACGTAAACCTATTACGAAAGTTCAAAGATTTAGAAGAGTTGAACAATCTGGCGGCAGAAAGACACGTTCTAAGAATAAGAAGTCAAGGAAGTCCAGAAAAGTTTAATTAATCAGAAGTCAACCAAGGGAACGCCTCTGCCACATGTCTGTGAGAATTTGCTAACGCGGTCAAGATATACAAGGCCCCTGAACTCTGCATAATCTTATCCTTTGACCTAGATACAAAGGCCTGGATTAATCCAAGATTTGTCTTTCTCCACCATTTAAGTTCTTGAGATCTGAGATTTGCTGGAGTCCAGCGGAAAAGAGGAGATCTTCCTGAACTGTGGCCAGGAATCAACTTCTCTTTCTCTTCATCTGAAATGTTAATAACATAGGTCCATAGATTATAAAGATTTCTGTAGAACAATTCATGTGTTCTGACACCCATCGTGTCAAACCACAGGACATTTACACCATATCCCAACGAATTAATCTTAAGAAATACGTCAAGCACTTTCTGATTCCAAACCTGTTCAGGAGTTAGTTCGCCATCGTCAGCATATATGATGGGAACTTTCTGAGATCTGAGTTTTTCCACCCTTTTCTGGAGCCGCTGTATAACTGGTTGCGGAAGAATTTCTTGGCTAAATGGATTTTTTATCTCGTTCCCGTAATGCATGAGTTGTACGAAGAATCTCAGATCAAACATCCATATATGTGCTGAAGAGTCCTTGTAACAAAATCTGTATTTTAGAGGGATTGTTTGTATCGGCTCATGGGTCAAGATATCTTTGTCATTTTCTGAGATTTCTGGACTGTAGACTGGACCAGATTCTTTTATCAGACGCCGCCTTCCATATAAGATCCAGAATTTATATATCTTGTTTATTGCACCACTTTGCTTTCGTGTCATAGGGTATTTTCTTTTGGCCCAAAGAATCTTGGATTTGGAGTGTCGCGAGCAGAAATCACCCTTTGTTGCATTTGCACCGCACTGCTCATCAGGCTTTTTCTTGGAACGGATACTCATGCACTTTTTGCCCATGGGTCCTTCCATTCCACTACTCGGAAGGGCTTTATTTTTACAAGATATCTTGGATTGAATGCATAAATCTCAAGCATTTCTTATATCATCGTATGACTTGGTGTAAGAAGGTAAATATGTATCTTTCTTAAACTAAATTCCAAATGCTTAGATGACCTGGCTTCAAAATAAAAACAAACGCAGTTGGTTCACCAAAAAAGGCCCGGCATGAATACTCCCTAAAAAGTGATTTTTACACGCTGCACTAGCAATAAGTCCTGCGTAAAATGTCCTCTGTTCATTCCTCCGCCACTGGTATAATGAGCTCTGCATCTGCACCCAAGTCCGCCGCGAAGAAGGTTGTTTCAAAGAAGGATGATGTTTCCTCTGTAGTCGCGCCCGTTGCGGCTCCCGCTGCTTCTCCTGCGGCTGCCAAGAAGGCTGCACCCAAGGCCAAGGTCTCGGCGCCCGTTGAGGCTGCCCCTGCGCCTGCTGCGGCGCCTCTCGCTGCGGCTGCGGCTGCCCCTGCTTCTGCCTCTGCCGAGGTTGAGGAGGTCCGCCTCGAGACGGAGGCCAAGTCAATCACGGCGCGCCTCCTCGCGGTTCGCGAGACGGTCTCTGAGCTCATCTCAGAGGCCAAGCGCCTAGAGAAGAAGGCCGCGAAGGTCCAGAAGCTCGCCGACAAGCGCCGCCGCCGCAAGGCGCCTGTTGAGGGCGAGGAGGGCAAGCCTGCGCGTGTCTCCATCTTCCAGATCCCCACGGACATCTCGCCTGCGCTCTGCGCGTTCATGGGCCGCCCTGCCGGCTCCCAGGAGAGCCGCTCCAACGTCACGAAGTTCATCACGACGTACGTCAAGGAGAAGAACCTCAAGAACAAGCACGACATCAAGGCGGATGCGGCGCTCCTCAAGCTCCTCAACCTCACGGATGACGTCAAGCTCACGTACTTCAACCTCCAGAAGTACCTCAACGTCCACTACCTGAAGAAGGTTACGCCAACGGCGTAAACTTCTGAAGGAGGCGACGCAGCCTTCGGCTGCTAGCTCCTGAAGAAGGTTCCCACTGCGTAAGCAGGGGGAACCTACTGAAGGAATATGCCGCTTCGCGGCATTCCTGAAGAAGGTTCCTGTTGCGTAAACTTCTGAAGGAATAAATTAATACGGCGACCAACAAATTAATAAAAAATATTTTTAGTGCGCTACGCATGCTTAGCTTACTGAAGTTGCTACGCTTACCAAACAGATGTTCTTAGTTTTTTATACAAACTAAGATCATCGGGTCCTACAATCTTGATCTTCTCAATACTCCCATAAAACCGAAGCAAGCTAACTGCCGTCTGGATATCAACAATCTTCCTCGGCTGCACATCGCATCCACACAAGAAGGCCAACTGATAAAGCTGTTCACCCTCAAGACCAACCAGCCGCAAGAAATCGCCCTGTGAAATCTGTGTAAGAGAGTCCATGCGAGGAATCCAAATCGTGCATCCAAGAATGAGTAAATCAGAATCCGAGGTGATCACTACATCAAAGCCCTTGGCTAAGACACTATCAGCCTCCTCTTCAGCCATGACAATAGGAATACCTAGCGAGCCAACCATCCCTTTTACCCATTTCACATACTCAGGATACATACACCAGGCGTCTCTTTCCTTCAATGCGAGATGCTTGGATAAAAGCTCTTTTTGCTGTGGATCCAATTCTTGGTATGTTTCAGACTGTGTAAAAGAGGATACTTCGGCGACTTGTGCCTTGGCGGTGGAACGAATATCCTTGCGCTCGTCCACCGTCTCCTTCTTCTCTTTTTGCGCGCGTTTGTCCATGACAAATGTCATGCTATGCGCATTCAGGCTCTTGAGGAATTCCGTGAATTTCTCCCGATTTTCTCTAAATAGGAAGATGAGGCTAAAAGCGTCTATTCCTAGGCGGAGGGTATTTGAATGTATTTCAACAGGTTTCTGTATTCGCTTGCAATAACTCATGAGTCCCCGAACACCCATTTTTACTGTGTCTTTTTTACATTTGAAAGAATCAATTTTATAAGACTAGAGTAGATGGCATTCAATAAAGGTAGATCATATGGTATTCAGTATATTCTTAATGGTAAACCAAGCTATGGACAGTTTGCATATTTAGGTAACAGTGGAGTACATATTGTATTTTATAAACCAGATACTCTTAATCCACCTGTATCTTTAGTTGCGTCTAAAAGAAAATTATCAGTTGATGAAATTGAAAGTGATGGCGATTGGGCAGTTGGAGATTTAATTGATTATAATTCCGATAATGGAACTTCACAGGGAACAAGCATAGGAAGACCATACGGCAGATCTTTCAATGGGGAAAATATAGATCCCGAGGCCTATCAGGAGGGCGGCAAGAAGTCAAGAAAGCAGAAGAAGCG
>Ga0114978_10004271_pt1 | contig 11591 bp, 10 predicted proteins | sample S_140212_EF_Meta_FD_87027 | JGI IMG/M metagenome (GOLD analysis project Ga0114978, IMG submission 87027) | Freshwater microbial communities from Lake Simoncouche, Canada to study carbon cycling - S_140212_EF_MetaG | ecosystem: Environmental > Aquatic > Freshwater > Lake | place: Lake...
CAAACGCATTTAACGTCAGTGCTGTACACATTGTCGGCAAACGTGATTGGAATAAACGCGGTGCGATGGTGACAGATCGATATCTCTCTGTTATCCATCACCCAACTGTTGAAGATTTTGCGAACTGGGCAAAAGAAAACAAAATTCCAATCATTGGCATAGATAACGTGCCAGGTTCACTTAAATTAGAAGGTTCAGAGCTACCTAAAGAATGCATACTCTTGTTTGGACAAGAGGGTGCCGGAATGTCCGATGAAGCTATCCGGGTCTGCACTGTTCTTTATGCAATTGAACAATATGGATCGACTAGATCAATGAATGCCTCTGCTGCAGGTGCGATTGCTATGTACCACTGGGCACTTCAACACTTGCCCAAATAAAGTCGAAATTACTTTTCAGAATCCTCATTCAAGACATCTGAAACGCTAGCAAGGCGCCGTTCAATCTCATCGGCTTCAGCCACTTTACCCAAGGTGCGCATAGCAACAGCCATACGCGTTTCAATATCAACAATAAACTCAAAGTCTTTCGGGTCTTCTTCTGTGGCGCTTTGTAAAACTTGATCGAGAGTTGTTAAACCTTCATCAAATTTTCCAAGCAAAATCTGCGCTTTTCCGTATTCTAAAAGTGCAAAGGTTTCACGAACATTGTCGTGGGCAGTTTCAAATACATCCAGTGCTTTCTGAGCGGTAGCAAGAGCTAGTTCGCCGTCTCCAATTTCATTAAGACACGCAGCAATTTTTTGATCGCAACGGCCCACATGAATTACTTCGTGGTTTTTCTTGAAGAGAACACGTGCTTCACGGAAACTAACTAACGCCTCTTCAAAATTCTTTACTTCGCGATATGCGCAACCAATGAGATGTAAATCGTTTGCTGCGCCTATCTCGTTTCCGTCAACCAAGTGCTCTTGCGCGCAATCGCGCATTGTTTCGATTACCTTTTGATAATTCTTAGATGAATACCACCACTCGCCCAGTGTGCAAGCGAGTTCAAGTGCAACGGGTGATTTGTTCTGTCGTAAAATTTCTACCGCTTTACACATTGCGGTTGCAGCTTCTTCCATACGCTTTAATTGATTAAGGTTGTAACCAATCGCTGAATAAGCTTGAGCTAAACCTTCGCTCGGTGCACTCGCTCCAAGTTCTGCGTAAATGTCACATGCAGTTTCGGCAAGTGCAAGCGCTTCATCATATTGTCCACGTGCATAAATGCGTGCACTTAATTCGTAATATGTACTTGCTCGTTCAGCGCCATCGACTTGTGGAATCCGATCCCACAACATCTCTTCTGTAATGAGTTCGTCTTGACCTGCTTCGTCGTCGTCGCTCATACACGCCTCTCCGTAATGGTGTGACTCTATCTATAAATCTTCAAAGACGTGTTGGAATATCAATTTTTGCGCTGCGCCAAATCCCTAAGCGGCCCTTCTTTAAGCCGCTAAAAATGGAATCGGTGACTGCCACGATTTGGCCTTGCGTATTCGATGAAAATATATGACCCCAGGGACAGGCATTGTCTATCGCGCAAACCCATCCATTGGTGCCCATGTTGAGAATGCCCGCACCGGATGCGCTGGTGTAATACGTTGCCATAGAAGCAATGGTTTTCTCATTCGGAGCAGATGAGGATCGCGCAAGTTCTTCTACAGCTGGGCCTGGGGCATTAAGTGGCGAATCCACCTCGTTTCCTACAACTCCTTCGATGACTTCTCCTTGGGAAAGCACATTAAACGGCCACGCATCTGCCCTGTTTACAACGTAATCTCTGTGAACATTGAGTGCAAAATATTGCGAGCCCCACAGCAGTGATTCTGGTTTCTTATTTGGAGGGTTTCTCCAAGGAGTAATTTTTCCCATTGTGCGAGCGCCATTACCGAGTTCTGTGAAGTTATAGCCTGTATTTCCTCCAAGTGAAATGAGATTAATGCCTTTTGTAACTGATGCTTCAATTGTTTGGCGCATATTCTTCGTCCAATATTCGCCATGTCCGCCAAATACAATCGCTTTAGTATCACCCAGTGATGAAGTGCCAGCATCAAGATCTATATCGGTTAGGTAATTAATATCGAGCCCAAGTTTTTCTGCTCGTTTGAGGGCTGGATATTCCATATATCGAAATTGACCCGATCCATCTCCATCATATGGACGATTGAATGAAACAGATTCGGCGCGAGTTTCTCGTTTTGCATCTGTTCCTTTATAGAGCGAACTACCACCCCATTGGTTATATGACTGCCAAGTTAAAACAGATGACACAAATGAAATATCACTCTCTGAATTCGGATTGTGTACTACCAAAGGAACAAATGAGGCTCGAGTTTTTGGTGCGCTTAGCCGAAATAAATACTGCCCTGGTGGTGTTTTTTCGAAGGCTCGAAATTTCCATAATTGATCCTTAGTTGTCGTTGAAGATATAAGCCGAGCTCCATCCCCGTCGTAATACCCCATTCTGAAAACATCTATTTTCGTTGCAGGTACTTTTCCGACAATATGAAGATTAATACTCTCTCCGCAAGTGACACTTGTTTTCTCAAACCAACCTTCAACTCGATCTACTTTTACTCGGCGGCTAAAGTCGGCGCTTAGGCGCAGAGGTACGCCTTTGCTCCACGTTGGTGCGCCAGTCTTTTGATTCTCGCGTTCTACCCAACCAGGTGCGACATCCCAATTGCATGCACTAGTTGCTGATGCGCTCTCTTGAAACCCATTCATTGTTGTGAGGAGAAAAATCCCTGCAAGAAGGCTTGCCCTGGCTTTCATTGCTTAAAGATAGTCAGAGGGTCTGATTTCAAGTGGACAGGTGCACGACCTGCATCTACCCTTCTACTTGCAAACAATTCGCATCTAGGAGAGCAATGAACCTCGTCGAAGGCCCCAAGGCGCCTGGTATTCCCCTGCGCCAACGCTTAAGCCCAGATGAATGGCGCAGGATTTATGCCATGTTTGGCTTTATAGCCTTTCTCCACATTGCTGGAGCCTTATTGATGTTTAGTGCTACCCACGGTCGTTACGAGCTCTCAGATGGATCTATTTTTGGTTGGGGTACTGCCCTGCTGGCATATACATTAGGAATGCGTCATGCATTTGATGCCGATCACATTTCTGCAATTGATAACACCACTCGAAAGCTAATGGCAGAAGGCAAGCGCCCGTTGGCCGTTGGATTCTTTTTCTCACTCGGACACTCTTCAGTTGTTGCAGTCCTTGCGATTTTATTGAACTTTGGAATTAAGGCTCTTGGTGTACAACTCAAAGATGAGAATTCATCGCTTCACCATTACACAAGCTTGGTCGGTACAGCAATTAGCGGAACATTTCTGATGCTTATCGCAATTCTTAACTTGATTATCTTGCTATCAATTGTTCGAGTTTTTCTCGACATGCGAAAAGGTGCATATAACGAAGAGGAGTTGGAAAAGCATCTCAATTCTCGCGGATTACTGATGCGCTTTTTTGGCCCTATTGCGCGCAGAATCGATGCAAGCTGGAAGATGTATCCTCTCGGAATTTTATTTGGTCTAGGTTTTGATACTGCAACGGAAATTGGTTTACTCGTTCTTGCTGGTACCTCTGTTATTGCCGGACTTCCTTGGTGGGCAATTCTATCTTTGCCACTATTTTTTGCAGGAGGAATGAGCTTGCTCGACACCATTGATGGTTCATTTATGAACTTTGCATACGGTTGGGCATTTTCTAAACCGGTGCGTAAGGTTTATTACAACATTGTCATTACAGGGCTCTCAGTAGCCGTTGCCTTTTTCGTTGGCGGACTTGAACTTCTTCAAGTTCTCTCTCGCCAATTAAATCTCACTGGTGGATTGTGGAACTACACCAATAGTTTCAATCTCAACTCTGCAGGCTTTATTATTGTTGGTTTATTTGCCCTTGTTTGGATTGTTGCCCTGGCGATATGGAAATACGCACACGTTGAGCAGCGTTGGCACGATAAAGCACATAGCTCCCAACTTGCTCGGGGTGAATCAACAGATCACACAAAGGCAGGCATTGCATTGGGGCCAATCAGAGGCGCCTTTAAACTCGATTAACTAATTTTTCTACTTTGATTTGGAAAGTTTTATCCGTCCCTGAGCGAGGGCAACACCTAACAAAACAATTACAGCCCCAACCGGTTCGTTCCAGGAGATCCTCTCACCTAGAAAAATTGCTCCTACGCACACTGCAACAATTGTTGTGACAAATGTGACGCTGCTTGCGATAGCGCTGCCAGCAGCTGCGAGAATTCTAAAATTCCAGATATATGCAAAACCTGAACCAAATATACCCAGCGCTAACATCGCAAGAACTGGTCCTAGTTTGAACTGGTCATTGGCAATGCCGCCCATCAAATAGAAAGGCAAAAGTGTTGCAGCACCAAGTGTTACTTGTGTGGCAGCCAAAGCCTCGGGCTTTAATTTTTTGGGCAATATGAATCGTTTGGTGTACGGATATGAAAATCCGTAGCATGCAACTGAAAAAACTAGGGCAAGAACTGAAATTAATGGATTTGTTCCCAAGCCCTTCCAAACTGCAAGAACAACAAGCACTCCCACGAATCCAAGTAGCATGCCTGCTACTTGTGCAAAAGTTGGTTTTTCATCTCGTGAAATCAGCATGATTGCTAATAAAGTCATGAGTGGTGTCACTGCATTAATGATTCCAGCAAGAATTGAGGTTACTTTCGTTTCTGCAAAAGCAAAGAGGACTCCAGGAACAACATTCAAGGCAAGTGAAATAATCCATAGGTGAAAAAGAGTTTTAGGATCTTTAGGTAAAGAAATATTCTTCGCGCGGACTACTGCCAATAAAGCAATCGAACCTAAAGCACACCTTCCAAAGCCAACACCGACTGGAGTTAAGAATTCAAGCCCCATCTTGATGAAAATGAAAGAACAGCCCCAGGTTAGGCCTAAAGCAATGTAGACCGGCAACCAAGAACTGCTCTTTTTATTCATCCATTTACAGTAACTAAATGTTTAGGTAATACCCAACAACGAGCTTTGGTGTTATCCAAACGAAAGCGCAAATGCGCCTAGCGCAGATGAAACAGTCATCCAGATCCACCAAATGTTCACGATATCTACGTGCCAATGGTCTGACTTGTATATGCCAAGACGAGAGCGGTTCCAGTTGCCGAGTGCAATGAAGACGGTAAGCACTAGGTGAAGTGCATTTAGTCCAGCAATAAGGAAGTAGCAAGAGGCATAAGCACCAGAGGTTGTAGTAAATGGCGCGCTACTGACTTGAATGAATTGATACACCATCGCTGCCAAACTAAACACAAGTGCTAAACCGCCACCCAAAACTAATTGCGTTTGGTTCTTTGCACGAACACCTTGGAGTGCGTAGAAATGTGTGAGCAAGCCAATTGCAGCAAGGATCGTTACATACCAAGCACCTTTACTTGAAACTGCCATTACTGCAGGTGTATCAGCTGTAGCAGCTGGCAGCCACATGTCATTGACGTTCTGGCCTTTGAGGTAGAAGTAGACAAAGAGGACGCTGAGCGCCATCGCAATATCTGCAACAAGTATCAGAATTAATCCAAGGCGGTTGCGACTTCCAACTACATCGGGATGTTCGTGATGTGCATGTGTCTCGACGCTCATGACTTTGCCTTTCCGTAACCGTATGCATCTGATGTAACAACAGGAAGCACATCAAAGTTCTCAAGTGGAACCGGATTTGCAACGGTCCATTCAAGTGTCTTTGCATGCCATGGATTCATTGGAGCTTTTTGTCCAGAGCGCCAAGAAGAAATAACGCCGTGGAGTAGAACCAACATTCCGATCATGATTGTGTAAGCACCAATTGTCGTAATCAAATTTCCACGACTAAACATTGCAGCGTAAGATTCAACGCGACGTGGTTGGCCAGCGAGACCGACCATAAACATTCCCATAAATGCAACGTTGAAACCAATCTGAACCATCCAGAATGAAATCCAACTGAGTTTCTTATCAAGCATTCGACCAGTCATCTTTGGGAACCAATAAACCAGTGATGCAATTGCGCCAGTAAGGCCAGCGCCCATTAGCGTGTAATGGAAGTGTGCGGTGACATACATAGATCCGTGTAAGAAAGCATCTGCCGGTACATCGGAGAGATAAATACCGGTGATTCCACCGATCATGAAATTCCAAAGAAGTGCGAAAATCGACATCAGCGGGACTGTCATCCATAGTCGCCCTCGCCATAGCGTGCCAACCAACACAAGGAACAACATTCCCGTTGGAATAGAAATTAATTCTGTGGTTAACATAAATGGTGCGTTGAGCAACGGGGCCCATCCACTGATGTACATATGGTGTGCCCATACAAGAATTGAAAGTCCACAAATTCCTGCAATTCCAAGTACTGCCAAGTTGAAACCAAATAATGGACGGCGAGTAAATACTGGCGCCATTTCCATTAGGGCGGCAATTGCAGGAAGAAGAATTACATAAACCTCAGGGTGTCCCATGATCCAGAACAAGTTTTCGTAAAGCCAACCGCTTCCGCCACCTGCGCTGTTATAGAACGAAGTAGCAAATGCTCGATCAAGGCCCGACATAATCTGGGACAAAAAGAACACTGGAAAAGCTGGCAATGCGAGCGCAACCGATGCCACAACACCATAAATAAATATTGGAGTACGGTTCCAGGTCATACCCTTGGCGCGCATTTTTATAACTGTTGTTGTGATATTTGCGCCAGCAACCATTGTTGAGATTGCGAAGATACAAATGAATGCGATGTATCCATTCATGCCCAGGCCAGCTTGTGAAGCAAGCGGGTTGTAAGCAGTCCAGCCAGTTGTGATTCCTCCGGTAAAGAAGGAAATGAATATTGGTGGAATAGCGGCAACGATAAGCCAAAAACTCAGTGCGTTAAGGCGAGGGAAAGCCATATCGCGAGCGCCGATCATGATTGGCATGATGAAGTTACCAAACGGCCCAGTCACCATAATGATGGTGGCAACAATCATGACAATTCCGTGCCAACCAACAATGGCGTTATACGCCTGAGGGTGTATCCAACCGCCACTTGGGTGACCTAAGTTGGTACGAATAAGCATTGCAAGAGTGCCACCTACGAAGAAAATGATGATGGTGGTAACTAAATACTGAATTCCAACAACTTTGTGATCAGTTGTGTAGCGGAAATAGCGCTTAATACCTTGGTCTTTGCCAGCTAAGAACATGTTCTCACTGTGGCTTAAGTCTTTGCCCATCGCCCAACGAATTGGCCCATTAAGTGCGCCAATACCAGTCATAAAACCAACAAACCATGCAATGAGTGAAAGCAATGAGATTTTGTCTTCTCTGTTAAAGAAAAGCGATGTCTCAGGAGTTTCTGGCATGAATTTCAGTGCCAGTTGCCAAACAACAACTGCACTGACTGTGCCAAGCAGAAAGGCCGTAACAATGTTAAGGCGCTCAATAAGTGGTTTTCTTCCGGCTGCACTACCTGGAGCCGATGCGGGGCGATTCATTATTGTTGTCATCAGGCTGCTCCCTCTAGTGTTGCACTATTTTTTAGCCAGGCGTCGTAGTCTGCTTGGCTAACTACGTGAACTTTGGTTTGCATATATGCGTGTAGTAGACCGCACAGTTCAGCGCATCGAATATCAAAAACGCCAATCTTATTTGGAGTCACTGCAGTTTCTGTTATGTACCCTGGATTGGCATCCATCTTGATTCCCATTTGAACAATCCAGAATGAGTGCTTCACATCAACGCTGGTGATGTGAAAGACGACTGGCTTATCAACTGGTAAATAAAGGTCAGCACTTCTTACGCCGGCACTATCTGGATAATCAAAACTCCACAACCATTGCTGCCCCGTGGCATTGATGTTGATAGCTTTTGCATCAAGTAGCGCTTCCGAATCTTTCTGAAAAACGATCATTCCGGTGATGAGAGCGAATAAACAAAGAAGCGTAGAAACAACTATCCATGTCGAAGCGGTTCTTGCACTGTTACGAATCTCGTGATCGGCATCTGGTGGTGGAGTGTCACCATAGTGGCGCTTATTAAGCAGTGATGTCAGTGCGAGCGCTGCAACAAGAGCCGCAACAGGTGAAGCTGCCCATGTGAAAACTGCCATCAAATGTTTTACAGATGCCATCACTTCAGAAGCTGGCGCACCCATAGAGCGAACCTGAACTTCTGTACCGACAAATCCAATTATGGGTGTGAGTACTACCCAAAGCAGGAGTGTCTTTTTTACATCAGCTTTTTTCCACCATTGTGCTTTTTGTGGAGTTTGTAGATCAGACATGCGCGCCCCCTTATGCATTCACAACGTTGAAGTGCCCCGACATGTATCCCATGCTTGACATTGCGTTTCCAAATTTGGCAACAGTGCCGTCTCCACATGGGTATTCGCAATTCCAGATATATTCACCAGCATCGCCTGTGATAACGGTAAAGACAGTTACGTTAGGAGTTTTGGTGTAACCCTCTTCAGGCATATCTTCTTCGGCAACTGCTTGCATGGGGACGCTAAAGAAAAACTCATCTTGAGAGCCGGCAATGCCGTGAACAGTAAATGTGTGACCAACGTGATCTGGTGCAACTCGGGTGATGCGGTTTCCGTTGAGTGTTGCGGATCCATCAATGGTTCCGCGAATTTTTCCGAAGAAATCGTTGTTTAACGTTTCTCCGCCGTCATAATTCGTGACGGTAATTGTTATTGCAGAATGTGCAGGTACTTCAAAGTTTGTCACTGCGCCGTAACTCACCCATTCCGGATGTGCGCCGCCGCCTTCGCCGTGGCCACCAAACATACTGTCGGGATATGCCTGAATATCTAAGGTGTAATGAGGCAACGTCCCTTGCGGTGTATCCATAGTTCCCGCTGGTGTAGCTACGAGCACTCGAGAATCATTCTTTGCAGAGGCCACATATGTGCCGATGCCAGCGATAACGCCGACGCCCAAAATGATCGTTCCGAGTGCGGCTAATAACCGCTTATTCATACCTACCCCCTCAGGTGAGCGCCATCACGAACAAGCGTGAGCGCCATCACATGAGTTTAGTGGGGGGGAGGCGTATTTCAAAGGTCTTGGTGGAGTTATTTGCTGTGAATTCTCCAGAACACCTATGGGTTACCCCTCTTTTCCACCGGCTAATGTGAAATATCTAGATTCTCAGGAGTAGTACTCGCCACGCTCCTCTTCACTATCTACACAATCGAGGTCTAGCCTCGGCTGGTATGGATATGGGTTATGCGAGTGAGAGTTTTTGGGCTTCTTGGCAACTAGCTCCATTGATCACTATTCCATTATTACTTGTTGAATTTTTCTACCTGCGCGCAATGGCTAAAGAGACAGGGGCGATCGCACGGCGTCAACGTCGATTCTTTTTATCGGGGTTGGCCACCATTGCTTTTGTTGTGTGCACACCATTTGGCGTAAGGGCAGGTGAATTCTTTTGGTGTCACATGGTTCAGCACATTACCTTGATGATGATTACGGGACCGCTCTTAGTTTTAGGAACACCGGCACGCTTTCATCCTAAAAATATTGCTTTTAAAACTTTTACGCATCCTTGGGTGAGTTGGTTCGTTTATGCGGGGCTGATGATTGGTGTGCACTTACCTGGGCCCCATGTTTTTATTATGGAACGCCCGTGGATTCATAACTATGTAGAAGTTCCGCTTTATTTTATTGTGGCATATTTCTTTTATTTCAATTTGCTCGATCGAAGCCTTACTGGGCGACGCATGTCACCCGCAATGTCGGTTATCGCGCTCTTTCTGATGATGGTGCCAGAAACATTGACTGGGTTCTTTATTTACTCTTCACCCAAATCTATTTATCAGGAGATGTTTACTCTGACTGATCAAAGGTGGGGTGGCGCGATTATGTGGTCGGGCGGAATGATTATCGACGCCGTATGGATTGCATTTGCGGTCTACCACTGGATTAAAAGTGAAGAGCGAGCTTCTGTGCTAATTGATGAAGAGATCAAAAATGCGCGATGAGTTTGAAGCACCCCAATGGGTGCAAGATGAAAGTAATCCTGACATTGCCGCACCTTCAGATGAAGTTTCACGAAAGCAGCGGATATGGCTCACTGTGACCCTTGTTGTCGCTCTCCCATTTTGTTTATGGGCAGGGTGGTTTGAATTTGGGCGAGCGCAAACTGGTAATTGGCGCGCATGGGTGTACACATTCGAATGGCCATTTTTCGGCGCTGTTGCCTTGTATTTGTGGCGTCGGATAATGCGCGGAGATCTGCCAAAAATTCCGCGTCCTGATTTTTCTGCCCTTGCACAAGAGGCCGATGAGCACGAAAAAGACGTTGGTAATTCGAACCAATAATCCACGGTACTATTAGCTCCGTTGCTTCAACCGAAGCAGTGATCACTTCCCTCAAAGCGCAGCAAATGTTGTGCTTACTTGCGAGTCTTATCACCACCTGACAGGCCCCGATTGCGCCAAGGTTGCAATCAAGAAGTACCGCTAACTGCACAAACGCCAGTCGTTTGAGCCAAGAGTTAGACACCAGTCCAACTGGTTATGGCCAAGTCACACCGAGACGCGCTTGTCGTCTCGATTGGTATGTAAAAACATGTCTGCTCAAACACGCTCTTCTGCCCCTGCACGCGCAACTCGCGTTAAATCTGGCAAACCACCACGCAAAGGAACTGCTGCGCGATCAATGGCGCATTCGGCTAGTTCAAGAAATGACGATTCAACTTCTTCTAACACATCTGACAGAGGTGCCTCACGCGCATCAACCAGTGCAACGTCATCTGGATCAACATGGGTTAAGGGCAAGCCAAAAGCTGGCAAGTTAATTGGTAAATCAACAACTCGCGCCGGTGGCAAACCTTCAGGTAAAGCATTTGGAAAACCTGGCGCAAAGAAATCTGCACAAACTCCTGCAAAGCGTGCAAAGAACAGCGCTCGCTCACAAGAGCGTGCAAAGCGTTTCGCAGATGGCCGTGGCACAGAAACTCAAACTTTTGATTCACGCACTAGCGATTCACGCGAAGAGCGCGCACCACGTCGTGCAAGTCGCCCAATAACAACAAGTGATAGCCGTGCACCTCGCACATCAGGTGGTACACGTTCTGCAAAGTTTGCACCAGCTCGTCGCACCGATACTCGCGTAGATACACGCAACAGTGACACGCGTCCGACAAATCGTCGCGATGCACGTCTTGCTGAAATTGCTCGTGGTGATGGCCGTCCAAATTTTGAACCAAAAAAGCGCACTAAATTTATTCCTGGTGGTGGTCGCACAGGTGCACCAAGTCGTGATGGCGATTCAACTCGCACAAATACTTCTGGTCGCACAGGTGCACCTTCACGTGCTGGATCTGCAATTCGCTCATCACATAGCGGTGTTGCAACACAACGCACTGGTCCACAGTTCCGCGCTAGTTCTTCTCGTTCCCGCACAACAAGTAGCGCATCGGAGCAGAATTTCTCTAACGGACATTTTGCAGAAGATTTCGGTGCCGATGATAATTACATTAACGATATTGAGCAGGAAACCACCGAAGTGGCTTTGCATCACAAGCCAACTGAGAGCACTGGCAAGACATGGGCAGAACTTGGTATTGCTCCAGCTTTGGTATCAGCGCTAACTCTTCAAG
>Ga0114978_10004272_pt1 | contig 11591 bp, 15 predicted proteins | sample S_140212_EF_Meta_FD_87027 | JGI IMG/M metagenome (GOLD analysis project Ga0114978, IMG submission 87027) | Freshwater microbial communities from Lake Simoncouche, Canada to study carbon cycling - S_140212_EF_MetaG | ecosystem: Environmental > Aquatic > Freshwater > Lake | place: Lake...
GCTCTTATTCAAAATGACGATAACTATAAAAATATATTACAAGTTAAAATTCAAAAAGAATTCAAAGTAACACCGCACTATTTAGAAATTGAACATGATATTGACCTGGGTTACAAAATGGGAGTCTATATCTGTTTAGGTCAAGCTATTCATAATGTATCTCATAAAGATGCTGTTGATTTTTCTTTCTTTAAAAATTTCAAAACTGTTCATGATTTTATTTTAGAAAATAGTAAAATATTAATATTTATGGGTGAAGGGCAACATAAAATTAAACGTAAGGCTGAACAAATTGCTTGTAATGAAGCACTAAAATTCTTAGAAATTTAATATTTTCTCTTTCTAGTTTTTTTATTATTGCTTTTTCTCTTTTTAGTTTTTTTATGTTTACCTCCAGATTCATTTTGACTTATGAATTGTATTTTAGAAATATATCTTGAAAGATTCAATTTATTTCTTAATGAATTAATTGAAATACTTCTTTCTCCTAATGGTTCTATATTAAGCATTTCAGATTGTTTATATAATTCAAATATATATCTATGCTTGCCTGTTTTTGCTGGAGGGGCTGGACCTACATAAGGTAGTAATGTTTTACCATTGTTAATATTTTTATTTATGTTTGTTACTAACCAATGAACCCGATTTCCATTTACAGCATCTGGGTCGTGCATTATTAAAGTATATAAATTATTCGAGTTAAAATTATATTTTATTTTAGGTTCTATTTGTGTTTCACTTGGTTTAAGGAATTCGTCATTTACTAGTTTTTTATTATTGTAATATATTTCTAATTCTTCCATACATTTTATGTATAAAATAAATATTCAATACATAAAATTACAAAAATTTATATATTTAAATTATATAAGCAATGAATCCTTTAGCCGCATTAAAAGAAAAATTAATGATTAAACCAAATGTTGAAGAGAGAGAACGAGTTGCTGTTGTTATAAAAGGAGTTAAAAAGGGAAGAAAGCCTAGAGCTCCAAAAATAAAAGCAGCAAAAGTTGAAGAAGAACAAGGTGAAGAAGAAGAAGAAGATGAGAAACCTATTTCTGAAAAAATAATATTAGAACAATCTGAAAGTGATGATGAAGAAAAACAAGCTGGTCCTTTAATTGTTGATGAAACTGAAAAAGGTTATGATCGAGAAGCCCTTCTTAAGAAATTAATGGAAGGTAAAAAAATTAGAGTAACAGTTAAACCTAATGTTCAAATATCCGAGGAGAAAAAGATTTTTGAACCTGTTCCTTTAGCTCCTACTACCGAAGGTAAGAAGGTTAAAAAAATAGAAGCGCAAAAAACTCTTATTATTGAAGGTGATGAAGGTGAAGAAAAGGTATTAGAAGAGGAATTTGTAATGAAACCTAAGAAAAAAGTTATTTTTGAAGAAGAGTCTCCTGAAGAATTCATCATGAAACCTAAGAAAAAGGAAGAAGAATCAATACAAATTATTGCTCCTAAGAAAAAGAAAAGACTTACAGAAAAACCTGAAAAAGGTATTGCTATTCTTGGTCCAGAAACTCTTGTTCAAATTGGAGACACTGATCTAACAAAGCGTTTACCAAAAAAATCGCCCCCTGTTATAATCAAGGTTTCTAGTTATTATATGAACAATAGAGAGATATTTATAAATTTTATTAACTCGTTGTTTGAACCTTATCGTCAAGAAATACAAGAAAATAAAGAAAGTATATCATGTGATACTATTGGACAAACTAACACTGATTTCTCTCTATTAACTCATCAAAAAATTGTTAGAGACTATTTAAATCTCTATACACCTTACAGAGGATTACTTTTATATCATGGTCTCGGTTCAGGTAAAACTTGTACATCTATTGCTATCGCAGAAGGAATGAAAGATTCTAAACGCGTTATTATTATGACGCCCGCATCTTTACGTGCTAACTATATTGAAGAACTTAAAAAATGTGGAGATCTTCTTTACAAGAGAAATCAATATTGGGAATGGATTTCAACTGTTGAAAATCAAGAAGCACTTAAAACAATATCTGTTTTATTAAATTTACCACAAGAATATATTCGAAGACACGGAGGTGCCTTTTTTATTAATATTAAAAAACCTTCAAATTATAGTGATCTTAGTGATACTGATAAAAAAGTTCTAGAAGAACAATTAAATGAGATGATCCGTCAAAAATACACATTTATTAACTATAATGGGTTACGTTCAACCCGCTTAGCTGAAATGACGTCTAATTACACAAGAAATATTTTTGATAATTCAGTTGTTATCATAGATGAAGCACATAACTTAATCAGTCGAATTGTTAATAAAATTAAAAAAGAAAAGGGCATTACAGGAGAGGAAAAAAAGAAGAAGAAAGAAGCAAAAGAAGAAGCAAAAGAAGAAGAAAGCATATTTGGTGAACAAACACCATTAAATTTAGCAACTAAATTATATTACATGTTGCTAAGAGCTAAAAATGCTCGCGTTGTATTATTGACCGGCACGCCTGTTATTAATTATCCTAATGAGTTTGCTATATTGTTTAATATCCTAAGAGGTTACATTAAAACATGGAGAATACCTTTAAATGTTAAAACTAGTAAAAAAATAGATAAAAATTCTCTTTCCGAAATGTTAATGGGAGAGAAATCTCTTGATTATATTGATTATTCTTCTTCTAGTAAAATTTTAACAGTTACAAGAAATCCATTTGGATTTAAAAATAAGATTAAAAAGGAATCTGGCTATCAAGGAGTATCTAATGTTAAAAAGGAAGAAAGTGGTGAACTAGTAATTGATAATGAGTTTATCTCTGATGATGATTTTGAGAGAAAGATTATATCTATTTTGAAAAGAAATGATATTGATATTATCTCACAAGGCGTACAAGTTATTAACCAAAAGGCTTTACCTGATGATTTTAACACTTTTATGTCTAGATATATTAATGAAAATGATAAATCGCTTCAAAATGTTGATGCATTAAAAAGACGTATTATTGGATTATCATCTTATTTCAAAAGTGCTCAAGAAAGTTTGTTACCGAAATATAGTAAGCAATTAGGAGTTGATTATCACATAGTTAGAATACCAATGAGTGACGTACAATTTAAAATTTATGAAAGTGCGCGCAAACAAGAAAGAGAGTTAGAGAAAAAACAAAAACCTAAATCAGGTTCAGCCGAATTATTCGAAGAAAAGGCTTCAACATATCGTATATTCTCTCGTTTATTTTGTAATTATGTTATGCCAGATAGACCTATTCCTATGAGTAAAAAGAAAAAGCAGGAAGATGAAAAGGAAGGGGAAGCAAAAGAGGAGCCTGTTCCAGAAATGGCACAAATAATTAAAGAAGGTACTAGAATTGAATCTAAACAAGATGTTGAAGATGAACGAGAAGGTGAAATTGAAGGTGATGAAATTCTTGATGCAATTGGAGGTGTATCTTATAAAGAACGCTTAGATAGAGCAATTAAAAATATTGAAGAACATTCCAATGATTTCTTAACACCTGAAGCACTCGAAACATATAGCCCTAAATTTTTACATATGTTAGAAAATATTCAAGACCCAGATCATCAAGGTTTACATCTAGTTTATAGTCAATTTAGAACTGCTGAAGGAATTGGCATTTTCAGTTTAGTTCTTGAAAAAAATGGATTTGCTAGATTCAGAATTAAAAAGAATCATTTAAATATATGGGAAATTGATATTCCTGAAGTAGATGAAGGCAAACCAACATATGCTCTATATACAGGTACTGAAACGTCAGAAGAAAAAGAAATGTTAAGACACATTTACAATGGTGAATGGAATCAAATTCCTGAAAGTATTGGTAGCGTATTAAAAACAAAATACCGTAACAATAATATGGGGGAAGTTATTAAAGTTTTCATGATTACATCATCTGGTTCAGAAGGTATTAACTTGCGAAATACAAGGTATGTTCATATTATGGAACCGTATTGGCACCCTGTTAGGTCTGAACAAGTTATTGGACGCGCCAGACGTATTTGTAGTCACAAAGATTTACCAAAAGCTCTTCAAACTGTTGAAGTTTTTGTATACTTAATGATTTTCTCTGAATCTCAACTAAAATCTGATGAAGCTATTGAGTTAAAGAGAAAAGATTTAAGCAAGGCAATACCAAGACTCCCTATTACAAGTGATCAGTATCTTTTTGAAATATCAGAAATTAAAGCAAACTTGACATCCCAACTTACAGACGCAGTTAAGGAATCAGCATTTGATTGTTATATTTATTCAAACGGTAAATGCGTTAATTTTGGCGATCCAACAAATGAAAAATATGCTTATGTACCTGATTATGCTGAGCAACAAAATGATACAACTGTTAGGGCGAATAAAGTGGCAGTTGAATGGGTTGGCAAAGATATTGCTATTAACGGTGTTGAATATGTATATAGAAGAAGAAGTAAGGATGTACTTGACCTCTATGACAAAGAGACATATATAAAGGCACTTGAAGATTCATCAGTTCAGCCATTAAAAGTTGGAACATATGAGATTAATGAACACGGAGAGAAAGTTTTAAAATTAATAGTATAATGAGATAATTGCTTCAACTATTGTTTTTTCGTCATCTGTTAATTTATTATTATAATCACTTACTCCTTGACCAATACATGATATTGATTTGTTATAACATATTTTATAAAAATTTTTAAAATTCTTAAATATTTTTATATTTCTTTTGTCACTTAATAAAAGTAGTTTTAAATAACTATTTTTTAAACTGGCACCATAATTACTACTTATGGAAGTAACATTATTCAACAAACTTATAAATAAAATAGATAAGATAACTATATTCATATTATTAATATAGTTATCTACTTAATTGTTTTTTTAATCATTTTTTTTAATAATTCAATTATTATCTCCAATTTCTTAAATCGACTTTAAAATTCTTTAAGTACCTTTTTCAATTTATTATATAAAAGTGTGAAAAAATCTCGGGGAAAGTTTTTATGAATTTTGAAATTGGACAAAAAAAATGTCCAAAAATGAAAACCTTGGATATTTTACTGCAAAAATATAATTCTGTGACCATAATTGAAAATTAGCGTCTGAGTACCAAAAAAATAATTTTCATTTTGTGATTGTAATTTTTTTTATAAAAGCTTAAAAATAAAATCTGCCTCTATTTTATGGAAACTTTAGGTGACAAAATTCTGCCAAAATTCTGCTCGAAATTTTATTGTAAAAATTGTGATTACGGAACGTCTAAAAAAAGTAGTTACAATGACCATTTATTGTCAGCAAAACATCAAAAACGCAGATTCGGTGACGTTTTGGAAACAAATGCTAACACAATTCTGCCAAAATTCTGCTCTTCTAAATTTACTTGCGAAAATTGTAATAAAGAATACGCATCTAGAAATGGCTTATGGAAGCATTCTAAAAATTGTAACTTAATTGAATCTACTACTCAAAAAGATGAAACAACAGATAAAGAATTAATGTTGGCATTAATCAAGGACAGTTCTGAACTAAAAAATATGATTATGGAGGTTATTAAAAATGGTATTAATAATAATACTACTAATACTACTAATACTAATTCTCATAACAAAGCCTTTAACCTTAATTTCTTCTTAAATGAGACCTGTAAAGATGCTATGAATATTATGGATTTTGTTGATTCTATTAAGTTACAACTTTCTGATTTAGAAGGAGTTGGAGAATTTGGATATGTTGAAGGCATCTCTAATATAATCGTTAAAAATCTTAAAGAACTCGATGTTACTCAAAGACCTGTTCACTGTACTGATAAAAAGAGAGAAACCATGTATGTTAAAGATGAGAATAAATGGGAAAAAGATGAAGAGAGATTAAAATTACACAAAGTTATTAGAAAGGTCACTTGTAAAAATCAAAATTTAATTCCTAAATTTAAAGAAATACATCCAGATTATAACAAATATCATTCCAAATTTTCAGATCAATATAATAAGATTATAGTTGAATCTATGGGAGGCCCTGGTGATAATGATTTTGAAAAAGAAGAAAAAATCATTAAAAATATCTCTAAGCAAGTTTTTATTGAAAAGGAAGAACCTCTTTAATTATTTTTTCAATAATTCAATTATCATATCCAATTTTGAATTTAATTTTTTTACTTCAGACTGTAATTCTCTTATTTTATCGTCATTACTAACATTATTATTTATTTCTTCAAAAGATAAAGATATATTATTTTCAAATTCTATTTCTGGTTGTTTTACCTTTTTAAGTTTTTTAAATAAATTTTCTTCTAATTCTGAATCAGGTGTATCTGCGTTATTTCCCCATGTAACATTTTTTTTTGTAGGAGACTGCTGTTGTTGTTGTTGTTGTTGTTGATGAATATCCATATTTAAATATTTAAATCTACTTTCATTTATTTGTTGAGATTCTTTTATTTGTTGAGGTTCTTTTGTCATTTTTTCAGACTTAATTGATGTTTCTTGTGGTTTTAACCAATTATCATCAACAACACTATTTTTTGTTATTTGTTCAACATCATAATTTCTTTTGGCTGTCATATCTTTTATAATTTTATCCATCTCTCCAATTGGTTTATCCTCATATTTATCTAAAAAGTTTGGTACAGGCGGTGATTTAACAACCATTATATTTTCAAACTCTTCTTGACGTTTAAATAAATCTTTATCAAATTTAGATTTGCGCTCATTATGTAGTTCTTCAGCTGTAATGATTTCTTTTTCTGGTGTTTCATCTAATATTTTTATTTTGTTAGGCATTTGTTGAGTATAAGTTTTTTTAATATGATTTAAAATAAGCATAATATATTTTTTATTTATATCAACAAGCGAAGATGTTTTTGTTTTTTCTATTTCAAAAAACCCTTTAAAATTATTTGTAAATAATTCAGCTACTTTACTCTGAATATCTCTCGAAAGAAACTTAAAAATATCTTCGTCGCTGATAACATCCCAAAGAGTATTAAGATTTTCTTTATGTAAAAAGTTATTGATATTCATTAAATATATAATTATAAATGTTATTTTTATATATTTTTTACGTTTTATAATGAATCATTAAAATAAACATGTCTAAATTTATTCATATATTCATCCTTTAATATATGTGTTTTCAAGTAATGATCTGTCATTTTGTCTTCAAGCATATGAACAATAAAATAGAGTGAATAAATACCACATTCTGTGTTACCGTATTGATGTTCAATACCTTCATTACTATCGAATTTAAAATTTATTTTTTTCTTTAATTTTAACCCTTGATCTTTAATACGATCAACTAGTGCCATTATTTGAGGCATAGGTTTATCTCCAGTACTGTCAAAGAAAAATATTTCTCTTTTCTTTATATTAATAAACATTGAAATCCAGTGTTGACCTGGTCTATTATGAGGATCTGTATTAAAAATAATTCCTATTTTTGTTTTTCCATTTTTAATTTGGTCTTCAAGGCTAAAATTACAAAGTTCATCCCATACACATTCACCATATAATTTTCTTGTATCAAAATCAATTGGCGTTGGTCCTATAAAATCAAAACATTTATAAGCCTTTTCATATTGTTTCATTACATTCATAATATCAATACTTGATAACCATTCATGCGGATTTTTCTTCCATTCAGCAGGAGATTCTGGAGCAAATGAATCAGCCATATCGCTTTGTAAAGGACCAAATTCTGCTTTTTGTTTTAACCAACATGATTCTTTATTACAAATTCCACTTAGTTTTTCAGTTATAAAACGATGAATTTCTTTTGGAGAATTTGATGTAATTTTAACGTCAGGATGCCTTGCATTCCATAAATCTCTTAATTTATAAAGTGACTTATTTGTATAACATGAAAACTCGTTAATCTCTCCTTTTGGTTTCGGACTACAATTAATTTTTTCAAGATGAACATTTTTAATAGTCTTACCGTGTTTGTGTTTTTTAAACGTCATAATTGTTTTAACATTTTTTTGTATTCTTTTTTTAAGACCCCCTCTTATTCTTTTTTTTGTATTATTTTTCTTCGTCTGTCTTTTTTGTCTTTTTGTCTTCATAAATATTAGTGATATTATTCTTTTTTAAACCCTTAATTTTTAATTCTGGATCATTCAAATTAATAACCTTTTGTTTTGGTAATATTATTTCCTCTTTCTTTTTTGTGCTAATTCTTGTAACATATTTATCTAAAGTTGGAACATCTATTTTAATTGAACGCATTAATAACTTATCAGCGTCTACAACATTTCCAGAAACATCGTTAACATTACATCCTATTTCAGGCGGGAATTCCATATCTTTGTATTCAGATTGTATGATATCATTATTGTCAACTGTTTTAAAATATCTGATTGATTCGGTTAAAAAATTACTATATGCGTACTTTACATCTGGTAACAAATCATCTGGACTATTTCCAGTTATAATTTCCTTAAATAAATTAAAAATACGTTTTTTATAAAATTTAATATCTTCTTTATTTTCCTTTTTTTTAAGATATTGATTAATAACATTCTTATTTAAAAGACAATCGATAGTTACTTGATTTACGTAAGATTGAGACATATATATTTTATTTTATTTAAATGAAATATAATTATTACGCATTATTTTAGCAGGTTTGTTTTGTCATATCTCTAACTTGGACTCGTGTACTATTTAAAAATATACCAGAACCAACTGTTTTACTATCAGGATTTGGATTGAAACTTGAAAAGCTGTCCGTTTGAAATAGCAATTGATGAGGATTTGGTTGAGTTACAGTCTTAAATTTATAATCATATAAATCACTACTACTATTTGGTACATAAACTGATTGACTACATTTTTGAAGAGCATAAACTTGATTACGTAATTCAGATTCTAAATTAATATTTGAAGCAAAACCTGACCATGGTGAAACAGTATTTCCTGGATTGAAAACTTTATTAACGTTATATGTTGGCATTTGTTCCATCGGCGTTTTAATTTCTTTTCTAGGATCGACAATAGGAAAATAAGAATATTTTGTCATAACAGGCCTTACGTCTAAATATGGTTGAAGCATTTGGGAAGGAATATTTCTATCATATATTCTTTTATTTGTTTCTTTATGTATATTTGAAACACATTCTGGAGTTTGACTATATGGGTTATTCATTTTATATAATTTATAAATATATTATTTTATATAAAATTGTATTTATTAAAGTACATTTTTTGGTATATATATTGTAAAAATTATTTTATATATTTAATATATAAAATGATTTCGAAATCAAATTTACATGAAGCTCAAAGTAAATTTTTTAGTTTATTTATATATTTATCATATGTGTTATTGTTTATTTCAGCATTAGGAATATCTGAAATGCAACCAAATTATTATCTTGATACTATGGACTATTATATTAGAATATATATTTGTTTATTTTTAATGTGGCGTTTTAATCCATTAAGAGAAAAACCTGAGTTTACAGAGTTAGACAGAAAAATAGCATTTAGTGCTGGAGCGTTTATTTTAACTACCACAGCACTAAACCAATATCTAGTTAAATTCAAGGAAATAATAAAAAATATGATCTAACACACATTAATATTTTCTTTGTGTTTTATTTAATTTATAATTTTTTACCTTCTTATTCCTGATGGTTTTATTTTTTTTTGTTTTATTAAAAAACTCTTGTAAATGTTTAACAATTTGTTTTCCAACAATTTTGTCCATTTCATATTCATTTGGTTGTTTATCAATACAATCGTACTTATATAACTTAATATGTTCATTCATAATTTTGATAAAACTGTCATCATTATTAATTATTTTTTTACCAATATCACTTTTAGAAAATTTATCTAACATATATTCAAATTTTAAATCATGATAATAAGGTTTGACATTAATATAATATATATTATCATTAGCCATTTCAGGATAAAATGTATCATCTAGAAAACAAATTTCAGCATTAATTGGTAGTTTTGTACATTTAATAAAGTCATTATATGTTTTATCATGTGTTGTTCTACAAACTTCAACAACTTTTCCATTTATTTTAAAGGCTGAAATAAGCTGATCAAAAAGTTTATAATTTATTTTTTTGCTAAAATAATCTATTATATGGTGCGCCCATTCTTTTGGACCACTGTTATTGTATATATCATCATTTTATGACAACATAATGATTGTTTTTTGTTCTTTAAGTAGTTTAAAATATTTATTATATTAGGCCTCAAAAATTCGGGAAATAAATCTAGTATATCATTAAAATCTGACTGTGTTAATGTCTCTTCATTTTTATTTTTAAAATAATATATTAGACAATCCCAAAATATTCCAAATTCTGTAAAATATCCAAGCGTTTCGTCTAAATCAAAAACAACTATTTTCATACTAATATATGTTTAGTTTTTGATTTTTAAAAAAAACTTTATTTAAGAGAATTATTTTAATAACAATTCACTGTAGATAATTATTATATTTGTAAATAATATACAACAAATATATGTCCGAATTAAATAATGCTGATTATAAAAAAATTTTAGAATATTATGAAAAACCTATACCAAAATCCAAAAGATTACTTAAAATGAATGCTGAAAAAATCATGTCGGAAAAATTATGTAGATGTATTAAAAAAGTTGGAGAAGAAAAACAGGCAGAAGCTCGCGCAATTGGTATATGTACTAAAACAATATTTAATAGAAAAGGATATACAAGAGGTAAATTTAAATGTAAAGGAAAATCTACAGTTAAATTTAATAAAACACTTAAAAATAGAAAATAAATAATATTTATATTATGAAATAGATTTAAATATATATCTGATATAATATATAGTTAATATGGATTTTAAATTCGATGATGAAGATGATGAAGATTTATTGTCTAAAAATATGGTAACTATTTCAGTACAAAAACGAAATGGTAAAAAATGTATTACATCTGTAATAGGTATGGCGAAAGATTTAGATTTAAAAAAAATATTATCATATATTAAAAAAACACACAGTTGTAATGGTTCTATTGTTAATGATGAAAAATACGGCGAAGTTATGAGTTTTACAGGCGACCAAAAGAAAAATATTTACGATTTTTTAATCAATGAAGAAATTAATAGGAAGGATGAAATTATACTAAAAGGAATATAATTTATTTCGATAAATGATCTAACGCAGACAATAAAACTAATTCTTGATCTGTTAACCTTTGAAATATAAGATTTTTATCCATTGATAATCGAAAGTGACGCTGAGTATAACCATAATTTTTACAAACACAAAAAACACCATCATCTGTTATTTTCATTTCACAAAATAAAGCACCTTTTGTTAAATTAATATTAGTTGGATCTTCAATTGGAATCCATCTAATGTAAGCACCGTATTTTAATTCATTCATTTCATCTACATATTTATATTCTCTTAATTTATTCATTATATCTAATGTATCTTTTCTTGGTAATTGTAATTCTTTTATGATATTTAAATTCATCTCTGTAATTTTATCAGATGTAAAGTTCAAAAGAGTTTCATTCGAATCATCATCTAATGCCTTTAATAGTTTACTTACGTCCATTATATAAATATATTTGAAATTATATTTAAATATATTTATTTAATCATACTTTTTATCATACTTTTTA
>Ga0114978_10004273_pt1 | contig 11587 bp, 8 predicted proteins | sample S_140212_EF_Meta_FD_87027 | JGI IMG/M metagenome (GOLD analysis project Ga0114978, IMG submission 87027) | Freshwater microbial communities from Lake Simoncouche, Canada to study carbon cycling - S_140212_EF_MetaG | ecosystem: Environmental > Aquatic > Freshwater > Lake | place: Lake...
GACAAATCATTTGATTTTTATTCATTTTTGAAGTCAAAAAAGATGGTAAATGGTATTCCAGTGTTGCTGTGTTATAAAAAAGGAAACTCAACATATATTCCAGACGATATGATAACAGGTTCAGATCCTCAACAATTACATCAATTTTTTACAAGATGTGGGAAACATTTGATGGATGGATTAAGTCAAAACCCAAAGAAATAATAGATATATTTAATTTTAAATGTAATTAAATATATTATGGAGGATCACTCAAGTCGTCTGCATTCTGTGGCATTGTCAGACTCAGAATCAAATGAATCATATGAATCATATGATTCAAAAAAAATCTCAGATGATAAACCAATTATAAAAACGAAAACACGTTGTTGCTTTAAAACAAATAAAATGAATGTGTATAAAATATATGATGAAAATGATTGTCTTTTATGTAAATGTTTAGATTGGTGTTCGTGGTTATCAAATATAGATTTTAAAAAATCAAGTTGTTGTGAACAAAATATAGTTTGTTTTATGTGTTGTTGCTCAATTACATTTCAATAAAAATTTTAGAAATCAAATAAAATATAATATTATAATATAAATGAAATCATTTACTAATCTATTTATACTCTTTTTTATTTTAATTGTATTAGGGGTCTTGTATAAAAGGTTTGAAGATAAGATGTCGAGAGAAGAAAGTAGTGATATACACGAATCTATTCAAAAATACTTATTAGATGATGAAACTTTAGGTAAGAGTAAAAAACCAATTTTATGGATTCATGTTCCTTATGAGTATAACTCAAGAAATTGGTTGTCATTTGGTTCTCGCAGTTCATTTGATTTAAATCAACCTTATTTATATTTAACCGTTCGAAGTATTATTAAGAATTGTGATAAATCCTTTACAATTTGTATTATAGATGATACGTCGTTTAAAAAATTAATACCAGGATGGAACATAAATATGACTTCTATTTCAGATCCTATTCTCTCTAATATGAGAATGTTAGGAATGATGAAACTTCTATACATTTACGGAGGAATGCACTGTCCTATCTCATTTTTATGTCTTAAAGATCTAAATGAATTATTTATTAAAGGAACCAGAGGAGAGAAAATGTTTGTTTGCGAAACTATCGATCGAAATGTTACTTCAACTGATGTCGACTTTTATCCAAACTTATCATTTTGTGGTGCTCCAAAAGAATGTGAAACTGTTAGAGAATTATGTAACTTTATTCAACGCACCGCATCACATGATTACACAGCAGATACTAAATTTTTAGGCGAGTTCGATAAATGGTCTAAGGAGAGAATACATTCTGGTAAAATAAATATGATAGAAGGTGTTGAAATCGGTACAAAAACTGTTGATGAAAAGCAAATAATTGTAGATGATTTAATGTCTAATAATTATTTAGATTTATATCAAGGTACTTATGGTATTTTAATTCCATCTGAGGAGATTTTAAGCCGTAATAAATTTGAATGGTTCGCAAGATTGTCACCAAAACAGGTAATGGAGTCAGATACAATTATTGGCAATTATATTCTTCTCTCTCAAACTGAAGAAAAAGGTATTTTAGAACCTATGGAACCAATAACAAACAACGCAATCGAAAATAGGTTTGTAGGATTTTGGAAAACTCCTGGATATCCAGGGCTATATGGTCTCAAGCCGAATTTTTTAGGTGATAATTTACAAAAGGCAGCATATACAGGTAGATAAATAATAAAATATTTTAATAACTTTGTATTTTATCAAGACTTGGGTACAATTTTAGAACCAACAATGTTACATAAATAATCACAATTTAGATTATTTTTTTTGTTAAGAATGTTTAATAAATCAACGCCATTATTTCCATCTAATCCAGAAATACACCTTTCGCTTTTTTGAATCCAAGAATTTAATTTACTATTATAAATAAAAGAAATTATTATTTCCGTACAACAAGTTTTATCTTTTTTAAGACAAGGATAAAATCCATCACCATTATAGCATTCATATTCGTCATAGTATAATTTTTCAGAAGAAATAATATCTGTATTTTCCATATTATTATTAATATAATTGTGTTAAATTCTTTATATTAATTTAAAACCAAATAAAATATTTCATAACTAATTAAAATATTTTACAAACAAACTTAAATAGATAACAATAATTATAGTATTAATATAAAATGACTGAATTTGTTAACAACATGCCTGATTGCTTAGTGTTTAAATTTGAAGAAGTTGAAAAGGATACAGGAAATATTGATACTACAGTTTATGTTTTGTTTGATCAGAGAAATGAAAAATACATTGTAAGAGGTCAAAGAAAATGGTCACCAAAAATCAAATCGTGTATTTATTCTTTTGAGTGTGGTCATATTTGTGATTTAGTAGAATTTTTACAATACCTTGTTTGTCCTGATAACAAAGTAAATGAGATCTTGTATAACTACGATAATTTACCGGATGACTCAAATGAAATCACATATAATTTTTTAAATAACTATGATCATGCTGATTATGAGATTTCAGGATACAATGATAAAAAATTTAGCAAAAGGAGATTGTTTAGTAATTTGAGAATGTTAAGAAATATTTCTAACCAATTTTAAAAAAAATAAAACAAACCAATAAAAAACAGATAAATTTAATTGTGTTTAAATAACATAATTAAATTAAGAATATTATAGTATAATTATGAAGGATACAATGTCATTACTTTTAGCAGCAGCAATTTTAGCTGCGGGTGGTTTCGGCTTATACATGATTAAATCTCCTGATGATGAACAGAAAGGAGGAGGAGAAGAAGAATATAATGAAGATAGTTTATTTGGTTCGGGTAATTTTTGGGGTTCAAATAAATCAGATGATAACGTAGAAGAAGAAGAATATTATGAACCAAAGGTTAGATCACGTGGCGGTAAAACAAAAAGAAATAAAAAATCTACTGGAACAAAGAGAAGATATTACTAATGATATATGTAGTACTCAATGTTATAAGTAGATTTATCATAAACTATTTTTGATGTATATGTAATTTTATTATGATTACATATTTGTCTCATTATAGTAGCAAATGAGTTGAATGTAATTTTTTTGTCTAAATATTTACGCTTAGATATATGATAAAATGGTTTACAATATTCAATAAAGTTGGGTATTATTTCTTTATACATACCCTTTTTAAATGATTCAAAATTAAATGTAAAATGTTTTTCATTTTTTAAACATATAGAATCAATTATTTCGAAAAATATATTATTGGGAATATTGTTTTTAAATATTTGTGAAGACATGTATACTATATAAATATAAAAATTATATATTCGACTAAAGGTATCGATATAAGTCTAAAATGTAAAATTATTTTTTTTGTTTAGTTGCTTAATATGTTAACAAGATTATTTGTAAATAATGCCAATTCAATTTCATCCTCATGAATATTATGAAAAATAGTAATATATTTACATATACAAGGTATTATTTTAAATTTTTGTTCTTCATTAAGAATTATAGAACTTTTGACAAAAACAAAATAATTGTCAAGAATATCCATTACTGAATAGCCTTTATCATATAATTCAGTAATTAAATGAATAGCTTGTTTTAAATCTTTTTGTAATATAAATTTAGTATATTCTTCAAATATTAAAAAACTTATATTCGAGCATAATTGAACAGCCAAATTATATGTAATTTTTTGATTAAGGAGTTTAAATTTTTCCATATAATTTATAAGAGTTTTTACAGTATTGTTAGACACGTTAATTATAAAATTTTGCGCATCTTCGTCAATGTCAATATTTTCGACATTCTTAATATTTTCAATAATAGTTATTAAATTTTCTCTCTTCAAAGGTTTAATCTTAATAATTGTGAAACGAGATTGTAGACTTTCTATTACCTTTTGTATGTTACTACAAGATGATATAAAATGAACATTATGACTATATTTATCAATACAATTACGGAAAACTTGCTGACTTTGTTCATTAATAATATCAATATCATCAAGAATAATTATTTTTTTTTTGTTTTTAATGTTGGAACAAGTTTGACAAAATGTTTTAACGTCTGTTCTATAATAATTAATTCCTTGTTCTTTAAGACTATTAATGTATAGTACGTTTTCTTCATACTCTTTAGGAGTATGTCCTATATAATATTCTCTTATCAAAGCATTTAAGAGAGAAGTTTTTCCAGAAGCCATGTCTCCAATAATTAATACATTTAAATTATCAATTAAAATGAGAGTTTTTAGCATATTGACTACAGAATTATCAATGCCGAAATCATTAAAATATAATGGTTGATATTTGTGAATAAAAAGTTTGTCTTCAGTACTCATTAATTATATACGTAAATAATTATTTAAGTATATCTCTGAATATAATATTAAATGTCTGAAAATTTTTATAATATTTTAGGGGTAGAAGAAAAAGCTACAAAAGACGAAATTAAAAAGGCGTATCGAGGTTTACAAATGAAATGGCATCCAGATAAGAATCAAGGCAGTGATGAATCAAAAAGAATGTCAGAAAAAATAAATGGTGCTTATGAAGTTTTAGGAGATGACGAAAAGAGGGATGAATATGATAATTCACGAAATAATCCATTTGCTAGAATGAATAGCCAAGGTGGAGGTGGAATGGAGGTACCAATGGATGATATTTTAAATATGTTTTTTGGAGGCATGCCGGGTATGGGTGGGTTTCCAGGAATGCAGGGTTTTCCGGGAATGCCGATGGGAGGAATGCCTATGGGAGGAATGCCTATGGGAGGAATGCCTATGGGAGGAATGCATGGTATGCCTCCAGGAGCGAAGATTCACATATTTAATGGCGGGCCTATGGGATTTCAACAGGCTATTTCAAAACCGGTACCTATTATGAAGACAATTGAAATAAATATAGCACAGGTTTTAACAGGTGGTTCTATTCCTTTAGAAATAGAGAGATGGATTATAGAAAATGGGATAAAGGTTCATGAAAAAGAGACAATATATGTTACAATTCCTCAGGGTGTAGACGATAATGAGTTATTAATTTTAAGAGATAAAGGAAATGTATTAAACGAAAATGTAAAAGGCGATGTAAAAATATTTGTAAAGATTAAAAACGATTCAGCATTTAAACGAGCCGGATTAGATTTAGTTTTAGAAAAGAATATTTCTCTCAAAGAATCCTTATGTGGATTCACATTTGAGATCAATTATATAAATGGCAAGAGTTATACATTAAATAATAACAAAGGTAATATAATTCCTCCTGAATATAAAAAAATATATCCAGGTATGGGGTTAACTAGAGGAGAGCATAAAGGTAATATGATAATACATTTTCATGTAGATTTTCCTGAAAAATTATCTGAAGAACAAATTACAAAATTAGCTGAGGCGCTTTAAATAGGAAATAATATTTATTAATAAGCAATAAAACAATTTAAAGGTTATTATTGTTTATATACTGTGGGGTGAGAGCCACCGGGGAGATATTAGGATCTTGGACCCAACTGCGTGTAGAGTGTGTGTAGTGTAGTGTAGTGTATTGGTAAGGTAGTGCTCTTCTGTATCAAAGGTGGGATACATTTAATTCAATAGGGATTGAGTTAGTGAGTTGTGAGCGCCTTAAAGGTGTGTGTGTGGTAAGGTAGTGCTCCTCTGTATCAAAGGTGGGATACATTTAATTCAATATGGATTGGGTTAGTGAGTTGTGAGCGCCTATAAAAAGCGTGTGCTCCTCTTTAAAGAGTTTGAGCCCTTTTGTTTTAATAATTGGTTTATTAAAAATTTTGTTTCGCAGTATTGTCTCGGTAAAGACAACCTTTTCATAATGGAATAAGGATAACATTATGAAATTGTAAGGCTCTCATTTCCACCCCTCCCAACAGCTATAATTCAATGGTAGAATGCTTTCTGTTAAGAAAGATACCAGGGTCCGATTCCCTGTAACTGTAACCTATAGTATAAAAATTTACAAAGAAATTCTTATACTATCTAGTGCCCCTTTAGCTTAGTGGTAGAGCACTACACTTGTAATGTAGAGGTCTTGGGTTCAATTCCCAAAGGGGGCTTTTATAATTATAATTAATTATTTTGAATACTTAATTATAAATTAAACTTACGCCTTTGTAAGTTTTCAAGGGAAAATAATTTAAATGGATGATAGTTTTCCATGTGTTCATCTTGCGTTGAAATTTGTTATTCCGTTAGGGAAAAAGAATTCAAATGGATGATAGTTTTTAGGGTTATCATTATCTTTAATGGCTTCAAAATTAATAGCAACATTATTTATGTTTTTTCCATAAATATTTAAATCAAGCGCTTGTATTAACATTCCGTCAACCATTTTTCCTGTAGGATCTAAATTTCGCCTTATTGCTTCTATCGTTCCTTGTGTTTCCAGATGTTTATTTTCAATTCCTCTTATTTTTAAACTATCAAAATAATTGAAATATACACCAAAAACGTCATCAACATCTTGAGGTGTTGCCTTATACGAACCAGGTGTTCCTGAATCGCCAAGCTGACCAGCATAACGGGTATAAGGCTTTTTATTATTTTCTTGTTTTTCTTGAAATGCTGTTTGTAAGGCTTTAGAAAAATTATTTATGTTAAAGTCTTGAAATGTATCTTCCCATAGTTTTATTTGGGTATTCATTATCCATATTGGTTTACCTCCTTCAATTTTAATTTCGGTATAATAATCTTGTATGATTTTTTGTATTTTTTTTTTAGATAATTTTTCTTTAAATCCTTTTTTGTTTATATCTTCTTTATCTAAATTGAGTTCAGTATCCATTATATCAGTTCCGAACACAATAGGCGGAAAGCCATTTATAATCTGGTCGTCTACAATTTGGTTTGGGTCATTTAGAGGCAACAGATTTCCATTAGAATCCTTTCCTAATCCGAATTTATCAAGCGGTGATTCTCCAACAGTCATAAAATAATAAGCTTCTTTTAATTTTATAGGATCTTTAAAAGTATCTAATAACACAGATGCATTGTTATTTGAATGTTCAAGCGAAGAAAAAATGTTTGAAGTTTTTTGTAAAGATAATTTTCCATGAGCTGATGTTTTAATAGAATAACCAAATTTATGATTAAAATCTTTTAATTCACTTTTATCGGTTTCTTCCATTTTACGTAATAATTCAGCATAATCTGCTTTTCTTTTTTTTTCATCAGCTATTAATTTTTTTTTAGCATCCTTTAGCTGTTTTTGTTTTAAACTAACATCATCATCTAATTCCTGTGCTATTTTTTTAAGTTCAGATTTATCTTTTTTAATTTTTTCTTCCATACTAGTTAATTCAGTTCTCAATTGTTTCAATTGTTCTCTTAAATCGATCATTTCTTGTGTGAATGGTATATTGTCATATTCTTGCCCTCCGCGTAAGTTGGGGTTATAAAAATCTTTAATCGTTTTTGAATCAAGCATTTCATCATATGTCTTTTCGGGCAATCTCATATTTTCATCATATGTCTTTTCGGGCAATCTCATATTTTCATGTAAAACAGTTACAATATATTTATTTAAACTTTCTTCCATACGAAGTATTTGCTCTTTTAAATGTTCTTTTTCCTTTTGAATTGTATCTAGTGTTTCCTTAGTTGATTTTTCTTTATTTCCTGCTTCATCGAGTTTTTCTTTTTTAGTTTGTTCAGTCTCACCCCAACCAAACCACTCTCTTGCGATTTTATTACGTAATCGTTTTAGCGTAGCTGGAATATATTCCCCCCAACTTTCTATGTATGCTGGTATTGAATGTAACTCATTGTATTTTATTATACGTACCAGCCTTTTTTGTGCTATATCAATAGGTTTACCATCTTTCATGTAATTTGGGTTATCTGTAATCTGTTTGTTACCATAATAAAACGCATATTGAATTACTTGTATGAGGGCTCTCTGCGTTTCTAGTGGAAGATTGAGAAAATTTTTATATTTATCAATATATTCATTCGTTTGCGTCCAAAGTTTAAATTTTTTTCCATATTCTTCATCAGATATATCTTTGCTATTCAGTTCTTTTTCTAATTTGTCTTTTTCTTCTTCTAAGTTAGATAATGATTGTTGAGTTTTATCTCTAAGTTTATCATGTTCTTTACTGGCTAATTCATAAAGATCTATAAAATACTGATTTAAAAAATCATCATACTCTTTAAGTTCTTTACTACGCTTTTTAGTTAGTTCGATATAATCGGATATGCTTTTGGAAAAAACTGCATCATCAAATTCTTTTCCTAAAGCAGTCAAATCGTTGTAAGCCTTAGTATGTGCTCCTTCTGCTACTGATTCATCGGTTTCTAGTTTACTTAATTGGGCTTTAAAACCTTCTATTGATTGTTTTAAATTTTTTTCATACTCATTATCCTTAGTTCTTATTATTTTTAGTATATCTTTTATTTCATCATTTTTTTTGTTTTTTTCTTCTATTAATTTAACTATTGTAGGATCAACATTACTGTTAGCTTTTAATTCGTCAAATTTTGTTTGACGTTCTTCAATCTTTTTTGTCAGGGTTTGTAGTAATTCGTCAATTTTTTTTAAATCTTCTTTATTTTTATCCTCGCCTACATCAGGTGGTTTTATTTCATTAAATTGTTTTTGGTAAACCTGATAACCATCAGATATTATTTTCCTGTTACCATCATTGTCTTGTATCCAATACCCAGCAGCAAACGGTCCTTTGCCATCAGCAGAAGACTGTCCGGTGTAAAGATATTGTTCCTTTTGATTTTTAGAAAGGAAACTTGTTAAATTTTCTAAAATAGCTTTTCTATAGTCTCCACCTACTTCAAGAAGTTTTTTATTAATTTCTTCTGAATCAGGTTCATAATATATTTTATTACCTATATTAGATTTTAAGTCAGTTAATTCTTTTTTATCGCTACTAAAAAATTCATAAAGTGTTAAAATGTCAACATTGTCCTTTGATATTGAAAACAATTTACAATACAAAAACGCAAAATATTCAGGTGTTATATCAGGGTTTCCAAGTTTTTCAATTATAAAATCATGTTCAATCTTTTCATTTGTTGATAGTTCGCCAATTCTTTCAGCATCTGTAATATCTTTATTCAATCCAAATTTAGGATTTTGAATTTTACCAATATTATTTCTAAAATATTCTAATTTATTTTCTAATTGTTGTCGTTCTTCTGTAATATCTTCTATTTGTTTTTCTAATAGTAATCTATTATTTTCAACAGTTTCGCCTTTTAATTGAGCTCTTATAGCGGCAACTTCAGCATCTTTGTCATTAATTTCTTTCAATAATACTTTTTCTTTACCATGGTAAATTTTCGTTAAAGCTTCAAGTTTTACCTTTAATTCATTTATATAATTTTTCAGGAATCTATTTATTTTTTCAAGGTCTGTATTAGTTTCTGAAAGTAATTGAATAAATTCATTTTTTTTTTGTGTAACAAAAATGTTATAGTCTTTTGGAACATCATTACAATATTCATCATCATTACAAATAACATTTGTTGCTTTTGTAAAAAGTTGTAGTATTTCTATATTGTTTTTTGCAAAATTCGAAGCAAATTTATTATATTCAGTATAATATTCCTCATCATATTTTGATTGTTTTTCATCCAAAATTTTAATAGCATTACTAGAAAAATCTATACAATTAAATTTAGGTTCATCATTTTCAGTATAAAAATATAATATTTTATCCTCTGGACAAGGTTTAATTAAATATTCTTGTAAAAATGTATCAAAATTTTGTTGGGTAACGTTTTTTATAAAATTATAACTGTATAATTTGTATTGAAATCCAAGATTTTGTCCAGTTTTAAAGTGTGATGTGAGACTCTTAACTATTGCTGTCCTGTAATCAGTATATTCTTTATAAAACGATAAGATCTCTTTATATTGATTGTATATAGCCCTATCCCATCTTGCCCTTAATTCAGGTTCTTCCTTAATTTTAGCATCATCAAATTTTAAATCTTCTATAAATCCTTCATAACTTTGACTTTTTATAATTTTATTTATAACACTTTTGTTTCCTTCAGATTCTAAATCAGAAATGTCAGGGGGAAATATATAACCTTTATTTATTGTAGCTAATTCGTTTTGAACATTTATAATAGCTTTTTTTGTTATGCCAGTTATTGTTTCATAAGAACATGAACCTGAAGATTTACAATCTCTAAATTTAACATATATATCCTTATCTACACCAATCCAATCCTTTTCTAAGTGTTCTTCTAACTTAAACAGTTTTCCAAAAAAACCGTATAAAATGTCCTTTAAAAATTGCTTCATAGTAAGTGAAACTTCATTGCTTATGTAATGTTCATATTTTTTGGGGTCATCTTTAAATATTTCTTTCGCTTTATCAAAAGCATCATCAATTAAATCCCTGATAAAATTTAATTTCATACCTGTAGACTTGTTTCCAAATAATTTAGTTAAAAAAAATGGTTTTAGACCTTCATTAGTAAACATGATAACCATAAAATCTTTAATTAATTCTTTCCAATCAGTAACAACAAATAAATATAACATGCTACTAACTGATAGGGGGTCATTAAGATCCTCTTTACTAGTTCCAAATAATCTACATTTTAAATTAGTATAAAAGAAATTATTAGTTGGATTAGATAGTAAACTATTAATACTTAATTTTAATGCTGTTATATTATCAAATGTAGGATATAAATCATCACAAGTGATTGAAGGTTTTTTATCGGTTATTGTTTTCATTAATTTATCATATGTTTCAAGTTCATCTTCACTCAAAAATGAAGCACCAGCTTTCAAAGCAACTTCTCCATAATTAGAATAATTTGTACCATCAGCTTCTCTTAAACCAGTATCAATATATCCAGGAAAATTACTTAATGTTGGTGGGGCGGTTGAATATTGAACCATATTTAAATTTTTGTCGCCAATTGTTTTAGCAACACCATTGATAGTAGAACGCGCATTGTCTTCTAATTTATTTATATCTTGAACGCCTATAAAAGGTAAAGACGTACTACATAACATATCACTTTTTCTGTCTATACCGGCTTTACTTTCGGAAAGTGTTAATGTGTTTATCATTTGACTCCATAAACCAAATACCAGTTTTTCACTTAAATTTGGCTGATCGTTTGATGTTAGTTTTTTAAACATGTCATTCTCATTAAATTTATTAATCATAACATCATGGAATATGTATATAAAACATTTGCTGTATATTTGTGCTATTTTTATAATAAGTTTAATCCAAGTACACCATTGCGGTAAAATCTTACAAAGAATTTTTTCAGCTGCTATAAGTATTGGTATTACAATTTTCCCAAATTGTATAATAAAATAATTAATATTCGTGGCTACATCATACATAAGATTTGTTGTTTGACAACCATAACTATTAATCTCTTCGTTAGTTATTTGGTCTCCAGTTGTCTGGACAACATATTTTTCAGGACCTCTTTCATATGGGTCATATTTAACATACCATTCATTAGAATGTAGTGCACATTGTGCTGAAGGATTTGTTATTTTTTGTCGTTCTTCTACCTTATCATTAATCTCTTCTTCTATTGGAGGCCTAGGTTCAAAAGTATTAGTAAAAAGTGTATTTGGAGATTGTA
>Ga0114978_10004274_pt1 | contig 11586 bp, 9 predicted proteins | sample S_140212_EF_Meta_FD_87027 | JGI IMG/M metagenome (GOLD analysis project Ga0114978, IMG submission 87027) | Freshwater microbial communities from Lake Simoncouche, Canada to study carbon cycling - S_140212_EF_MetaG | ecosystem: Environmental > Aquatic > Freshwater > Lake | place: Lake...
CAAAGCTCTATGTTTATCTCATAGTAAAATTAACTTACTTTATATAAAAAATTGATTTTTATTTTATATAAATATATTAATATATTTATATAAATGGATCTATTATTATCTAATTATTATATGAAAGGTTGTTTAAGTGGAATGGTAGGTATTATATTATCACATCCTATTGACTCAATTAAAACACATAAACAAACTTCCACCCTACCTTTTAAATATAATATCAAGTCATTATATCGAGGGATATCATCCCCGTTAATTGGGGTAGGTATTGAAAAAGCTTTGGTATTTGGTACTTATAATTATTGTAAAAATAATATGAATTTTAATACAATGACGAGTGGTGCAGTCAGTGGATTGATTGCTACCATGGTAGTATCACCTTATGAGAGAATTAAAATTTTACAACAAACAAACCAACGTATTAACATTAAAATGTGTTTATCACCTAGTTTTATCTTTAAGGGAATGGGAACAACCGTAACTAGAGAGGTACCAGGTTTTGCAATTTATTTTTCAACATACGAAATGTTAAAAAATAAGTATTTTACCTCACATGATAAAGACATAAATATTATAGGAAGCTTCTTATTTGGAGGTATTAGTGGGACTATGGCGTGGATTTTTATATATCCGCAAGATAGAATAAAAACTATCATTCAATCAAATACTGGTACTAATATTAATATAATTAAACTTATCTCTACAACATATCAAAGTGGTTTATTACAATTTTATAAAGGGTTTTCATTTGCTGTAGGTAGAGCCATATTATTACATAGCGGTACATTCTGTATGATGGAAAAACTAAATAAATTATATTAGGAGGCATATATGAGCCAATCTATTATTTTATCAATGAAATCAATTTATCTAACGTATTATATTATGAAAAATACATTTGAGTATTCGCCCATTTTAAAATATATTGAAAATTATTATTCATTAAATAATATTTCAACCCTATCATATGTTTTATACAATGTTACTAAAGAAAAATTTGTAAAAAATAATACCATGATATTAAAAATATTTAAATCAGAATATGTTATATTTTTGACTGATACATATTTTAATTGGTATAATAAACTATTATTAAAATATTTTAAAAAATATGATATTATATATTTTAAGTATAATGATAAGATTGATATATTAAATACAATTGAAGTAATTAATCATTATATTAAAAATGAATCAACCTTAAATAAAAATATCTTTAAAGAAAAATTTAAATTAAAAAATTTAAAATTATTATATTTTTTAGAAAATACAATTGAGCCTAATATTCTTTATAAAAAGATATCATTTGCTAGAGAAGAAATATTTTTATCATTTGATAATTATATTATTAAAAAAATGGAATACAAATTAAGAACATTTTGTCAAATTGCTGAAAAATTAGGAGCAGAAATGATAAAAATTAAATATGATTATATTAATGAAAATAATACTGATGTAAATGTAGGTCTTAATTTAGGTTCATTTGATTTAGAGGCAGCAAGTAAAGAAAGTAAAAAAACAGAAGAAAATATTGGATTAGTATTTAGATATTCAAATTTAAATCATAATATGAATATTAATAAATATTACATTATGAGATTAATTGAAAAAGAAAGTGAATTTTTTATTTCTAAAGAAGAATTTAATGCTGATATTGATTTAAAATTCTTAATTAATTCCAGATGTATAAATTTAATACAATTATATAATACTAGTATCATAGTTAATAATATAAATAAATTAGAAGAAAAAATATGTGCTAAGGCTTATAATTATGGATTAAATATAGGTAAATCTAATACTCATGCCGAATATATTAGTATAAATATATCTATTAAATTTAATAATATTTATAATAATCCAGAATGTATAAATGGAGGTAATATATATCTTAAAAAAGAAGGATTTTTTCAATTGAAAAATATAATAAAAGAACAACTAAATATATATAGGAAAAATAATGAATACACCTATGAGAAAGAAATAATGTTATATGCTAAAATGGTACGTTTTATTAAATCTCATTTGAGATATATTGATAGAAAAATATTAATATTAGATGAAATGATAAAATTACCGACTGATACTATAACATTTTATGAAAATATATTTAATCCTTTTTTTTATAAAGAGCATGAAATACATATGTTATTATATTTATATTTCAAAGATAATATGTATTATAGTAACTTTGAAAAATTTAGAAATATAATGATAGCAATTATAGATCCATTAAATCTGATGTTTAAAAATATTCCAAATGAAATAAATAAGTACTATTATTTATGTTTACAATATAATAATATTATAACTAATAATAAAATGTTAATTGATAATTTGAATACTTATTTTGATAAAAGTTATACTAATATTACTAAAATAACTATTAAGAGTAGTATTATATTATTAGAATCAGATCAAGAATTAGCTAATATTTTAAATGGGAAAATTACTATTAGAGAATTAGTTGAAATATTAGATTTATATTATAAAACGATTAAAATAACCCTAGTAAATAGTTACATTAAAGCATATGTTGAATGGAATGGATTAAATGAAAAATACACTAACATGTATAATGAAATGATTATTATTACCTATAATAATTTTGAAAATACTTTTAAAAATATAATAAATAGTATATCTCATGTAATTAAAAATTCAGAGAATGATATGATGGCAATAACTATTCTTAAATATATAGTAGGTATTATAATATATGATATGAATAAAATAATAGAAAAAAATTATACTAGTAATAATGGAGGGTATATAGTAAGACTTTTATCAAATATATTAATTTCCTATTTTATTTCCTATTATGATGTAAATTTTTTATATATATTTAGTGGATTTTTTAAAATTGGCAATATAAAAAATATAAATGATATTGCTAATGAAATTACTAAAATAATAGATATTAATACATGTATTATAAATTATAATAATTATAATATGTATTATACTTGGGATAATTTTCTAACTATAATAGATTATTTTGAAACAAAAATAATTAAAGAACAACATGTATTGAAGAAACATAGTGAAACAGAATTAAAACAAAAACAAGATATGCTTGAAAAACAGGAACATGAAAAAATTGAAAGGATTGAAATAGAAAGAATAAAAACTATTGAAATGAATGATAAAAAAAAGGAAGAACATATGAAACCTAATATAATAATTAAACCTAATATAATAGAAAATATTGTGTCAACTAATAAAATTATAACTAAAGATACATCTAATAAAGATACATCTAATAAAGATACAAAGAAAAATATAAAGAAAGATACAAAGAAAGAAGATAAAAAAATTAATTCAAGAATTAAGAATTCTAATTTTTTTAACAGACTAAATAATAATAAAAAGGACTCTAGTTCTAATATATTACAGAAAATAACAGCCCAATTAAATGATTTCAGTGAGGATATATAAACTTTTAAATAAATTGATTTATACAATCAATCATAATAGGTGTTAAATCTGTAATATACTGTAGATTAATATCTGCTTCTGGTATCGTATTATTTGATGATGATACATATATTGTTTTTATGCCTAATAGGGATGCACTTTTTATATTTGCAATACTATCATCTATAAAAATAACTTTGGAGGGATCCTTGATACTTAATTTATTCAATACATATGTAAAAGCATTCATATCTGGTTTACTTAGTATTTTAGTATATGAATTACTTGAATTTATTGTATTAAAAGTAATAATACCATTCATACCATTCATACCATTCATACCATTCATACCATTCATACCGTTAGTAAAGAAATCATATAATCCTAATTTTTTAAGTACAACATGTGTATGTATTGTATCAGCATTTGTAAATACAATACATCTTCCATATTTTTTTTCTAAATTTATCAACATATCACACACAGATTTATTCACTTTAATAAGATCATATGGTAATGTACTGTGAATATCCCCATACCACTCATCATAATCTATAATGTGACCTTCTTTTATTAGACCCACTAGACTATTACCATAATATCTATACAAGGACTTTTGTTTTTCAGCAACAGTTTCTATAGGAAAATTTAATTTATTTACCATATATTTTTGAATATTACAACTCATCCTATTACTAAAATCTGTTTCACTATCCAAATAGAGAGTGTTATCTAAATCAATTAAAAATGTATATTCCATTTTATATTTTCTATACAATAATATTATATTATTTTTTTAACCATTAAGCAATACCATTATGATATAATATTATTATATTTATTAATGACTTTATTCCACATTATTTTATTTTCATTTGATACATTAAATAATTTTGTTATACTCTTAGAAAATTCTCTACTGCTTTCAACTGGTAATAACGAGGGTAAGTTATCAATAGCAACTATTAATATATTTGATATTTTAATATAGGGGGAATTAAATGAAGAACTCTTATTATATAATGGTAGTGGATTATATTTATTATTATAATCACAACTAATATCTACTATTATCTTTAAATTAATAAATTTAGGCAAAGTATCATATGTTATAAATGGGTCAATCATCTCATTTATCAAAATACAATTTATAATTATATTATATTTAATGATATTATATTCCTTCATATTTTTAGTTATAATAGTGTAATTTAATTTTAATTCATCTAATAACTCGATACAACCAGATGCACATCTACCATTACCTATAATGGCTATTAGTGGAACTGATTTATTTGAATCTGTTTTAATTCTAGTTATATCATTTAATAACTCTGTATAAGAATTAAAAGTATTAATAGGAGGATATGGTTCTTTTTGTTTTATCATATTCTTATAATATGCTAATAGACCAATATAACAACCTGCTATCCCAGCATAAAAACCAAAAGCACATACTCTCTTATCATTTGTATCTGTAAAATATTCCATATCATAAATGAAACCATTATTTTCCTTAAATTTATTTAATATAATGGATGAATCGGTTTGATTTTTAAATGTATGAGAAAAATACATATGTTTGTATGAAAATAATAAATCTTGAGTAATATCCAAATTTTTAAGTCCTATTATTAGCACCTCATTCTTATTATATGGGAATGTTATATTATTTAAATTATTTAAACAATCTATCATGATACATCCATTCATCATATAAATATTATCCTCATAACATCTTTTATTATTTTTCTCAACATATAATGCGATACCCATTGTTATTAATTTTTTACAATCTTCTGGTACTAAAGGAGTACGTGTTTCATTTATTTTTATTTCTTTCCTAATAATAATGCATTTAAAATTCATAATAAGTTATTTTATATTATACTATAGATAATATTATCATATATTATAATGATATTAGAAAAACACAAAAAATATATTAATAAATATAAACCCAATATATTATATTGGGGATTAGGTATTGAGAATGAATTATATTTAGAATTTGATAAGAAGAAATTAATTAATAAAAACCAGTTTTTAAATTGTCATAAAAGAGAAAGATACAGTGTTGATTATTATACAAATTATAAAGTGGATATAATAAAAAAAGCGTTCAATTACATAAATGATAATATGAGTATAAAATACGATTCTTATAATAATTTACCATTATTAATGAATAGTTTCTCATTTACTAAAACAGACATGAAAAATAACTCCAAAACTAAATACACTAAATTATGTGAACCAAATCCATTATTTAATGGAAAGTTATTAACAGACACTATATTTTTACATAATAATAACTTGTATAATATGTATGATAATAATTTTGTATATGATGGAGATGTTATTGAATTTATAACAACAGAATTTTTTAACACCACCTTAAATAGTATTATTTTTGAATTACTATGTATTAAAAAAGATTATATACAAAATTTAAGAAAAGTATTCAGTGATAATAATATATTTACAGAATATGGTACAATAAATTATATGACTCAAAATCATCCTTTTGGTATTTATTTAACAAATATAAATAATGTTAGTATGTTTAATAATGGTACTTTACATTTTAATATTACTTTACCTACCAATTTAGATAAAAATGGGTTAATAGCATGTAGAGATACATTTACATATCAACATATGAATTATATACGATTCATTCAATTTATGGAACCACTGATAATATCAATATATGGAGCTCCTGATCCTTTCTCCTATATAAAAAATATTAATAATGAATCTCTAATTTCAGATGAAATGTTTCGTTTTAGTTTATTATTTTCATCATCATCTCAAAGATGCGCTATATCAAGATATATAGGAATAGGAACATATGATACTGATAAAATGGATACAGGTAAATTGGTAACCATTAAATCAGAGGAAACTGTTGTATGTAAAGAACCTTATGGTTGGTATAATGAATATCATATGAATAGTGCATATAATAAATTGAAAGAAGTAGGATATGATATAAATTTTAATAAACATTTAAATCATGGGGTAGAGATTAGATTTTTAGATCATATAACTTGTAGTGATAAAATGAAAGAAGTATTCAAATTTCTAATATACTTGGGAGATTTTTCATTATACTCAAACACCATAGAAAATCCAATTTATAATAAGATTTGGAATAAATTAGTTGTAGAAACAATGAAGTATGGAGTAAATACTAATATAGATAATATTACACTTAATATGTTTAATACTATATTTAATCATATCTTTAAAAAAACAAATATAAAAGATTTATATTATGAAATATTTGATTTTCTTAAAGATAAATCTTCAACTAATAATATTTTTTCATCCAAAGCACTGAAAAATATTTTATATTGGGAATTATAAATTGCCATAATTTTTTTATATATTACTATAATGGATTGTACAGACAGTATAGATAGTAATATAACTATTTGGGAAAGTCTTTTTGATGAGTATAATATTATCGTAAATAAATGCACTAATTATATTAAAAATATTAGTGAAATTAAAAATAATTTAACTAACTTGTTAGGTAATCAAAAGAAAGATGATATTAATTTTTATAAATCTATTATAGATAATTCATATTTTCATTTAAATAATTCGCTTAAAATTAGACAAAGTAAATTTTTAATAGATTTAAATAATATATTAAGTCAAATTAATGATTGTACTCAAATAGATAGTATTACAAAAGGTAATTTTACTACTATTATGAAAAATTATCAAAAAATGGCAGAAAAAATAAAATATGATAGAGATAATAATACATTACTTACATGGGTTAAAAATGATAAAATTGAAAGTTTAAATGAACTTAATAATAATATGAATGAAATTATGAATTATCATTTAAAATTAATAAATCATATAAATTCATTTATTGAAATGGAACAACAGTTTTATTGTGGAGATACTATGAATAAAGATAATATGAACAAAGAAATGATGTATAGTGACAATACCACTATCATGGAATTAAAAGGGTCTTCTTATATGAAAAATATTATAAATAGTAGTAAAATAAACGTTAATCAAAAAGAGGGTAGGAGTACATTCCATTTAGAAAGATATAATAAAAGTTTTAAAAATTAAAAGTTTTATATTTTTATATTTTTTATCTACAATATTATAGAATAATAATGGAAAATATTATGCATAATATTAAAAGTTGGGAATACAAATATGTTAAATATTGCGACACTGAAAACCTCTGTGTACAACAAATACATAATATATATGAAATAAAAAATAATTTAAATAAATTATTAGGTAATCAAAAGAAAGATGATATTATATTTTACAAATCTATAATAGATAATTCACATTTTTATTTAATTAGTTCTCTTAAAATTAGGAAAGCTAAATTTTTAAAAGATTTGAATCAAATCTGGTTTCAAATTAATGATTGTAAACAAATGGATGAATTAAATAAAAGTAATTTTAATGCGTTATTAAAGGATTATGAAAAAATGTCAAAAGATATTATTTACGCAAAAGAAAATAATACAATATTATCATGGGTTAAAGATGATAAAATAGAAAGTTTACAATTATTAGAAAATGAATTTACTGAAATAATGGACTATCATTGTAATATGATAGAATATTTGAATAAAATGACACTATTAGAAAAAACATTTTATTGTAATTAATGTAATTAATGTAATTAATGTAATTAATGTAATTAAATGTAATTAATGTAATTAATGTAATTAAATATAATTAATATTTAGTATTTTCTATATAATATTATATAATGACTGAAAAAGAGTCTTCTTCTATAATTGAAAAAGATTATGCGTGGAAAGATGAACAAGAACATATTTTAAAAAAATGGGCTGACAAAGCATTATGTTTCAAAATGATGCATGAGAGAGCTTATAAAAGATATTGGTGTTTAAATGCTTGGTTTAATATACCTGTTATAATTATATCTACATTAACAGGTACTGGTAATTTTGCATCAAATAGTTTTGGTGATAAAGCAACAACAGTCCTTTTTATATTGGGAGCTTTTAATATTGGTTCTGGTATATTAGCTACAATTGCTACTTATACGGGAGTTGCTCAAAAATTAGAAGCCCATAGATTTGCATCTATTCATTGGGATAAGTTCTCACGGAAGGTACAAATTGAATTAGCTAAAGCTAGATTAGATAGATCTAAAGCAAAAGATTTCATAAAACAAGCAGCCGAAGAATATGATAGGATGATAGAAATGTCTCCCATTTTACCAAATGATATAATTAGATGGTTTACAAATATGGTTGAAACTGGAGAATTTGATACAAGTTTAGGAGAATTAGAAACATGTTGTTTTGAATGTTTTTGTTTTCCATGTGGATGTAATTATTGTGGTATATTAAGTTGTAGATGTGATAAACCTCATCACTCTAGTCAACAATCTATATTAGATACTATTACATCATGGAAAGAAATAGAATTACCTGAAATAATTGGTCGTATTAAGCCTACAGAAATAGCTCATGAAGTAATAACAATTGAAGAGAATAAACCTGTTATTAACACAAATGAAGAGAATATGTATGATATATATAAATTAAATGCTGATTCAGCAGTATAAATTATTATTACACACTTGATACTAATAACCAATAATTATTATTATAAATAAAAGTAGCAATTTTATTATAGGGTAATGTTAATGTTGACTCTGTTCTTAATACTAGTCCGTATTTAATTTCATTTGATATTGTTTTATCATTTAATACAATATCTATATTACTATTATTATAAATAATAATATAACGTCCATTAGCTATATTTTTACAACTAAAACCATTAATTAATGGATTTACTATAGAGGGATTTATCTCAAAAAAGGAAGAATTAGTATCTATTTCAAAAAGATTATTATTTAATGATAATGTTCCTATTGGCATAATACTATTAAAAATTCCATTTTCACCAGTATCACCCTTATCACCCTTGGTACCCTTTGATCCTTTATCTCCAGGAGCCCCCATATTACCTTTGTCACCTTTGTCACCTTTGTCCCCTTTTTCACCAGTTTCCCCTTTTTCACCAGTTTCCCCTTTTTCACCAGTTTCCCCTTTTTCACCAGTAGCACCAGTAGCACCAGTATGACCAGTAGCACCTTTTTCACCTTTTTCGCCAGTAGCACCTTTTTCGCCAGTAGCACCAGTTTCCCCTTTATCACCAGTAGCACCTTTTTCTCCAGTAGCACCAGTTTCCCCTTTATCACCAGTAGCACCTTTTTCGCCAGTAGCACCAGTAGCACCTTTTTCGCCAGTAGCACCAGTTTCACCTAGAATGCCCTGACTACCCGTTAAGCCTATTTCACCCTGGATTCCTTGTAATCCTTGTTTATATTGTATATTATGATCTGATATTATATCATCATATTTGATATAATCTATAATAAGATTTTCATTCATATCTAATATAGATGATGTAGTATCAATATTAGTATTTATTACTTGAGTCAATCCTTCTTGATATATAATCCCTGAATCAACTAGTACCGAATTCATATCATTTTTATCAGCTGTTACATCTATAACTACTGGATTAACTGTTGATTGTTCAATAACTACTGGATTAATTGTTAATTGTTCAATTACTACTGGATTAACTGTTGATTGTTCAATAACTACTGGATTAACAGTTGATTGTTCAATTACTACTGGATTAACAGTTGATTGTTCAATTACTACTGGATTAACAGTTGATTGTTCAATTACTACTGGATTAACTGTTGATTGTTCAATTACTACTGGATTAACTATTGATTGTTCAATTACTACTGGATTAACAGTTGATTGTTTAATTACTACTGGATTAACAGTTGATTGTTCAATTACTACTGGATTAACTGTTGATTGTTTAATTACTACTGGATTAACAGTTGATTGTTCAATTGGTTGATTCAATTGTGGTTGATTCAATTGTGGTTGATTCAATTGTGGTTGATTCAATTGTTGTTGTTTAAATTGTTGTTGATTAAATTGCTGTTGATTAAATTGTTGTTGATTAAATTGTTGTTGATTAAATTGCTGTTGATTAAATTGTTGTTGATTTGTTGGCGATCTATTAAATTGTGGTTGATTCGCTTGTGATCTATTAAATTGTTGTTGATTTAATTGATTCACTTGTGGTTGATTCATTTGTGGTTGATTCATTTGTGGTTGATTCATTTGTGGTTGATTCACTTGTGGTTGATTCGCTTGTGATCTATTAAATTGTTGTTGATTTAATTGATTCACTTGTGGTTGATTCACTTGTGGTTGATTAAATTGTTGTTGATTTAATTGATTCACTTGTGGTTGATTCGATTGTGATCTATTAAATTGTTGTTGATTTAATTGATTCACTTGTTGTTGATTCGCTTGTGATCTATTAAATTGTTGTTGATTTAATTGATTCAGTAGTGGTTGATTCGGTTGATTCAATTGATTCAATTGTGGTTGATTCATTTGGGGTTGATTCATTTGGGATTGATTATGTTGTAATTGATTCACTTGTGGTTGATTCGGTTGATTCAATTGATTCACTTGTGGTTGATTCGGTTGATTCAATTGATTCACTTGTGGCTGATTCATTTGATTCACTAGTGGTTGATTTATTTGGGGTTGATTCATTTGGGGTTGATTCATTTGGGATTGATTCACTTGTGGTTGATTAGGTTGATTCACTTGGGGTTGATTTGATTGTGGTTGATTTGATAGTGGTTGATTTGATAGTGGTTGATTTGATTGTGGTTGATTTGATTGTGGTTGATTTGATAGTGGTTGATTTGGTTGTGGTTGATTTGTTTGGGAAGTATTTATCGGAGGTGCTAAAGGTATTCTTGTATTAAAATTATAATATTTTGAATATTTTTGTAAATAAAGTCTATTATTCATTATATAAAAATAAATTAGATATTTTTTATCTTATTAAAACTTATCTTATTAAAACTAATCTTATTAAAACTAATCTTATTAAAACTAATCTTATTAAAACTTATCTTATTACACCTTTTCACATTTAAAATGCCGAATTATAATATAATACTATAATAATGGGAAAGTCAGAAACTGCATCAGCATCAATTGGTATAAAGATTTTATTATCTGACCTTATATTACAAATAAATGAAACAAACTTTAATTTAATAAAAAAAATGTTATA
>Ga0114978_10004275_pt1 | contig 11586 bp, 13 predicted proteins | sample S_140212_EF_Meta_FD_87027 | JGI IMG/M metagenome (GOLD analysis project Ga0114978, IMG submission 87027) | Freshwater microbial communities from Lake Simoncouche, Canada to study carbon cycling - S_140212_EF_MetaG | ecosystem: Environmental > Aquatic > Freshwater > Lake | place: Lake...
CTTAAAAACAAAAAAGACATTGAAAAGAAATCTACTGTATTTGCTAAAAAATTGGCCGCAGCCCGAGGTGTGCGCGATCCAAGTGTGATCAATAAAATGATTGAATTGACTATGCAGTATGTAATGGATAATGTGCCTGTTGATAAGATTGTTGCAAAACTAACCAAATTAATCCCAGCACTTAACCCACGTGCTAAAACACCTGCACCAGCACCGCAAGTTCAACAACCGGTTGCAGAACCAGAAATTGAAGAACCAGAAATAGCACAACAACCTAAGGCAGCTCCTAAAGCAATTCAGCCTCCTCGCCAAAGACGTTGACCTTTAAATATCAATAGTATATAATAGCATTGTTGGGCCTGTAGCTCAGTGGTAAGAGCAGAGGACTCATAATCCTTTGGTCCTTGGTTCAAATCCAAGTGGGCCCACCAAGTATAAGTATAGTATTGCCCAGGTGATGTAACTGGTAGCCATGCGAGTCTTAGAAGCTCGTGCCGTGAGGCGTGTCGGTTCGAGTCCGACCCTGGGCACCAAAATGCAGTACTCCTACCAAGTATAATGTTAACATTTGATAAACCTTTTAAATTATACCTTTTCAAAAAGCGCAAACAAGTTGAATGGTCTTTGCGGGTAAGCGAAAATTACGTACATACTTACACCTTAGCACAAGATCTTTTTGAGCGCATACTGCAAGAATACAGAAATCCAATGGGATTTAAACACCAAGTATCAATTGGTATACATTGGACAGTAGAGCATAAAACAATAGGACCTCGTCCGGAATGTACACCGGTTGACTATGTAAGAATTACCATCTACAATCAAAACATGGCGCATAATTATAGATTTGATTTAGCGGACATGTTAGAATTAGAAAGAGACTTTCAATACCAGTGTGCAAATACAACACATTGGGATTAAATAGTAATACTTGACACAAAAGATAAATAAAAGTATAATAGATAACTATAATGAACACTACATTTAATCATTCCGTATCAAAACAACAAGCCCTATTAGGCGGGATAGCCTACTGGTGTGCGTTTACAATGATTAATAGTGATCGCGAACCAGCAGGGGGTCTTAGTTAGACTATAATTTACTTTATTATATCAACTAAGGCCTCGGATTAAAACCCCGAGGTTTTTTATTTTTAAAAGGAGAGCAAGATGAAACGCCAAGACGTTACAAAAGAAAATAAATTTATGCTTTCTCCGGAGCAAAAGGTTGCTTTGTTAGAAGCAAAAGTAAAACGAGTTGAGGCTCACGTACAAGCACTAGTTGAACAAACTAAAATTCTTGACCAAGCTAGAAACCGTAATTACAAAAAGTAAGCAGTAAGTGGGATGGTAACGAGTACCTTGGTCCACTATAATAACTGAAAGGGCGGACAGTCGCATAAAAGCCAGGCGGTAACTGGTGAGTAAGACAACTGGTTGGGGTATAACCCCATCTACAGAGTGGCAACACTCTGTATAGTAAAGCACATTGATGAAACATGGGAATGCCTCCGCGACCCAGTCCCCTTGAAAAGGACCTTTTTTGTTACGCAACAAACCCAGTGTGCTTTACTATATCCTTTGGATGAACACGCCTAAGCACAGCATTGATAAAGCTGAATGCCCGAGCAACCGGAGATAAACGGAAATCTAGTAATACTAGACACTAGAGGATATTTCATAAATATTTAGAGCAGTACTTCTAAAGAAAATCCCCATGAAAATCATTGACAACTTACTCAGTCCCGAAGAGCTGACCCTCTTTAAGCAACACTGGGACGAAAACAATCAAGAAGGTTATGTAAACTGGCACAGCGAAGGGCATTTATATGCCGAACGCAGTGAGTACATTGACAAGCGTTTGCTTATACCAAAGTTTACAAATCTATGGCGTATACTTAAACGTGTGGTAGATAAAAACGTTGGCCAAGGTGAACCGTTTTGGGCCAATTACCAGCGTCAGAGTTTACCACACATGATTCATATTGATGACTACGGTAAGGGTGCTACCTGGGATACCTACACTATTGTTATTGCTGTAGATACCAATCCTAAGTTTAAGACCTATGTATGGAAAGAAGAAGCACGTGACAATGAAAAACTACAGGCATTTTGCCAACAATGGGGCAGAGATAGATTGACTACTCCCAGAGTCAGCAACATGAGCAAAACAGAAGATTTAGAACATACTAGAGATGAGCACAACGGCGATTTTATGGCTGATTGGTTACATCTAGACGGTGTATTTGAATATAAATCTGGTAGCGGAGTATTGTTTAAAACAACACAGTTTCACACTACCAGCAATTGGTGTAAGTACCCAGAAGTTACACACAGAGATTTAATACAACTACACATTGGTGTGCCGGGCGATCAAGCCCCAGATACCAGTGTAATGTTTACACATATCAAAGCCTAAGCGTATACACCCCAGTGTGATTCTAAGTGAGTCCACCACTCGGGGAATGTATCTTGAAAACTTTGACCACGCAGACGATCTAATTCGTCTGTTTTCTTACAGAACTCGGGCCACCAAACACTACAACCAGGAATGGTTTGTTCCAGAAAGTTTCGCATGTCGTTACTTTTAGTGCGACGTATCAGCATCTGTTTAACAGCAGTAGGCAAGTGACGTATGTCTTGCTCGTCAGGAGTCACAACAATATTTTCGCCCACAGTTAATCCTGTTAAGTTAGTTATATTGGCTTTGGCTTGGTCTAGGTAGTAAATATTATAACTGGTAACAGTATATGTGGCCTTAAACTCAATGTTGGGACACTTACTGATAAATTCTTTAAACTTACCAATATTTTCAATCAATTGACTAAAGATAGCCTTGTGTCTAATATACTCCAGGTGTGCAGGTTCATCTGAGTCAATGCTTACATAGAATAAAACTTTTTTATATCCTGCTAAGATCTTCAAGTACTTTTCATTATACATACTTCCATTAGTGTGCATACGCAAGGTAATGTCTTTGGCATAACCTTGGTCAACACCGTACTCAAGTAAGTCAAACATAGCAGGAACTAAGAATGGTTCTCCGCCGTAGATATCAATGAAATGAAATCCTGGCATCCAATCACGTAAGGTGGCCCAAAAATCATCATTGTCTCGATTAAAACTATTACGAATAATTTCGAATGTTTTTGTATATTCGTTATAACTAATTTTTTGATCTGTCAGTGCGTATCCATCTTGATACCAGTTGCTACTTGCTATTGGCATGCACATACGACAAGCAAAGTTACAGGTATTCCCTGGTTTGATAATAAGCACACGTGGTTGATCTGCAAGTGGCTCTAAATGCCCAAACATGCTGTTAAACTCTTGTCTGGGACTGGTAGCACCGGCATCCTCGTGTGCCCAGCACTTACTACAGCTTTCGTGGCGTATACCTCTGTCTAGTGCAGTGGCAATCATTTTACGTGTATAGCTCTTATAAGCATTTCGTATAGGATGAGTGTAAACATGCATTATTTCATGTTTACCAGTTTTCCAACTTTCCTTATTTGTATTACAGCAACAGAAGTCTGATTCGTTTTGTAGTGCCATGCCCAAATGTGGCATTACGCAATAGGTTTTTGATTTGTCCATAACACTATTTAATTAATTCTCAATAGTGTATAATTAAAATATTCGCCCATAACGGATTTGACTAACTCGCCCTTCTAGCCTTCTGCAATGTGATGGGAAGTGATTAAGGAGTAAGTCACAGATTTTTATACTGGGTTCGTCTATCGGTTTAGGACACTGGCCTTTCACGTCAGTAAGACGGGTTCGATTCCCGTACCCAGTACCAGTTTTATGCGGGTGTAGCTCAGCTGGTAGAGCGCCACGTTGCCAACGTGATTGTCGTCGGTTCGACCCCGATCACCCGCTCCATATTATGGGTTGGTAGTATAATGGCAGTACTACGGTCTCCAAAACCGTTAGTCGGGGTTCGAGTCCCTGCCAGCCCGCCATTTTCAGGATAACATGTGACATTTCTAAAATCTATTAATATCTTTGTTGAATGGAACGAATTCATTGACACCGATCCACGAGTTAAAAGAACAAATACAGGATTCGGCGGGTACAATGTCAATGCCGAGTTTCAACATGCAAGGCATCAAGTTATGATGCCGCCTGACCTTATTCAAGGGTTAAGTGTATTGGATCTTGGCTGTGCTGTGGGCGCGACCGGAGCATGGGCACTGACCAATGGTGCTACAAGATATGTTGGTGTTGAACTACAAAAAGATTTTTGCAACAAAGCACGTACAAATCTAACAAATAGATTGCCCAATGGTAATTGGGAAATTAAAGAATTATCCCTAATAGACTTTTTTAATTCAAACACAGAAAAATTTGACTTTGTAAGTTTGTTTGGTGTTATATATCAAGGTATATTCTTTGAGGATATGCTACGTAAGGTAGTTGATCTAAATCCCACACACATTGCAGTAGATTCTAATGAAACAATATACCTAAACAAACTGTTAGAGAATACTAGAGAACTTGATAGCATTAAAAAATTGCCTTTGGTTGAGTATGTAAAAAATCAACAGATGGTAGGCGAAGAACTTGAAAAGAGCCATGTTATCACTGGTGCAAGCCCAAATTTCCCTGCACTAGAAATCATACTGTCAAATTTTGATTTCTCTGCTACAGAGTTAACAGAGCAACTCAGAAAACTATTTCCAGTTGATACTAATAATCGATACTATGGATTGTTTTCTAAAAATGCACAAGTAAAGAAACCCATTGACTTTGAAACTAGCTATACCAATCCAGACTTATCGGTTAGAAGAAATGCAAATTCTACCATCGACTTTGGCAGTTTTAAAGACAACACGTGGAAATTTAATTCTGAAGTAGCCGGAATGTTTGTCAAACACGCTAGACAACATATACCAAACTACGATGAAGTTATTGCTCGAAGTGTACAACTTTGCATTAAAGAATTCAAAAAGACAGATAAAATAATCGATGTTGGTTGCGCCACAGGCGAAACACTTAAGAGATTAAACAATGCAGGATTCCAGAATCTAGTAGGAGTAGATTCAAGCGAAGACATGCTGTCTTACGCAAAAAAGAATCCCGGCGAGTATATTCTGAGCAATCTATTTCCAATAGATACAGGTCCATATTCGGTGGTAATTTGCAACTGGACTTTGCATTTTGTCAAGGACAAGCTATCCTATTTACAAAACATATACCGTAACATGTTGCCCGGGGGTATGTTAATACTGTCCGATAAAACAGTTAACGATGGGGTTGAGTTAGAGCTATACCACGATTTTAAACGCCGTAACGGAGTTACCGAAACGGAAATAATTAACAAAGCTCGTAGTGTGCAAGAGATTATGTTTGTTAATCCTCCTGAATGGTACTTTGAAAACTTAAAAGCCATTGGCTTTACCCCAGTCAGGATTATAAATGCTCATTATTGTTTCACAACTTTTCTGGCTAGGAAGTAATCTGTATAAGTAGTATAATAAATTATGAATATTCTAATACCCATGGCTGGTGCAGGCACCAGATTTCAAAAAGTAGGCATTGCTACCCCAAAACCTTTAATTGAAGTTTTGGGTAAAACACTTATCCAACACAGTATCGAAAGTTTTGATGTTGCGGGTCGTTTTATCTTTATCACCAGAGAGTTTGATAATCCGGCGCATAATGACCAACTGTCGACATTGCTTAAACAGCTACGTCCAGAATCTGTTGAGATACGTGTTAAGAAATTAACGTCGGGTGCAACAGAAACAGCATTGCTGGCACGAGAGTATATTGATAATACCGATCCGCTGGTAATTTACAACTGCGACCAAGCTATTAATTGGGACGCCGACAGTTTCTTAAATTTTGTCAATACTAAACAACCCGAAGCGGCATTGGTGCTTTACAACAGTCGCGATCCTAAAAATAGTTTTGCTGAAATTCAAGACGGACTTATTACACGCCTAGTTGAAAAAGAAGCCATTAGCGATCACGCCTTAATTGGATTCCATTATTGGGCACAGGGCCGAGACTTTGTTGATAGTTCATGCCAGTTAATGGACTACTTCAGAGAAAACGGTAAACCTGAATGTTACATCAGCGAAACATTTAACTATTTGCCCGACAACAGCACTATCTTACCTTATCACATTGCAGATCATGTGTACATTCCATTGGGAACACCCGAGGACGTTGCTAGACATGTGGGCAAGGTAAACGAATTCAAAACCAAGAAACCCAAGACCTTATTCATTGACATTGATGGTACTATACTTAAACATGTACACACTATCAGTCAAGTATACAGTGAACCTAGCGAGGCGCTGCCCGGAGTTGTTAACAAGATTAACCAATGGGACAGTCACGGGCATAAGATAATCTTGTGTACAGCACGTAAAGAAAGCACTCGCGCTATTACTGAGCAACAGTTAAGACAACACGGCATTGCATGGGATCAGCTGGTTATGGGTATCGGCGGCGGCGAACGTGTATTGGTCAATGACAAACTGAATCGTCTAGATACTGATCGTGCTGTTGGCGTTAATGTGGTTACTAACGAAGGCTTTGACAGCATCAGCTGGGCAGACTACGGTTTATGAAACGACATCAGCTAACAGATTTCACACGCGGTTGGTTCATTGGCAACTTTGAACCCAGTGTACTAAAGACTGAACAATTTGAAGTAGGTTACCTATTTCATCCAAAAGGCCAAGAGTGGCCAGACCACTACCATAAGCTAGGCACAGAATACAATTTATTAGTTCGTGGTAGTATGCGTATATGCGGTGAAACTATCGAAGCGGGCGAATTGTTTATCATTGAGCCCTATGAAGTAGCTGACCCAGAATTTTTAGAAGATTGTTATATAATGTGTATCAAGTCACCGGGTAACTCAGGTGACAAATATCTAGTGAAAGATGATAAGGATAATCAATGAATGAGAATTATGCCATTAACATGGTGACCACAAGTGAGTTAGAGCTGGTAGAGCATTGTAATGCCACAGAACGATTGACATTGATTTTTGATGTTGTTGACTTTAACGGTATCAAACGTATTTGTGATATTGGAACACGTTTCTTAGAACAAACTATTGAAATGGCACATATCTTCCCGGAAGCAGAGTTTCATTCATTTGAACCAGTTCCGGGCAGTTATCAACTATGCCTAGACAACAGATCCAAGTGCCCTGAAAGTGTTAGTAGTCGTATCAGCGTATATAACATGGCCTTAAACGATGAAACTAAAGAAATTCCTTTTTATCCTGTAAACGATACAGGCAGCGAGTTTAACGTAGGCGCATCAAGCAAGTATAAATTTGTTCCTGGACTTAATGGATCATTTTTTAACAAGACTTGGAACCAAGACGAAATCACAGTTAACAGTATGCGTATGGATGACTGGAAGAAAGAAAATGCAGTGGGCCCTATTGACATGATCTGGATGGACGCACAAGGCAGCGAACTAGATGTACTCAAAGGCGCAGTAGAAACACTTAAAGATGTTAAGGTTATCTTGACTGAAGTAGGCCTGGGGCAATATTATCAAGGACAAAGTTTAAAACCTGAAATTGATGCTTTTATGATTAGCCAAGGATTTAGGGAACTGGAGTACGGATTTAAACAAAACTTCCAGTACGAAGGCGATACGATTTATGTCAGAAATTAAAAAAGAATCGTTTGCCTTTCATCCGCTTGTTGAAGTAGTTGAAGATTGTTTAGATCGTGCATTAGATAACAAAAGTGCAATATCTGAGTTTGCATTAAACATTTCTGGTATGAGCGGATCTACTTATAGAAAGTTTATCAATAACTATGCCAAGGCTATAGAAAATCCTACGTACCTTGAAATAGGTACGTGGAAAGGTTCTACACTTTGCGCCGCTATTGATGGAGTAGAAAATATTAAAGCCCTAGCTGTCGATAATTTTAGCTACGGCGGTGCCACGATAGATGATGTAAATCACAATGTGCTGACTACTCGTACACAGTCAGCCGATATTACTGTACTAGATCAAAATTTTGAAAACTTTGATTTTACAGCACATGGTAAATTTAAAATTTACTTATACGACGGCGGACATACCGAAGAAGATCATTACAACGGTATTATACGTGCAATTCCGGCATTAGAAGAAGTTGCCTTGGTCATCATTGATGATTGGGACACTCAAGAAGTTAAAGATGGCACAGCCAGAGCATTTGCTGAACCTGGATTAGAAGTGTTACATAGTTTTATTATCAATGCAGGAACATTAAATGGTGCAGGCTCTCCCGACTGGCATTGCGGATACGGAATGTTTTTAGTGAGGGTTAAATGAAAATAGCATTTTGTTTAGGCGGCGCCCCAAGATTTAAACATCGTGCGCTATTTCGTACAGTTGCGGCACTTAAAGGTGCGGATCAAATTGACATCTTTACACGCACCTGGCAAAGTGAATACGGACAAACAGATGAAGAGTTTGACGCATACTTGCGAGCAAACTTGCCTGATTACTGTGCTCCAAAGATCACTCTAGTACTAGAAGACAATCCTGTACACTATCCTCCCCCACGTAGACCTTTAAACATAGCTGATTGGTCACCGAACTTTTTAATCATGTGGTGGCAAATGATCAAGAGCTATGAACTATACAAACAGTTTGTAGACTTAACAGGCGAAACATACGACTTAGTATTCCGTATGCGTACAGACACGCTGCCCGATAGAACAATAGACTTATCCAACTATCCAGAATCTGCTACACATATGATGCACTCATGTAACTTTAATGATGTGTTTTTCTTTGGACCACCTGACTTATATGACCGTACTATGGGTTATTGGGATTACTTAGATACTTTGGCAGACACTGGTGAGTTTATACACCCAGAAGAAAGTTTGGAAAAATACTATCAACTATCAGGCATACCTTATAAAAGCATTGCGGCTGAAGTACGTCCAGTATGGGATCAGGGCGAATACAAAGGTCGTCCTAGAGATTTAGTTGTTGACACATGGAGTCAAAATTTACCAACATGAAGTTCATAGCACACAGAGGATTGTTCAACGGTCCTGATATTGAAAAAGAAAACAGTCCTGAACAATTGATCCGAGCCTTAAGTGAAGGTTACGATTGCGAAGTTGACTTATGGGTAGTAAACTCAGAAACTTGGTTAGGACACGATGCTCCTACATATCTAGTAGATCGAGACTTTTTAAGAGAAGCTGGATTTTGGATACATGCCAAGAACTTGGCTGCACTACGTTGGTTAGCAGACACTAACTACAAATACTTCTGGCATCAAAACGACGACTTTACTATTACCAGCAACGGCCTTATTTGGACATATCCTGGCAAGGAACTAACCGGTCGTAGTATCATGTGTATGCCCGAGCATGCCGATACTACATTGGCCAACGTAAAGAATGTTCACTGCCATGCTATCTGTAGTGATTACGTAGAGCAGATTAAATTGGGATTGATTCCATTAGTCTTGCAATAGAGGGAAACGTCTTAGTATAGTCAGTGCCACGGCGCCTATCTAGTTCTACCAGGTAGGTTTTTAAATGACGTTGTAGCACTGGATCGGCTGTACAGGCACTGAGTTCTTTGCCAATTCCCACAAAGTAATCTTTATAACTACGTTTCTCTGGATCATCCATAACTTCAAACGCATCAATGGCCGCTTGAAATCCCAAGTCCATAATCACAGGACCGAAGATACTAGGATGCATGTAAGGCTTACCACCTGTTTTCATCATTGACCAATAGACTATACGCTTACGTGACCACTCGTTAATTTTACGAGCCAAGTCTGGCATGGTAGGTACACTTAATGCTGTTAATGCGCTGTTGATGTTTAAGACAAAGTTGGTATTGCTTAACAGATACTCAAAGTTCTTTTCAAACAATGCCAAGTCTAAGTTCTTACGCACATACTCAGCTTCCGCGCCCCAACAGTCCAAGCTGGCAGTGATTTGTATTTGATGTAGTTCACTCGTTTGTTCTATACGTTTTAGTTTTTCCATGTAAGCAACAAACTTGTCATGAGGTATTGTTAGGTTACTGGAAAATACTAAATCTAAATTAGGCAAGCGTTTGGTTTCTAAGAAGTCTAGTAGACGCTTAGTTTCTTTTTGTATAAACGGTTCTCCGCCTAAGATAAACAACTTGGTTAGATACTGTATATTCATATCTAACCAATCAAACATTTTATCTGTGGCCAGATCAAACTCTGTAGGAATTTCTCTGTAGGGTTCAATCCACACATCATTTTTCATAAAGCCGCCATGCTTGCGATTCTCATCGTTAATTTGACTGCTGAAGTGCGGAATACAATAGATGCATTTTAAGTTACAGGTATTGCTAAAGTATATTTCTAGTATGCGCGGTGTAACATGAGTAGCAGTAGGAAACACATCAAGTTCAGGCGGAGCATGTATGCCATGGAAATCCAAATGAAGCATACGATCGCTAGTACCACCGGCATCTTCAATATGCTTGCAATGCTCACAACCATGACCGGGCCATTTGCCCTCCAACATCATGTTGCGGTCACGTATTTTTTCGGTAGTATTATGGAAATCGAATGTGTCTAAGTCGAACTTATTATGTTCAACACGATGACAACTTGCAGTGGTAAGCATAGTAAGGAATACTGTACTATGGGTCCATTTTAGTTGGCAAGCTGTATCTGTTACTATAGGAAACTTTTTGTAGGATTTAATTGACATTTATGTTATACTGTTGAAACAGTATTTATTGCTGTATCACTAGGCGGGATTAGTTTAGGGGCAAAACTAGAGATTTCCAATCTTTCGTCATCGGTTCGATTCCGATATCCCGCTCCATTCAACTGTTGTTTAAATACGACACTTTCTTTTACTAGACGTATAAATGCCAAAATGCTATAATAGTTGTATAGTAAGTAATGCAGTAAACGTTCTTTAAAAATTAGACGCAATATTGAAGTACATTATCTAACCTGTAGTGCGGTCACAGGGCACCCGGATATTGGTGTGATAGCCGTGTTAGTGTATTTCAATATTGTGTTGTTAAAAAGCACATTTAAGCAGTAGACGTACAAATGCCAAAATGCTATAATAGTTGTATAGTAAGAAATGCAGTAAATGTTCTTTAAAAATTAGATGCAATATTTTTATGTCTTTGCCCTTTCATAGATAAGAAGACTAGCAACCTCTTCTTTCGTATTTTATTGAGAAAATACGAGTTAGTTGGGCCCGTGCAAAGGCATAAAAATATTGTGTTTAGCACAATAGCAATACTGGGTTCTAAGTATACTGGGAAGTATAGGCCTGCCGTGAGGCACTCCTTGGAACCACTGACAGAATCAATGGGAAAGGAACAGCCCAAAAAGTAAACGTTGGACATCTAGGCGTCTGGTGTCTGTAGTAGATATGACGGGGTAAGAGTCCTCACGTGAGACGCCGTGAAATTTAGTAGCCTGAGGTGTGGCAGGTCTAGGCCACACAGTCCTTCCCCAAGGATCACTGACCCCAGAAGGTCAGGCCGATGAGGATCTTTGCCTTACCACAGGTGCAGATTGACGGGAAATTGGGGAGCAGTTGCAAGCAGTGGGAGGCCTAGGCCGATATGAGC
>Ga0114978_10004277_pt1 | contig 11579 bp, 9 predicted proteins | sample S_140212_EF_Meta_FD_87027 | JGI IMG/M metagenome (GOLD analysis project Ga0114978, IMG submission 87027) | Freshwater microbial communities from Lake Simoncouche, Canada to study carbon cycling - S_140212_EF_MetaG | ecosystem: Environmental > Aquatic > Freshwater > Lake | place: Lake...
GATTTAGATCCAACAAAAGGAATGTATTGGGCTTGGCAAAGTGGATTTATAAATTTTAAAATGGAAGGAAATAGTCCGAGTTGTAACACTAGAAAAAATAAATTTCAATTTCATTTTGGTGGTTATAAACAACCTTATTATAATATTCAAACTATAACTTTACCAATAAATAATTTAACTGATAATTCGCTTAAAATAAATTTTAATGTAGCGCCATTTTTTAAAAATATTTCTTTAACAGCAACAAATTCAATTATGATTCCTGGAAAGGAAGCCATGTATTTATCAAAACTAATAGCCAGTTTATTTTATATTAATGAATAATAAAAAAATAAATATTATTTTCAGTTTGCTTATAATTAGCATTGGTTTGGTTGCTTTCATTTCTCAAAAAAATACACCAATCATTTTTAAAGTACCAAAAAATTGGCCAAAACCAAATTATGATTTTTCTAAAAACCCTTTAACAGAAGAAGGATTTGAACTAGGAAGAAATTTATTTTACGATCCGATTTTATCAAGAGATAATACAATTTCATGTGCCAGTTGTCATTTGCAAGCTACTGGATTTACCCATGTTGATCATGATTTGAGTCACGGAATTGACGGAAAAATTGGTCAACGTAATTCATTAGCTATTGTAAACTTAGCTTGGCAAAAAAATTTTATGTGGGATGGTGGTGTTAATCATTTAGATGTTCAACCACTTGCACCAATAACAAGCATAGTTGAAATGGATGAAACTCTAGAAAATGTTGTAAAAAAATTGAATACTTCATCATTTTACAAATCATTATTTAAAAAAGCATTTAAGGATACTTTTATCACTGGACAAAAAATATTTTTAGCCTTATCTCAATTTGTTATTCAATTAAATTCTTCAAATTCTAAATATGATAAATACATCCGAAAAGAAATTGGTGGTGAGTTTAACGAACAAGAAAAAAGAGGCTTAACTATTTTCAGAAACAATTGTGCTAATTGTCATAAAGAACCTTTATTTACAAGTGAAACATTTGAAAATAATGGTTTACGAATTGACACTACACTGAATGATTTTGGTAGAATGAAAATAACCCAAAACCCAAATGATTCATTAAAATTTAAAGTTCCTAGTTTACGCAATATTCAATTTACATTTCCATATATGCATGATGGGCGCTTCAAAAAACTTTCGGAAGTAGTAAATCATTATGTAAGCGGTATAAAAAACAGTAAAACATTATCTGATAAATTAAAAGGTAAACCAATAATTCTATCTCATGAACAAAAAATTGACTTAGTTGTATTCTTAATGACACTTACTGATACTGAATTTCTATTTAATAAAAGATTTAGTTATCCATTAGAAAATAAAAATAAACACTAACGAAGGAATTAAACTTAAAACTCGTCTAACTATAAAACATAAACCATTATCTCATGAAAAACATCAACTTTAAAACTCTCACTAAATTATTTATTATTATAGTTTTGTCTAATACTATAAAAGCTCAATCCTACAATACATTGTGGATTCCTGATACACTTAGGGGTACGAACTTTAACCTAGCATTAAAAGATACCTTTGCTCAAATTGTAACAACTGGCAACCAAACTATAACAGGTGGAATAAATGGTAAAATATGGGGGCCAACTTTATTTTTCAATAAAGGAGATTCAGTACATTTTAATGTACACAATTATTTAAACGATTCTACAACAGTTCACTGGCACGGCATGCATCTGCCAGCAGTTATGGATGGAGGCCCACACCAAGTAATTCCTCCAGGTACAATTTGGAAACCATATTGGAAAGTAATAAATAATGCTGCAACTTATTGGTATCATCCACATTTGGATGAAATGTCGGAAAAACAAATCATAAGTGGTTTAGGTGGTTTAATTATAGTAAGAGATAATGTTGAATCAGCTTTGGCATTGCCAAGAAAATATAGTGTAGATGATATTCCATTAGTATTGACTGATAGAAAATTTACTACATTAAATCAATTCTCAATTGCACCATACGGAGATAGTATGTTGGTTAATGGAACCTTGAGAGCTAAATATAATGTTCCTGCTCAGGTTGTAAGATTCAGAATATTAAACGCTGCTATTGAACGATCATTTAACATTGGATTTAGCGATAGTAGAAATTTTTCAGTAATAACTTCTGATGGCGGATTATTAAATGCACCTGTTTCGGTAAACAGATATATTTTACATGCAGGGGAACGAATTGAAATTCTTGTAAGTTTTGTTGGTCAATTAGGTCAATCTTACGACTTGAAAGCTTTTAATGCTTCATTAACGAGTAACATTGCAGGAGGCGAAACTTTTACTACAGGCCCTTTTGGTAGCTTTTTAAATCATAAAGATTTTACAATGTTACATGTAAATGTAGTTGCTCAAACATCAACGCCAATACTTACAATTCCAACAACATTAACGACCAATACACTTTTAAGTGCTGGAAGTGCTGTAATTACAAGATCACTTACCATTAGTGATAGCAGTGGGGTTACAAATCCTGTTATACTTGGGCCAAATGCATTTGTATTAAACCATAAATTATTTAACATTAATTATATTAATTATACAGTGCCATTAAACAATACCGAAATATGGCAAATTACAAGTTCATCAGTATTTGGTCATCCATTTCATATACACGATGTTGAATTTAATATACTTTCAGTTAATGGGGTTACTCCTACTGCTGCTCAAGCTGGTTGGAAAGATGTTGTATTTATTCCAGCTAAAACTGGGCCCACAAATTCGGTTGTGAAATTTATTGCAAAATTTGATGATTATGCAGATGCTACTCATCCATTTATGTTTCATTGCCACATTGCACTTCATGAAGATGAAGGTATGATGGGGCAGTTTGTTGTTACAAGCACTAATACGGCTATTGGAATAAATGAACAAACTAAAGATCCTAAAGATTTTTTATTATATCCTAATCCTGCAAATGATAAATTATATGTTTCTTTTGTTGATCCATCAATGGTTGCTTATTATATTAGAATAACAAATTCTGTTGGAAAAACAATCTATATGCTTCCTCGTCCTGAATTATCAAACGGAATTGACATTAGTAGTTTATCGTCAGGAATTTATTTTATTCAACTAACAGATGAAAAAACAAAACTAATAACAACTAAAAAATTCATAAAAGAATAATTAATGAAGCTTCTAAAAACATTTTCAATATTATCATTAAGTATTTTACTTATTTCTAATTATTTTATAATTAATGGTTATTCTATCAAAAAAAATAATATTGAGATTAAAAACTTTAGTTTAAAAAATACTGATGGGAAATATATTTCATTAACGGATTACAAAGAAGCAAAAGGATTTATTATTGTATTTACCTGCAATCATTGTCCTTTTGCCAAATTGTACCCGCCAAGATTTAACGAATTAAATTCAAAATATAAACCCTTGGGAATTCCTTTAATAGCAATTAGCTCCACCGATACAATAATGTATGAAGAGGATAATTATTCGAAAATGGTAAAGAAAGCGTTAATTGAAAAATTTAATTTTCCTTATTTATTTGATGGGGAACAATTGGTTGCTAAAAATTTTAATGCTCAAAAAACACCACATGCTTTTGTAATTTGGAAAGAAAATGAAAAATGGGTAATAAAATACAGTGGAGCTATTGATGATAATGGAGCTGAATCAAAAAAAGTTCAAAATCATTTTGTTGGTAATGCAGTTGATGCATTATTAAATGACAAACCAGTTGAAATAAATGAGACAAAATCAATTGGCTGTCAAATTTATTTTAGAAAATAATTAATTAAAAACACATTAAACATCAAGCATTTTTTTTAATCTAAAATAAAATACTTTTATGAAAATCATTTTTACAATTATCTTACTTTCAATCTCAACTCTAGAAATTAGTGCTCAAAGAAATGTGGTTCTAATTATTGCAGATGACTTAGGTACAGATTATTTCAGTTTTAATGAAGATCATATAGATACAGTAGATGTCCCGAATATTAGGTCGTTGTTGAAAAAAGGGGTTCGGTTTAAAAACGCCATGTCGAATCCGGTATGTTCTGCCACACGTTCTGGTATTTTAACAGGTAGATATAGTTTTAGAACTGGTGTTGGTGGTATAGTTGGGGGAACAGGTGGCTCAAACCAATTAGATACAGCTGAAGTTACAATACCACGTTTGCTAAAAAAATATAATACTAATATTGCAAAAGCGGATATCGGGAAATGGCATTTACATCAACCTGCACCAATATCACATTTAACTTATCCAAATGTAATGGGATATGATAGATTTGAAGGGCCATTTATTGGGCAATTACCAAGCTATACAAACTGGACAAAATACACAAATGGAATTTCAAGCACAGTAACAACGTATGCTACGACTGAAAATGTAAATAATGCAACAGCATGGATAAGATCACAAAGCTCAAAACCATTTTTTTTATGGCTAGCATTTAATGCACCACACGAACCACTTCATTTACCTCCAACGGCATTACACACTTATACAACATTAATTGGAACTGCAGGTGATATTAATTTAAATCCTAAGTCCTATTTTAAAGCAATGATACAGGCAATGGATCATGAAATTGGAAGATTATTTGATAGTTTGCGAATCATGAATAAAATGGATAGCACTGATATTATTTTTATTGGCGATAATGGAAACACAGAAAGGACGGCTCAAATTGTAAATTTATCTAGAGCAAAAGGCACAATCTATCAATATGGCGTTCATGTGCCATTTATTATTTCTGGTCCTTCAGTCATTAGTCCAAATAGATCATCTGATGCATTGGTAAACACAACGGATATTTTTGCCACAGTATTGGAATTGTTTGGATATAATACTTGGCCTTCACAAATTTCAGTTTCAAAACCTGTTGATAGTAAAAGTATTTTACCCATCATTAAAAATACTTCAACTACTATTAGACCTTGGTCATTTTGTGAAATTTTTAAATTAATTACTGATTCTGCTGATGGAAAAGCAATGCGAAATTTAGATTATAAACTTATACGATTTGATTATGGGAAAGAAGAATTTTATAATTTAACTTTAGATCCTTTGGAAAACAATAACTTACTTACTATGTCAATGACAACAACTGATATATCAAATTATTATTATTTATGTAATCAGATGACAACTTTAACTGGCAGTGGGGTATTTTGTTTAACAGGTGTTGATGTAAAAGAAAATAATAAAATTTATAATGCATTTTCTGTGATACCAAATCCATTTTCAACTTTTATTAAAATATCTTCAAATACAGAAAATGAATTTATTGAATTAATTAACTGCTACGGACAAATTATTTACTCTGGTAATTTAATTGAAAAACAAAATTTTTCTGATTTACCGAATGGTTTATATTTTCTAAAAAGAGTTAAAGGATCAGATAAAGCAATAAAATTAATCAAAGAATAATCATCTAAAAAAACAGAAAACTAACCCAAAAATCTAAATTTAATTATGAAAAGAAAAATCACATGTCTATTAGGAGCTAGCATAATCGCTTCAGCTTCATTGGCTCAAGTTAGCCCAGCCATTTCATCATGGCTAAGAAATACAACTGGCATAATAGGCCGTCACTATGTTAGTGGCAATTCAATACCAATAAACGACACCTATCTTGCAAATGTTCAAAGTGTTAAATACTCAACAAACTTTGTTTATGTAAATTGTAGTGGAATTCCTTCCTATGTAATTGGACCATATTTAGATGGTAATCCAAATCAAGGAGTAGATAATGCTAACCTTTATAAAATACCTTTAGTTCCAGTTGCAAATACAGGTTCGCTATCTCCAACAACTGGGGGCACAATTGGTATATTTATTAATGGAGTTTCTTTATTTGATTACAGAGATGGTGTTTCTTGGAAAAATTCAACAAGTGCTTTAGCCGGCGGTCCTATTGGTGGAACAGGCGATAATATTTGGAATAGAGATGCTGTTGTTGGCGAACGATTAGGATTTGATTGTGCAAAAGGACATCCCGCAATGACCAATTATCACCATCATCAAAATCCGAGTGCATTTAATTTAGACTTAACAGTTATTTCAACTGTGTGTAATTTATATGCTTCAGATGCATTGTATGTGATTAATCCATTAGTTCACTCACCTTTAATTGGATATGCTTATGATGGTTTCCCTATTTATGGGGCATATGGTTATAAAAATACTGATGGTACTGGTGGAATAGTTCGTATGAAATCTAGTTTCACTTTAAGAAGTATGACAACAAGAACTACTTTATATACAAGTACAGTTACTGTTACTTCAGGCCCTCCGGTTAATACAACTTATCCTTTAGGCTATTTTAAAGAAGATTACCAGTACGTTCCAACAACAACATTAACACCAGATTATTTAGATATTCACAACGGAAGATTTTGTGTAACTCCAGAATATCCATTAGGCACATATTGCTATTTTGCAACTGTAAATGCTAGTCATAATTCAGCATATCCATATGTAGTTGGTCCAACTTTTTATGGTGTAAAAAATGTAACTAAGCCAACATCAATTACTGAAACAACAACAACCTATACAACTGCTGCTACAACAGGTATACAAAATTCTAGTTTAGAAATGGCAATAAATATTTATCCAAATCCGAGTGCCGATTTAATAATGATTCAATCAAAAGAATTATTATCAAACGATTTACAAGTTGAATTAAGTAATTTTACAGGGCAAATAGTTGCTGAAAAAGAATTTTATCAAGGTAGTACAATTTGTTATTTTGAAACAACAGGTCTTTACAACGGAACTTATTTTTTAACTGTAATTGACAAAGGAACAAAGAAAACATTCAAAGTGATTATTAATCGTTAAAATGTATTGTAAATAATTTTAAAAGCATGATGTAAAAAAACTTGATGCTTTTTTTGTTAGATTTATAATAATCAAACTAATTTCTATTAAAAATAACCTCATAAAAAAAGGATATTGAATTAAATTCAATATCCTTTTTTTATGTAACGAGAATTGAAAAATTAAACTGCATAATTTCTCTCTCCAAAAATCTTACTCCCAACTCTTATAAGTGTTGAACCTTCATTAATGGCAAGCTCATAATCAGAACTCATCCCAATACTTAATACTGGGAAATTTGGATATCTGTTTTTAAAAACATGTGCACTTCTAAATTCATTTTTAATTTGCTCAACATCATTTGTATTTGATGCCATTGCCATAAATCCTTTTATTGAAATGTTTTTTAATTCAGAAAATTCTTTTGAACTTAACAACTCTGTTGCCTCTTCAAAATTTAAACCAAATTTTGTTTCCTCTTTTGCAATATATAATTGTAGTAAACAATTAATAATTCTGTTATTTTTTAATGCTTCTTTATTTATTTCCGTTAATAATTTTAAGCTATCAACACCGTGTATTAAATATACAAAAGGAGCAATATATTTTACTTTATTACTTTGCAAATGACCTATAAAATGCCATTTAATATCTTTAGGAAGTTCATTCTGCTTATCAACTAATTCTTGCACATAGTTTTCTCCAAAATTTCTTTGTCCGGAATTGTAAGCTTCCAATAATGCTTCATTAGGTTTTGTTTTAGAAACAGTAACTAAAGTCACGTTATTTGGTATTTGAGATTTTATCTCACTAATATTTTCGGAAATAGACATTTTTATTATTTAGTTTGAAATCCAATTAAGAATTATTCTTCTTCTAAACTGTAAATAACTAAACCACTTCTCATTTTTGGTTCGACCCATGTAGATTTTGGTGGCATAATATTACTTGTATCAGCAATCCATTTTAAATGTTTCATAGTAACTGGATACAAGCCAAAGGCAATTGCTGCCTTCCCTTCATTCACTTGTTTTTTTAAAGCCTCGCTACCTCTTACTCCTGGAACAAATCCAATTCTTTTATCAGTTTTTAAATCATGAATATCAAAAAATGGTGATAATATGTATTTTGTTAAAATAGCAGGATCTAAACTTTCAATAGGATCTTTTGCATTAAAAATTTTATCTTTTACTTTTAATGAATACCATTTATTTTCTAAATACATTGAGAATTCTTGTGGCTGGCTCGGTTTATATTGCGCCTCATTAATTTCTGTTATTGTAAAATTTGTTTTTAGATTATACAATAATTCATTTACTGATAAACCATTCAAATCTTTTACTACTCTATTATATTCATAAATTTTTAAATGATTTTCAGGAAAAAAAACTCCTAAATAATAATTAAAGGCTTCTTCACCTGTATATGCTTTGTGAGTACTACGTCTCAATTTACCCAAAAGGGTTGCTGAAGCAGAACGATGATGACCATCAGCAATATATATATTTGGAATGGAATTAAAACGCTCAGCAATTTTCGCAACTGTTTTTCTATTTTCAATAATCCAAACGGTGTGCCTAACTTTATCTGTTGTCGTAAAATCATAATCCGAACGTGTTTTTGAAACTTCATCAGAGATTGAGTCAATTTCTGCATCATTTGGGTAGCTGAACAAAACAGGCTCTGCATTAAATTCACAAACTTCTAAATAATCTTTTAATTTTTCTTCGCGTTGGGTTAAAGTTTGTTCATGAATTTTTATTACTCCATTAATATAATCATCAATACTTGTACATGCGATTATTCCTAAATATTCATTTTCTTCTTTTATTTGACGGTAAAGATAGTAACATGGTTTTTCATCTTTAAAAAGAATTTTTTCACGAACAAATTTTTTAAAATGACTTTTTACTTTTTGCAAGCGTTCAGAGGATCCAGGCTTTGTTTTAATACCGTCTTCAAAATCAGGATTTATTACATGTAAAAATGAAAAAGGATTACCCATCAATTTTTCTCTTAATTCAACAGTATTATAGCCATCAACAGAGCGAGAAGCAACTAAATGTACTTTATCATTTTGAGGACGAATAGCTTTAAACGGTATTACTGTTGCCATAATTAAACTAAAAAGAATTTTTTTAAATATATGTATATTTATCTAAAAAAATAACAAAAAATAAAATTAAACATGGGTGCAAATTAACCTATAGAAAACCTTTTTATTTAATCAATTTATTTAAAAAATATAATTTTAAAAGCCTGTTTTCTTTTTTGTAGGGTCGATAGCTTTTAATGTTAAACCCTGCAATGCAGATGCATTATTTGGAGAAAAATATAAAACTTTATTAAATAAAACTCTTGCTTCTGTGGTATTACCAAGTTGATAATTTGTCCAAGCTAACATTAATAATCCATCGCTATCGCAAGGGTACAGTTTTACAATATCATCAAAGTGTGCAAATGCCGATTGATAATCTTTATTACTGTAATTTAATACACCCATCTTATAATGTGCGGTTGTATTTTTGGAATCAATATTTATAATAGCTTCATATTGAGCTTTTAATTCATTTTTATTTCCTAACAATTCTAAAGGATATGTAATTCCAAATTTTGGTTCAATTGCTTTTGGATTTAATTCTAATGCAATTTTATAATAGCCAAGGGCCTCCGTTTGCATCCCAGCAAGATAACAAAGCCAACCTAATCTTAAATTAATAAAGTAAGATGATTTATCATAAACTGGTTTAACAGCATTTACAGCACCTTTATAATCTAATTTTTCTAATAATTCGTAACTTTTATAAAATGCATTCGTAACTAATTCATTGTTTGGTGTTAATCGCTTAATATATGAAATTCCTTCATTTGCAGAAGCATCTTTTGGTGAATACAAAAGCACAACATTAAAATAATGTTCTGCATCTTCATTTTTTCCTAATTTCAAATTAGTCCAAGCTAACATCAAATTATTATCATAATCAAACGGATAAAGAGAAACTATTTTTTGAAAATAAGGTAATGCATTTTTATAATCTTTTGAATAGTAGTAAACGGAACCTAAATTTCCATTTACCGTTTTATTATTTGGATCAATCTCAATTATTTTTTTTTCTTGCTCAATTAAATCTTTAAAATCTTCTAATTGATAAGCTGGATAAGCAAAACCATAGCGAGGCTCAATAGCATTTGGCATAATATTAATGGCTTTACTATAATATGCTAATGATCTTTTTTTATAGCCAGCTTTATAACACAACCAACCTAATCTCATATTTACTTCATAGGTTGTACTATCTTTTAAGCCAACCATAGTTTCAATAGCCAAATTATATTCCAATTTTTTTTCTTGTTCTAAACTTTCCGAAAATGCCAAAGCTGTTTTGTTACTTTGAGCAAAATTTGAATTGCTTAATATGAGAATAAATACAATTGTATTAAGGATGCAAGATTTCTTCATTTTTCGAGTATAATTTTTGTTTCTAAATTTACATAAATTTATTTATTTTCAAGCAAAAAGTTCTTGATTTAGCTATTTTTGAGAAACTAAAAAATAGTAATAATTATTATACATAAAAAAATCCCACATCAATAAGAAGCAGGATTTTTAAGCAAAATCATTTTAACTAAAAATAGCCAAAAACTTTTTTGTTTGTTTTCTTTTTGTAAGTCCATTCTACTTTCCAACCATACGGGCAAGCATTTGAAGCAACTACAACCGCATTTCCACTTGCATCTACACTAAATAAAACTTTTAATGCAAAATCTTTTCCATCAACTTTAATACTAACCTCACCTTGAACTGGAGCCCAAGGTCCACAAGTCCAATTCCAAACAATTGGCGTTGATACTTGGCTTGTAAACGCATCGCCATCGCGAGTTGTTCCATAATTTTCGAGGCTACTTAAACTAGAATTTGAACCAATACCTTCGCCTGTGCAAGTTAAAATATTACCAGGAATGGTGTATGTAAAACGACGGTTAATATTATATACAGCAGTTTTGCTACCATCAAAAGTTACATTTAAATTAGTACCTGTAACCGAAGTTGCTAAACTTGGCTGCGTTTTTACAATTAATAATTCCCACCAAGTACCACCAGTTAGGTTAGTTAGATATTGAGTTCCGTTTAACTCAATGCTTTTTCCATCAGAAGCACGTGTTACTTTATATGATAAATAATCTACTTTCAAAACACAACCTGCTTGTTTCCAACGTTTACCCGAAGAATAACTTTGAATGGTTAAACGAATAGAACCTGTTCTTGTGCGGTTGCTAATTGTTGTTCCATCATAATTAATTTTTATGGTTCCTAAATGCGCTCCTGCTGTATCAATTGTATAGCCAGTAGCTGTAATTCTTAATGCCGATTGCAAATTGTTAGTTTCTGAAGGAGCACCAAGTCTTCCATGTAAAAAAGTATTATTACCAATTTCAGTATTAATATCATTTACAGCAGCATCATTTTCGCTTTGCACTGTTCTGTTATCAATTGATGCCTGACCATCTTCATTTTTAAAAGCTTGCTTCTTTTTACAGCTTGTAAATACTAAAGCAAATGCCATAACGACAATGCTAAATGAATAAAGTAAATTTGATTTTTTCATTTTATAAATTTTTAATTAAATAATTTAAACAAGTATAGTAAAGATACAAAATATTTAAAAAAAACAAAAAAATCCGTAATTTTTAACATTTTAATAAGAAATAAACATAGCTTAGTAAACAAACCAAAATAAAAAAACCA
>Ga0114978_10004278_pt1 | contig 11574 bp, 9 predicted proteins | sample S_140212_EF_Meta_FD_87027 | JGI IMG/M metagenome (GOLD analysis project Ga0114978, IMG submission 87027) | Freshwater microbial communities from Lake Simoncouche, Canada to study carbon cycling - S_140212_EF_MetaG | ecosystem: Environmental > Aquatic > Freshwater > Lake | place: Lake...
AAGGTAGTCAAAGATTCTGGTGCTAAGCCTCAATAGTCTGGTAAGCCACCAGAGTGGCTCCAGCATTCGATAAGGTTTTGGTGAAAGTAGCACTATTGCTTTATATGAGATGCGCTGTAAGCCATGCCGGGCTACCAAACCCCGTTGAAGTGCCTGCAACATCGTAAATATCCTTCACACCATAGCTAAGTCCGTTGAGAAGGCCTTCCTGAGAAGGCTTAATTTCAACTGGAGCATGTTTACAACAAGCGGAGACTTTATCTAGCTCCAATATATTAAGATTTGCTTTATATATTCAAGGTTTACATTCAATTGGTCGGAAGGTAAGATGGCATTTATAAAAATAAATCTAATAATGATCAAATCATAATAGTAGGGACAAAAATGAATGCTTTACTCAGCTCGCGCGTACCTTTTTCTGCAATTCTCGATAGACCTAAATTAGTCTTGCCCGAGTCTGCGCGGATGGTCGTTTGGTTGATTGTCAATATTGAACATTGGTCTATGGAAAATCCTATGCCAAGAACAGTGCTTTCTCCGCCAATGGGGCAACCTCTTCAGCCAGATTTACCAAACTGGGCATGGCATGAATATGGAATGCGAGTCGGTTTTTGGCGCATCTTTGATGCCTTAAATCAACGCAATATTATTCCTACCTTGGCAACTAATGGAATTGTGTGTAGTTCTTATCCTCGTGTTGCAGAGGCTGGTCTTAATAAAGGCTGGGAGATGATGGGCCATGGATATGTTCAAGGCCCAATGCATAAGGTCCCCAATCAACTGGAGTCCATTGAGAAAACTGTTGATGCGATAAAGCGATTTAGTGGTAAAGCCCCGGTAGGCTGGGAAAGTCCTGGTCTTACTGAGGATGATGCAACGATTGATTGTCTATCTCAAGCGGGCATTGAATATGTAGCTGATTGGGTGCTAGATGATCAGCCAGTTTGGATTAAGGCCAAACCGAAACCAGTGTTATCTGTTCCTTATACGGTGGAAATTAACGATATCCCGATGATGTTATTGCAGAGTAATAGTGCAGAAGAAATGATGACGCGAGGGATTAATCAATTTGATCGCTTGTGGTCTGAGAGTGAGTCCATTACAAGAGTCATGGCAATTAGCATCCATCCATACATCACTGGTGCACCACACCGCATTGGTTATTTTGAAAAGTTGCTTGATCACATCCAAAGTAAAGAGGGTGTTTTGATCAAGACTGGAGAATGGATTTCTGATTGGTATCGTCAGCAAGTCCCCGCTCCGAAAGCAGAACTCTAGAAACTAAAAAAGGATAAAAGATTATGGGATTGAAATTTATGGAACATGTCTTGATATTGACCCATGATCCTGAAGGTACTAGAGATTGGTTTTGTAATAACTTAGGTTTTAGGAGTGGCGATCATCCGGATTTTGGGTTTCCTGTGTATTGGCTCTATATCGGCGACCAAGATGTACTCCATATTGGTAAGGCGAAATTTTCCGAACATCAAGACACTTATTTAAAGACTCCTTCAGATAAAGCCAACCAAGACTATTCAGCAGCTGGCGCCTTAGGCTCTGGCAGAATTGACCATGTTTGTTTTAATTGCGATGGAATGGATGAGTTTATTGAGCGCCTAACCAAGAATGGAATTGAGTTTAATGAGCGCAAAGCCCACAACTCTAATCTTTATCAGTTATTCATGCGAGAGCCAATCAATGGTATCAAGGTGGAACTCAATTTTTCTGCTGAAGAGGCCTTGCGTGTAGGGCGAGTGGCTAGCTGGACTGACGCTGGTGCGACTGGAAAGTAAGCCTAGCCCTAAGCTTGCTGAGGCTGCTGCCAAATATTCGCTTGCAAGCTCATTTTTTGGCATCATAGAGGACTTATGCAGTTTTTTGTATTTTATTAGGAGATTTAGATGGCAGCAGTAACCTGGACTGGCGGCGTTGAGCACTGGATCAAACGCGACGACATTAATTTATTTATGTGGCAAAAAAAGGCAAACCCGAATAAGCCTTTTTTGGGTACGATCTTTTTTGTACATGGCTCTTCTATGGCCTCTCAACCTACCTTTGATTTGAGTGTTCCTGGACGCCCATTTTCTTCTGCGATGGATTGGTTTACTGATCAAGGTTTCGAAACCTGGGCTATGGACAATGAGGGTTATGGCCGCTCTGATAAGAAACGCGAGATTAATTTTGATATTAGTAACGGTGCCGATGATTTAATTGCGGGTAGCGAATACATCCTTGCACATACCAGTTCTAAATCCTTATTAATGTATGGCATTTCATCTGGCGCCTTGAAAGCTGCTTTGTTTGCCCAAAGAAAGCCTGAGCGAGTTGCTAAATTAGCGCTCGATGCCTTTGTTTGGACTGGCGAAGGTAGTCATACCTTAGAGCAGCGCAAGAAGAAGTTACCTGAATTTCTTACCAAGAACAGGCGTCCAATTGACCGCGCTTTTGTACGCAGTGTGTTTGATCGCGATCATCCCGGTACGGCAGATGATGCAACGATCGAAGCCTTTGCAGATGCCATTTTGACGCTGGATGATTCGATGCCAACAGGTACGTATGTAGACATGTGCTCTAAGTTACCTTTAGTTGATCCTGCCAAAATTCCTGTACCAACAATTATTTTGCGTGGTGAGTATGACGGTATTGCTGGTATGGATGATTTAATCGACTTTTACAAGTTGCTACCAAACTCAGATAAACAATTTAGTGTCATGGCAGGTATCTCACATGCCAGCTTTCAACAAAAGAACTACATGATGGTTTATCAAATACTGTATAGCTACTTCACTATGCCGACACCTGTATATAGAGGATAAAATGAAAAAGATAATTCAGCATTTCCTTATATTTTTAGTGACTGCGGGTTTACTTTCCCCCATAGCAGCCTACGCTCAGTATCCAGATAGGCCTATCAAGTTAATCGTGCCCTTTGGACCCGGTGGCTTTACGGATGTAGTGGCTCGTATCTTGGGGCAAAAACTATCTTTAGCGATGGGGCAGCAATTTGTGATTGAGAATAAGCCAGGCGCTGGCTCAACCATTGGTACTGATTTCGTAGCTAAATCTGCTCCAGATGGCTACACCTTGGTAATGGTATCAACTGCGCACGTTTTGGGTCCCTGGGTTTATAAGAAAGTCCCCTATAACGCATTAAAAGATTTCACTGTGGTTTGTAGGTTAGTGGATTCGGCTTATGTACTTGTGGTTAACCCAAAGGTTCCTGCCAAAAATGTAAAAGAGTTCATTGCTTTAGCGAAGGCATCACCTGATTCTCTTCGCTACGCTTCCTCGGGCAATGGTGGCAATCAACATTTGATGGGTAGCTTGTTTGCCACAATGACGGATACAAAGTTGCAGCACGTTCCTTACAAAGGCAGTAGTGGCGCTACAAATGATTTGCTAGCAGGAATTGTTGAGAGTAGTTTTGCTGGTGTTCCCAATGTGCTACCTCATATTCAGCAAGGCAAGTTGCGAGCTTTAGCAGTGACGTCCAGCGCACGTATTCCACAGCTTCCCAATGTTCCTACGCTTTCTGAGGCAGGTGTTACAGGGTACGAAGCATCTGTTTGGTTGGCATTGCTAGCGCCAGCCAATACCCCGGCTGATATTGTGAATAAGCTCAATCAAGAGATTGCTAAGGTAATGGCAAATCCAGAAACCAAAAAGGCTTTATATGACGCTGGGGTAGAGGCTTCATATGCACCGCCAGAAGTCATGTCTAAGTACATGGCTCTTGAATATGACCGTTGGGGTAAAGTCATTAAGGATGCCAACGTCACTTTGCAGTAAATCAAGCACGGCAATCATATTGGTACATGATGGTGTCGATGTAAAAGAGAAACAGGGTCTTATAGGTAGTATTTCATTATTGAATGTAGGATGAATTAGCCAATCCATTGGGGGAGCTATGAAAAAACTAGTATTAGTTCTATGCACATTAATGAGCGCTTCTGTAATCTGTATAGCGGCACCACAAGAGCCTATATTCTCAGTGGTTGAAAAAGAGCAAAAACCTTTTTTGACAAGCTTAAAAGACTTGGTATCGATTGAATCTGGTAGCCGAGATCGTGAAGGCTTAGATAAGATTTCGCAACTCATTTTCGATAGACTTAAAGCGCTTGGTGGCAAGGTAGAGTTCATCGAGCCAGGTGCAAATATGTACCGCATGCATGACACACCTGACAAGCCTGGCCGCATGGTTAAAGCTGAATTTAAAGGGACTGGTACTAAGAAAATACTCTTAATTGCGCATATGGATACCGTGTACCTGAAGGGGATGTTGGCTAAGCAACCCTTTCGAATTGATGGGGATCGGGCTTACGGTTTAGGTATCTCTGATGATAAACAAGGCATAGCCTTAATTCTGCATACGATTGAAAGCTTAAAGAAGCTCAAATTTAATCAATATGGAAAAATCACCGTACTCATTAATGGTGATGAGGAAATTAGTTCACCAGCTTCCCGTTCATACTTATCTCAACTTGGGGCGGAACATGATGTGACTTTCTCATGCGAGGCATCACAAGCCAAATCGGATCGTATTGCTCTTACCACTGCTGGTATTGGAGCAGTCAATTTAAATATTACCGGTAAGGCATCTCATGCAGGCGCCGCTCCTGAGTTAGGACGTAATGCGCTAGATGAGCTTTCATTCCAGATTCAGCAAATGCGTGATTTATCAGATCCTAAAGAAGGGATCAAAATGAATTGGACTTTGGCAACTGCCGGAACAAATCGAAATGTCATACCATCCATTGCCTTTGCAACCGCTGATGTTCGGGTAATGAAGAAAGAAGATTTCGATGTGGTGGAAAAGAGAGTACGAGAGCGGGCTAAAACCCAGCAAATTCCGGATGCTAAAGTGGATATTGCTTTTGAACGTCGTCGGCCACCACTAGTCACTAGCCCACAGTCATTGCAGATGGCTGAATATGCCAAGAAAGTATATTCAGAATTAGGGCGCGAATTAATTTTAGGGATTGTAGCTGCCGGCGGTGGCACAGATGCTGCATTTGCTGCACTAGATACTCAAAATCCCGTGATCGAGAGCATGGGCGTCCAAGGTTTTGGTGCGCATTCAAATGACGATGAATACATTTTACTGAACTCGATTGTGCCGAGGATGTATTTGCTCTCACGCTTAATTATGGATGTTTCAGAAGGTAAGGTCGGCGCAAAAAATTAAAGCAATAGAAAGATCTGGAGAAAAATTGAAGCCACAAAATATGATAGTCATCCTGTCGGATGAGCATAATAAAAAAATTACTGAGTGCTATGGGCATGATCTTATTAGGACTCCCAATCTAGATCGTTTAGCAAAAGAAGGGACAATGTTCACTTCTGCTTATACAAATTGTCCGATTTGTGTTCCAGCGCGTGCAAGCTTAGCTACCGGGCGCTATGTACATGATGTTCAGTGTTGGGACAATGCTATTGCATATGAAGGTAACCCCATTGCTTGGGGACACCGTTTGATGGAGACTGGTCACCAAGTTACCTCAATTGGTAAATTACATTACTCAAAAAGTGATCCTAAAGTAAACGGATTTGATGAAGAGATTTTGCCTATGCATTTGGTTGAAGGGCTAGGTGATTTGCTAGGTTTAATTCGGGATGAGTTGCCAAGAAGAAATGGGGCATTAAATTTAGGTCCAGAATCGGGGCGCGGCGAATCTGCTTATACAAAATACGATCGTGATATTACAGTTGCTGCATGTAAATGGTTAATGGAGAAAGCAGCCAATAAGCCAAATAAACCATGGGTTCTGTATGTTGGTTTGGTTGCCCCCCACTTTCCTTTAATAGCGCCAGCTGAGTTTTACGATATGTATGCCAATATCGACTTGCCTTGGCCAAAGCTCTACGGAAAAGATGAAAGACCTCATCATGCATTCTTGGATGCAATGCGTTCTTGCATGGTGTTTGATGATGGCTTTACAGATGATGATATGGTGCGACGCGCGATTACTGCGTATTTTGGTTTAGTCAGCTTCTTAGATAACAACATTGGCCAAATACTAAATGCAGTGCGAGACCTTGGGCTGACGAGTGATACCCGCATTATTTATAGCTCAGATCATGGTGATAATTTAGGCGCACGTGGATTTTGGGGTAAATCGACGATGTATGAAGAATCTGCTGGTATTCCATTCATTTTTTCAGGTGAAGGCGTCCCAAAGAATTCAGTTTGCGATACTCCAATCTCTTTGGTAGATATATTCCCAACCATCATGGAGGGGGTTGGAGAGTTGTCTCATCCCGGTGATCGAGATTTGCCAGGGGAGTCTTTATTTTCAATCGCCAATGGCGCTACTCGCAGAGCAAATATTCTGTCGGAGTATCACGCAGCTGGCGCAGCCACTGGCAGTTATATGACCCGAGTTGGGAAATATAAATTCATGTATTACGTCGGCATGACTCCAATGTTATTTGACCTAGAGGCTGATCCTGAAGAGCTATTGGATTTAGCTCTCGACCCAGCCTATCAAGAGGTCTTACAACAGTGTGAGCTGGAGTTACGTAAATTAGTTGATCCTGAAGCAGCAGATCGGGCTGCAAAACTAGCGCAAGCGAAAAAGATTCAAGAGAATGGCGGTAAAGAAGCGATTCTAGAAAGAGGGGGCTTTCGCTTTTCTCCGCCTCCTGGTGTGCAACCTTCCCGCTATAAGTGATCAATATGCATAACTTTGTACTTTTCTTAGTTGTAAGCTGCTGCTCTGTTTTAGCTCAAGCACAGTCATGGCCAACTAAGCCAATTAAGTTGATTGTGGGCACTGCTAGCGGCGGCGGTCCTGATGCCATTGCCCGTGTTATTGCTCCGCGCATGGCTGAGCGATTAGGGCAGAGTGTGATTGTGGAATTAAAGCCAGGAGGAAGCGGTCAGATTGCTTCGGAATTTGTCGCCACCTCTCCAGCTGATGGTAATACATGGTTACTAACAACTACGATGATTCAATCAATCATTCCACAGTTAAAAAAGCAGCTGCCTTATGATCCCGTTAAGGATTTTTATCCAATCTCATTAATTGGTACGACAGCAAATGTTTTAGTGGTTGGCAAACATCTCGACGTTACTAATGCTGGTCAATTTGTAGCTTTAGTGAAAAGTAAACCTGGAAAAATGACCTATGGCTCAGCTGGGGTTGGTTCTCCAGCACACTTGGCTGGAGAGTTATTTGCAACCAGTGTTGGTGTACCAATGACCCATATTTCATATAAGGGAGCTACCCAGGCCCTAACGGATATTGCAGGGGGGCAAGTGGACATGATTATCACTTCTCCTTCAGCAGCTAAAACTATCTCACAAGGAGGTAAGGTTCTGGTTATGGCTACTACAGGATTAAAGCGTGATCCTACTAATCCACAACTTCAACCGCTAAGCGATGTACTCCCAGGCTTTGAAATCACTCAGTGGTGGGGCGTCATGATTCGCAGTGGTACACCAAAGGATATTTCAGATCGGATTCATGCCGAATTAGTGGCCACTTTAAATGAGCCTGCGATTAAGAGTCAATTAGCAGCTCAGGGTGGAATTGCTCAAGCAATGGAGTCTGCTGCCTTTGGTGCCTTTATTCAAAAAGAGCGTAATCGTTATGCAGAGATTATCAAGACAGCAAAGATCACCCCTGATAACTTGTAGCGTAGTGATTTCAGGTATTAATCCTGATTTGCTATAAATATTAAGTTGCGATCCACTAAGATGGATTGCTTCTTTTAGGGCATTTTAAGGTACGCATGCGGCACCTAGGTCTCATCAATCAATCTACTGATTCTAGATAATCATCCTTGGGTATTAGGAGATCACCCTATATTGATCAGAGACTTTCTTCTAGTAAAGAGAATAGAATATTTTTATAAAAACTCAATATTAGGAGACCGTTGTGGACGCTTGGAAATCAGAGGTAAGAGATGGTATGCAGATTGATTGGGATATGCCAATTAAGATGGATGATGGACTAATCTTACGTGCTGACATATTTCGTCCTATACGGACAGGTAAGTTCCCAGTCATCTTGTCATATGGGCCTTATGGCAAGGGATTGGCATTTCAAGAAGGTTATAAAACTGCTTGGGACATCATGGAGCGCGAGAATCCTGATGTGATTAGAGGGTCTAGCAATAAATATCAGAACTGGGAAGTAGTAGATCCTGAAAAATGGGTGCCAGATGATTATGTCTGTATTCGGATTGATTCGCGTGGCGCAGGTAGATCACCCGGCTTTATGGATCACAATAATTCCCGTGAGACAAAAGATATTCACCTATGTATTGAGTGGGCCGCTAAACAGAAGTGGTCTAACGGTCGCGTTGGCATGAATGGAATTTCTTATTACGGTAGTAATCAATGGCGTGCTGCGGCGAGTAAACCGAAGCATTTAAAAGCTATTTGCGTATGGGAAGGTTGGAATGATAACTACCGAGAATCTAATCGGCACGGTGGTATTGCCTGTTCATTTCGTAAAAATTGGCTAGAGATGCAAATTAAAACTGTCCAACATGGTGTAGGGGATAGGGGCAAGAGAAATCCGATTACTGGCGAGACAGTTTGTGGGCCCGAGACTTTATCCGAGGCTGAGCTGCGCAAGAATGTGGACGATATCTGGAAGCGAGTCATGGATAACGAGATGACTTGTGATTGGTATGACGAGCGCTCGGCTAATTTAGATAAGGTGGATATTCCACTTCTCAGTGCAGCAAACTGGGGCGGTCAAGGTTTGCATACCCGCGGTAATTTTGAAGGCTATGTACGCTCGAAGTCTAAAAATAAATGGCTAGAAGTGCATGGTGGATCACATTGGGCTCCCTTTTATACCGATTATGGAATGGGTATTCAGAAACGCTTTTTTGATTTCTATCTCAAAGGAAAGAAAAATGGCTGGGATAAGACAACGCCTGTATCACTATTAGTCAGAAGTCCAGGTGAAAAATTTACGCCACGTCCTGAAAGCGAATGGCCGTTGAAGCGGACTCAATGGACCTCTCTGTATTTGGATCCCAAGCAGAAAACCTTCTCTCAGTTCCCATTACAGCAAGCAGCAACAGTCAAGTACGACATGATGGGCAATGGTGTGACCTTTGCTTTTCCGCCGCAGACCCAAGAGGTCGAATTAACCGGACCGATGGCACTGAAGCTCTTCATTTCTTCTTCCACGGTAGATGCTGATATTTTCGCTGTTGTGCGAGTATTTGATCCTAAGGGTAAAGAGGTTTTATTCCATGGTGCACTTGATCCGAAGACGCCAATTGCGCAGGGCTGGCTTAGAGCTTCACATCGCAAGTTGGATAAAAAGAAAAGTCTGCCTTATCGTCCATGGCATAGTCATGATGAGAAGCAAGCACTAGTTCCTGGTGAAATCTACGAACTAGATGTAGAAATTTGGCCAACTTGTATTGTGATACCTAAAGGTTATAGCCTAGCCTTATCGATTCGTGGCCGTGATTACGAACATGATGATGCTGCAGCCGTCTTATCTAATATGAAGAATCCTATGAAAGGTTGTGGCCCGTTCACGCATGATGATGAGCAAGATCGTCCGCCCGCTATTTTTGGTGGCAAGGTCACTTTGCATATGGGGCCAAAGCATCAGGCTAGACTATTAGTACCCGTGATTCCGAAGAAAAAGTAAGTTTGTCAAAATAAGGGAGGCTTCATGAACTACTATTTAAAGAAGTATTCATCGCTTGCAGTTTTGGCTTTATTCATCAGCTTTGTTAGTCAATTCGCTAGCGCTCAAACTGGGCCATATCCTAACAGGCCTATTAAAATTATCATTCCATTTCCGCCAGGCAATACAACCGATATCATGACGCGATTAATTGCACCCAAGCTGCAGGAGCGCTTGGGTCAAGCAATTGTTGTTGAGAATAAACCTGGAGGAGCAGGTACCGTTGGTATGGAGTTTGTTGCCAAATCTAAGCCAGATGGCTATACCCTGGTTGCATCACAGGGCGGCAATATGGTGGTGCTTCCCCATACCAGCAAGAATGTGCCTTATAACCCGATTACCGATTTCACCTCCATTGCTTTGTCTACCTATAACTATCAGGTGATTACAGCAAGCAATCAAACGCCATTTAAAACTTTCCCCCAAATGATTGAGTGGGCCAAGGCAAATCCTGGACAGTTAACAGTGGCTTCAAATGGGGAAGGTGGATTTCCACACATTGTTTTTGAGCATTTAGCAAAAACTGCGGGCATCACCTTTACGCATGTACCCTATAAAGGAAGCGCTCAGATTGTTACCGATATGATTGGCGGTCAAGTTATGACCTCAGTGGATGGTGTTAGCGGTCCTGCGCCCCATATTCGCTCTGGCTCGATACGTTTACTGGCGATTTCTAATAAATCAAAGGTTCCGGAGTGGCCAAATACGCCAACCGTATCAGAAACCATCACTGGCTGGACTTCTAATGGCTGGTTTGGGTACTCTGGTCCTGCTGGCATGAATAAAGATATTGTGCGTAAGTTAAATGTCGAAATTAATCGCGCCATGAACTCCCCTGAAGTAGTGGAGCAGTTAAAGACTTATGGATTGGAGGTAATTTCAGAACCCCCAGAATATTATGATCGCGTACTTAAAGAAGACTATGCTCGATATGGCAAGCTTGTTAAAGATATTAACTATGTGCCACATTGAGAAAGTCTAAGGCTCAAGAGTTTCCATTTAATGCAGCTGGGGTAGCGGGGTGATACCTACTCGCACCAACTAAAGATTTTTAGTATCTACCTCTAGCTACGTCAATCACATGGTTTGCATTAATTTCATCTAAGGATTTAATTCCTAAGTAAGCCATGCCGCGAGAAACTTCTTTTTGCATTAATTCAATCGCATGGGCAACACCTTCATAGCCACTCACGCTAGCAGCATAATTAAATGGCCTACCAATAAAGACACAGGAAGCCCCTAAAGCCATGGCTTTGAGCAGATCAGTGCCGCGGTATACCCCTCCATCTAGCATGACGGGGCCATTTTTAAAAACATCAACGATCTGTGGCAGAACGCGTAAGGGGGATACGGAACCATCTAGCTGACGACCACCATGATTCGAGACAATCACACCATCTATACCCGTCTGCATTGCTTTTTGTGCATCTACTGGATTCAAAATACCTTTGAGAATCATGGGCCCATTCCAGCGCTTGCGGATAAGTTGGATATGCTCCCAAGTTAAGTGTCCTCTATCAGAAAAGTCACGAATGACATTTTTTGAAATGATGGGTGTACCTCGTCTTGCATAGTTATTTTCAAAATGTGGCATCCCATGATGGATAAGAGTTTTTAGTAGGACTCCATAAAACCATCGAGGATGTGAAATACCCTCCCAAGCTAATCTCAAGTTTGGCCTTAGGGGTGTTGAGAAGCCTGCGCGAATATTGTTTTCTCGATTTGAGGGGCAGGCTACATCGACTGTAATCACTAAATTTTTAAAGCCAGCTGCTTTAACCCGATCAATTAAGGGCTCTATCTCTTCAACTTTGCCTGGCAAGTAGGCCTGAAACCAGGTATCCGGAGCGGCTGATACAACCTCCTCCATTTTGATGAGTGATGAGCCACTCATAATGGCTGGAATACT
>Ga0114978_10004279_pt1 | contig 11574 bp, 13 predicted proteins | sample S_140212_EF_Meta_FD_87027 | JGI IMG/M metagenome (GOLD analysis project Ga0114978, IMG submission 87027) | Freshwater microbial communities from Lake Simoncouche, Canada to study carbon cycling - S_140212_EF_MetaG | ecosystem: Environmental > Aquatic > Freshwater > Lake | place: Lake...
AATTGCAAAAAATGGCGTGGGGGGTATTTTGGACGATGGCGTTTTCCCATAACGCGATGGGGTTTCCGTGCCACACCTCTAGATCACTTCCCTGGCTGCGTAATTCTTCCTTTAATGAGGAAATTTCACGATGCAAAAATTGAACGCGGGCGTCGTGTTTGTTGGATAAACGACTTAGGATGTTGGTATCAAATATGAATACGCATTGCACCCGAAGTTGCTGTGATTCTGCCAATTGAAGGGCTTGATATAGACCGTGGTTGTCGTTGAGTCGCAAATCGCGACGAAACCAGAAATAGATAGGGTTTGACATTAACAATCGGTGTGTGTGTGCAAATGTTCCATCGCGGATTCGATGGTTGGATATTGATAACAAAATCCGGTATCTAATGTTTTTTTGGCACTCACATTTTGGTTGGTAAGTGCAATTGCGGATCGCTCACCCCAAGCTAGTTTAATCAGAAATGCTGGCAAAACAGGTCGAGCTGTGATGCGCAGTGCTTGTAGCATTTTGTTGATTGCGCAGGGAATACGCCAGAGCAATGCGGTGATATTCGTTTTTTTGAGTTCTCGTTGCGTTGCGAATTTTTCAAATGCTATCCCCGCTGCTTTTTGGGTGCTGGGGTGGGGCGCCACGGCATTGTAAATCCCGGGCGACATTGTGCCTTTTATTAGAGCAAGATACATCGAACATAAATCATCAATATGGATCCAACTCCACACATTGTTTGGACTACCCACACTGCCCACCATGCCGAAAAGTTGAAATTGAAGTTTTGATACGCTAAATATTTTACTGTGGTTCGACATAACAATGCCTGTTCGAAGGCAGCTAGCAAGTACACCCGGGATTTTATGTTCAAATATTCCTTGTTCCCAAATTTTACAAACCTCCGCTAGAAATGTACTTCCCGATTCACTGCTTTCATTTAATAATTGATGGGTATTTTCGGGGTAAAAGCCAATTCCACTGGCTGATATAATATGTCTGGGTGGTGTTTGACATTCCGCGCAGGCCTTCATCAGCGCTTCGGTCCCCAATTTTCTGCTGTTGAGAATTTCGTTTTTGTATTTTTTGGTCCATGGACTGCCCACGTTTGCCCCCGCCAAATGAACCACAGCATCTGCATTTTCGAGAATTTCAGGATTCGACCAAAAAATATTTTTTCTCGATAACCAATCTTTTTGTTCGATTGTGTTGTTATAGTCATGTCGTTTCAATAACTCAACGTCAAAATCATTCTGCTTCAATACTTTGCAGAGTCGTTTGCCAATGAGTCCTGAAGCGCCAGTAATAATAATTTTCATGATATGTTAAATGTGGTAGATAAGGTATTAGTAGATAACAAACGTGATCCGAAAAAGTCGAAAAAAGACTATCGGGACAAGTATTTTATCAAAGATATCGAGAATATCACAGGGATTAAGGCTTACACCCTAAGAATTTGGGAGCAACGATACGGAATGTTGGTGCCCAAGCGGACGGAGACTAATATTCGGTACTATGAGGAAGACGATCTCAAGTACATGATGAATATTGCGATTCTAAATGCCAATGGTATAAAGATTAGTAGGATTGCCCAAATGGACAGGGATGAGGTACAGAGAAAAACGGTAAGCGTCTCTGAAAACAATTCTGGTCATCAATCCCAAATCTCAACGTTAACTACTGCGATGTTCGATTTTGACGAGAAAGAATTCAATAAGACTTTGTCGATCAATATTTTGCAATTGGGGATGGAGCAAACAACCACCCAAATCATTTTTCCATTTTTACAGCATGTTGGAATTCTTTGGTTGGGTGGGAGCATACACATTGCGCACGAGCACTTCATTACCAATTTAATTAAGCAACGCATGTTTGTGGCTATCGATCAGGTTAATGTTGTTCCTAACAGTGATGCGAAAAAGTATTTGTTGTTCTTGCCAAATGGTGAAAATCACGAATTAAGCCTATTATTCGCGTCATACTTGTTGCGCGCCAATGGACAACATGTGATTTATTTGGGTACATCTACGCCGCTCGATGATTTGAATAAAATTCACAAAATTCACAATCCCGATTTTGTTTTTTGCGCATTAACCAATTCCAACGCAGCGATGCCGGTTCAAGTTTATTTGAATACGCTCTCTCGTAGTTGGCCCAATACGCAAATTATCGTTACAGGTTCCCAAGTGGTGAAACGTCGCGATTTGAAAATCCCTGAAAACTGTAAAGTGATGTCGGACCCCTCGGGCTTCTTGGACTTTATCGTCAATAATTAATCAAAACCCATTCGGATTTATTGAGTCCTTGAAATATCAACCTCTTCATTCAAGGGTGTATTGTTGCTAATGAATTTAGCCATCATTGGGGATAGCCAACTGCAGAGGGCACTTCCTTTTGCTCCTAGTCCGTTGTAGACACTCAAATTCTTGAATGTGTGATGTCGACCAAGATAAGGTCTTCTATTTTGCACCGTAGGTCGAACCGCCCGCTGATGTTTGATTAAAGTAACCGATTTCCCTGTAATGAGTTCTGCCCGTTCGATCAGAATTTGGGCATCTACAGGGTCTGGAACCTCAGAGAGTGATTGTTTATGGAAAGTACTTCCTAAGAGAAAGATATCTTTTTCTTTTGTAGGGACAATCCACTGTTTTTGTTTGATGATTTTATCTTGCTGTAATTCGGGAATTCGAACCGTTAAGATATCGCCCCCGGTAGGATCGAAAAAGAGATAATTGAACCAAGGGTTTTGCATGATGCCAATGCCTTCGCAGAATATGACTTCATCAAATACAATTCCATGATATTCCGCTTTGCCAGATTCGTGGAATATCAAATCCGCATGTAAAAATTGCTCATTTCTAAACTGATTATTTTTCTCCAATTCGATTTGGGTGGCATGTAAAAATTGTAAGACATCCAGACGACCGCATTTGTTAACTATAGTATTGTCGCCGCTGGGTGTCAATAGGTCCGCCATTTCAGAAACTGCGCCACGTTTCCGCCATTCATATCTTTCATTCTCGTTGGCATGAATTTGTAACATCGGGTATTCAAAAATGAATTGTGTTCCTAAAAGTGATTCGAAATGGCGATAATATTCAAAAACGGCAGGGAAAATTTCTTGGAATTGCCAGGTTTTCTTGACGCCTTTGGGTACTACTGGGTTGATTATTCCAGCAGCAACGCGTGAACTTGTATTGGGAACAAGATTGTCTATCACTTGAACAAAGTGCCCACGATGGATTAATTCCAACGCCAATGTGCTGCCAGCCAAGCCAGAGCCTATAATCAATATGTGTTTTGGCTTGTTACCCACGTCCTTTTGCAATAAATTGCTGCAAATTACAACATGAGAAGGAAAGCAGGGATTCGATTGATCGGTACTTTAACATTTTTTGCGGTTAGCTCTCTTGAGGGTCAGGGGGAGCAAGGCAAAGTACACAGTTTTTATGGTCGACCAATGATGGGCATTTTGGCCTCTCAAATTGATGGGGATCAAGCCAGTGGGTACAATAAATTTGGATATCAAGTAGGTATGGCAACGGGGTATAGGTTGTCTGAGAATACGAAATTGGATGCGATTGAAATGCAATTTTGCATGGTTCAGCGGGGAAGCCGTCGTGCATTTGATCCATTAACGATGGTAAATGCTTTCCACATCAAGGCGAGGCAGATTGAATTGCAGGTGGCGGGTATTAGAAAGGTGAGCGCGGGAAGATTAGGCGACATTGATTTGTTGGGTGGTATTCGGTTCACCCGATTGTTGAAAATTGAAGAAAGTGAAGGTTATAATCCGGGAATTGCGAGCGATTTTGCTCAAAATGGATTGATTTTGCAATTTGCTGTAGGTTCTAGAGTTTCTCAATTGTTGGATTTAAGATTGAATTGGGATTATAGTGTTATGTCGGCATTGTCTCAATCCGCATCGTATAATCTGTTTTATCCAACTGGGGTTTATCACAACGGGGTAGGTCTTACCGCTTTGATTCGGTTTGATAATTGATTGGAATTCTGAATTTGTGCAGTGAATAAATAAAAAAAGCCCAACGAGTTGGGCTTTTTTTGAAAAGAAATTTTTTATTTTATCGAGTACGAAGCTCTTTAATACGAGCCGCTTTACCGATTTGAGTGCGTAGATAGAAGATACGGGCGCGACGAACACGACCTTTTCTATTTACTTCGATCTTATCGATGAAAGGAGAGTGCAATGGGAAGATACGCTCTACGCCAATTCCGTTAGAAATTTTGCGTACAGTGAAAGTTTCATCAATTCCTCCGTTGCGACGTTGGAGAACATCACCTTGGAATAACTGAATACGCTCTTTGGCGCCTTCTTTAATTTTATAGTGAACAGTGACACGATCACCAGCCTTGAAAGCGGGTAAGTCAGTTCTCAAATACTCAGATGCGATGCTATTAACGATTGAATTCATGGGTTTTAATCCTAATTGGGCTGCAAAAATACGAATTAATTCTTTTGATACAATGAATTTCTGCAAATTTCCCCATCAAACAGGAATTTTAACAATGTGGAATAACTTGTGTTAAACTTTTCGACCATTGTCTATGTCTTGTCATTGAATTTTATCTACTTCGCACATTGGAAATCATTGTGACATTATTAAGCCATCATCAATGAGTGTAGATACAGCAAATGCGAAAAATATGAGTGAGACCCAACGTTTACAGAATTTATCGGAAGACGAACTTTCGGTTGAGTTGGTGAGCTCTGGCGTTACTGCATCTTTGTTTGTAGAGATTTTACGTCGTTACCAGCAACAAATCTATTACCACTGTAGAAATTTGTTGTTAAGTCATGATGATGCGGACGACGCGGCACAGAATACTTTTATCAAGGTATGGCAGAATGCCAATCAGTTTAAAGGTGACAGTCGACTTAGGACATGGGTTTATCGCATCGCAACAAACGAATCAATCAATTTGATTCGCAAACGGAAGCCCACGATCGATTTTGATGAAGCGCAGCCGGAAATGGCGGATTTGATCACTGAAGATTTGTATTTTTCTGGCGACGATATTGCTTTAAAGTTGCAGAAAGCCCTTTGTTATTTGCCTTTTAAGCAGAAATTGGTGTTTACGTTGAGGTATTTTGAGGACTTGAGTTACGCGGAAATTGCAGTGTTGACCTCTACGTCTGAGGGGGCATTGAAAGCATCGTATCACCACGCCGTAAAGAAATTAGAAATTTATTTAAGTGTACTGCGTTAAACCAAATCGGAATTTATACATCTAATCAACAGCACAAGCGAAAACATGGACTTAGAAAACGAAAAAATCGGACCTGCCTATAACGCGCCGGAATCCTATTTTAAGGAGTCGGAATCTCGTTTGTTGCAGCGATTGGGGATTGATATCAATTCTCCGGAAGCTTCGGCTCCCAAGATTGAAGCCATTAAGCCAGTTGAAGTGCTCATGAAGGTAGATACTTCAGGCATTCAAAAGCGGGCGAGAAAACAGGACCCACTCACATCAAAATCAGTTGGTGTAGATAAAGACGTCGATTCTGTTGGCAAGGTTGAAATCGCACCATTAACGTTTACCACCAATGAAAATCCAGAATGGGTTAATTTCTCGGCCATTTCTGAAGAGACTACGGGTTTGGGTGATTCGTTAAATATCACCAAAGTGACCTACGGGGATTTACTAAATCCGGTAGTTGTATCGGTTCAAATAGAATCAGTTGAAATAGAATCAGTTGAGTCTGAGATTGCAACAATTGAGGAGGTATCTGCATTCACGGAATCTGAGCAGTTTGTGGCAGAAGAGGTTGTGTTAGAAACAGAAGTTGCGGAACCTCAGGAGGACTTTGTTGTCGAGTCGATTATCGAAGAGGAATCAATAACTCCAGATTCAATTGTTGTCCATGAAGTCCCAGAATCAGTGGGATTGGATGAGTTAGAGTCATATATCGCGCCAATTAATGCCCCGAAGGCTCCAATTATTGAGGAAGTCATCGTAGAAGAAGAGCCACAAACTATCAATCTAGAGGCGCCACCAACGGCATTTGCGCCCATCGCTGGACGACAGAAAGAATCGGCAACCCCAGGTTGGTTAGGGATTGCAGCGTCATTGGCGGCCATTGTTGCTGCGTATTTCATATGGAATGCGATTCAGCCACCCAAAGCGGAAGAGGCCATGGCTACAGAATTGCAGCAGGATGAACCCACGCTGATTGAATCTCCATTGGACGAGCCCATTTCGCCCATGGATACGATTCCCGATGGACTACAGTTGGTAGAACCCTTAATTATGGGTGAAATGCCCAAATACAAAGAGCCCAATGTATATACAATCATTGATGCCAAAGAAATGCCACCACGCACCAAACGAGCCCTACAAGACTTGGAGGACAATGGATTGGCCACCTTTGATATGGAAGATGAAATGTTTGAAGAATTAGATTTTGAATCATTATGAAATGCATGAAATATATCACCCTGTGCTTGTTGATGTTGTTTGCTGTGAAGGTAACGGCGCAAAATGAAGCAAAAAAGGATAGCCTGAGGGCCTCTAAAGTGGAGGAGTTAAGAAAGTTTCGTGAGACTTTGTTTGTGGAACAACTCACATTAAGTGAAGCGGAGAAAGTGAAATTTTTTCCTATTTACGATGAATATCAGTTGAAATTGCGTGATGCAAAACACGGATTTAGAGACAAATGGAACGATAAACGTCCTTCCGAATTATCTGAAACCGAAGCTGAACAGTATTTCAAGGATGCTGTCGCCTTACGCAAACTAGAAGTGCAATTGCTAGAAACCTATACCATCAAATTAAAGCCAGTGATTGGAATGAAGCGTGCGGTTCAGTTGCCACGCATCGAACGAGAGGTAAAGAAAGAAATGATCGCAAAGGCTCGTTCAATGCGGAAGAAGAAGAAGCCTGCAGATGGGGTGGAAAATCGTGGGGGTGGAGATAGGCCTCGCCGACGTGCGCCAGAGGGTGAACCCATTGGGAATTAAACAATGACATCAACAAACAGGCCTGTTACCATCGTTGGTGGGGGCATGTCGGGTCTGTCTGCCGCATACAAACTCCAACAATTAGGCATTCCTTACCAATTGCATGAAGAAAGCAATGGGTGGGGTGGCAAGTTGCGAACCACACATATTGACGGTTTTTCATTGGATCATGGATTTCAAGTGATTCAGAGTGCTTATCCAGCGTTAGATGATTACAAGCGGGGTGGGCTATTGGATGGCGCCCTGGCCTTCGGTTCGGGTGCATGGCTGCTCACAGCCACAGGGAAAACCCTCATCGCCGATCCTCTCAAACACGGCATTAAAGGCATCGGAGCGCTATTGCATCCCGATATTAAACTCACCGATGTTTTTAAAATAATTGCCCTTCGCAAGAAATTGCTATCCCAAAATCCTAGCGATTTTTTTCAATCCCCCAACTCAGCAAACACCACAATACCATCTACCCAAGATTATCTGCTTTCGATTGGGTTTTCTGAAACGAGTATCGAATCATTTTTTCGACCATTCTTTACTGGCATTTTTCTCGAAGAAGCCCTTCAAACCCCATGCTCTCTTTTTGATTTTATCTTTTGGGCTCTAGCCAAAGGCGATGCACTTCTTTTGCCCAATGGAGTCCAAACACTCCCCAATAGAATTGCCTCAAAACTCAATCCCAGTCAGATTTTCCTCAATTCTACAGTGGGAAACAATCACCAGGCGGGAATTCCGTATCGCTCAACTACAACCTTGTATTATTCTCTCGATCACGATGCGGGTTTGGGGAAGTTTTTGGCGCTCAACGCAAGCCGGATGGGACGTGTAAATCTAATCGCGGTTCCCTCCATGGTTCAATCCAGTTATGCTCCAATAGGTAAGCACTTGCTGTCGGTGTCGTTGAAGCCCTCTTTTTCTGGCAATGTGGATGCTCATGCGGCAAACAATGAAATATTAACGGAAGTCGAGAACTTGCTGCAGAGGCCCATCAACGCCCAATTTTTGCAGTCCTTTGAAGTGAAATCAGCGCTGCCAATGAATACCCCGTATGTCTATGATTTGCCCAGCAGTGTAAATGATGCCAACATTGAGCAGAATCAATTTCTGGCAGGTCAAGCAATTGCAAACCCGTCGTTAAATGCTGCCATTTTATCCGGTCTGCAGTTTGCAGAAAATTACCGTGCTCATTCGTCTAAACTTTGAGTGGGCAAAAAAGCCCCTGTTTTCGTCGAATTCTAAGCCGATTTAACATTTTGTTTACTTGCTTTTAACTGTGGTCGGCCGTATTATTGCACTTCATAAAATCAAAAACTTAGAATCATTATGACAAATAACAACAACAAATCGGGAAACAATGCTTGGATGGCATATTTCTCTGGCCTTGCCATTTTGTTTGCAATTGCCGCTGGTTACTCAATTTACATTTTCTTTTTAGGAAATCCTGCAAACTTTGAAGATGGAGACGTCGCAAAAGGTCACCCATTGGGACTTTTGGGTATTATCTATCGCGGTGGTATCGCCATCGTACCTTTGTTGATTGCGGTAAACATCACTGTAATTTTGGTGTCAATTGAGCGTTTCATCACTTTGTCTGCCGCTTCAGGTCGTGGAAATGCAACTGAATTCGTTCACAAAATGCGCGCAATGTTGGAGCAAAATAACCTAGACGGTGCGATTGCCGCTTGTGATCAACAGCGTGGTTCTTTGGCCAATGTGGTTCGTTCTGGTTTGACTCGCTACCAAGTGGTTGCTGCGAAAACAGATTTGAATCGCGACGAGAAGAAAGCTGCTATCGAAAAGGAATTGGAAGAAGCAACTAGCTTGGAATTGCCTATGCTTTCTAAGAACTTGGTTATCATCACAACTTGTGCATCTATTGGTACTTTGATCGGTTTGATCGGAACAGTATTCGGTATGATTCGTGCGTTTGCTGCGTTGGCTAACTCTGGTACTCCTGATACCGCTGCCTTGGCAACAGGTATCTCTGAAGCCTTGATTAACACGGCTTTCGGTATCATTGGATCAACTTTGGCGATCATCAGTTATAACTATTTCTCTAACCGCATTGACACTATGACACATAGCATGGACGAAGCGGGTTATTCTATTATTTCTAACTTCCAGGCCAACCACGGTTAATTCGGTATTTACCTTTTGGTTTAAACCCGGATTAACGCCCTAAATTTACGAACATGCCTAAAGTAAGTATGCCCCGTTCCACCCCTTCATTGGATATGACTCCAATGGTGGATTTGGCATTCCTTCTGGTGACGTTCTTTATGTTGACCTCAAGTTTCCGTGCTCCAGAGCCCGTATTCGTAGATCCTCCGTCCTCTACCACCGAAGCGCAAATACCTAAACAGGTATTTTTGGTGACCGTAGATGCAGATGGAAGGGTATTCATTGAAATCACAAATCCGGCAGTGAAAGAGCTGGTTTTGAAAGATATGATGCGCGATTTCAAGGTGCAAATGAGCGCAGAGGAAGTAAAGAAATTTGCTGGTGCTGGTCCAATCGGACTAAAAATGGAATCCATCAGTTCGTATCTAGAATTGGAAGTCAATGCCCGCGCGAAAGTGCAGCAATCTGGCGTTCCCTATGATACGTTAAACATAAAAAAGAGTCAGCTTTATCACTGGGCTTACAATGCCCGTTTGAGAGCGCACGACGATTTTAAAGACCGCGAAGCTGAAGCCACCAAGCGTGGGTTGCCTTTTGATAAGGATAATTACATTCAGTTTGCGGTAAAAGCCGACGGTAACACAAAATACAACGTCCTAAAAAACGTTATTCAAGTATTCAGAGAAGCCAAAGTAAAGAATTTTCAGATGATCACAGGTTTGGAAGCCAAGCCTAAAGACTAAAGATAGGAGAGTAGAACCATGGCAGAAATACAAAGTAATGGTGGCGGAGGCGGCGGTGGCAAAAAAAGAGCCAAAAAACAGAGTACCCGGGTGGATATGACCCCCTTGGTGGATTTGGCGTTTTTGTTGTTGACCTTCTTCGTACTTACCTCAACGTTCTCTCAGCCCAAGGTGTTGAGAATGATCTTTCCAGAAAAACTGGATGAAAAGGATTTAAAAAACATGAAGCAGCCTGAAGTTAAAGATGGTATCACCATACTTTTAACCGGGGGTGATAAAGTGTATTGGTATCGTGGTGCTTTGAACGACAAAGCTGTTTTAGAAGAAACCGATTATACCAAAAATGGATTGCGTAAAATATTGGTTGAGAGCAATTTAACGCTGTTGACACAATTGCGTGATTTTGAAAAACAATTGAACAAGATCGATGAGAAAGATACTGCCAAGCGCAATGCCATCGATGCCAAAGTAAAACAAGCACAAAGAGATTCGAAGTTGGTGGTGTTGTTGAAGAACGACGACAAAGCATCGTATCGCAATGTGATTGACGTGATGGACGAATTTATGATTTGTCAGATCGCCAAGTATTTTGCTGTGGACGAGGGAATGGCTCCGCTTGAAAAGAAGCTTATTGATCAACAACCTAAATCCTAATCGCTATGTCAGAAAGTTTGATGAACAAATGGGACCAAGTGCAATCGCCAGCGCGAAACGAACTGGTATTTGCCGATCGATTTAAGGAGTACGGTGCGTATCAGATTCGCAAGAGCTTTAACAAGAACCAAACGATGGCAACTATTATTGCGCTATCGATTACGGGCTTGTTTTCAGCCGCACCGATTATTTATGATTATTTCTTCCCCAAGGAAGTGGAACACAAGACGGTATTGAAAGTAACTAATATCGACGATGTGAAAGCGCCTGAGGAAGAGGAGAAAGAGCCAGAAAAGCCGAAGATTGAAGAGCCAGAGCCACAAGTTGCTACCCAGCAATATGTAGTTCCAAAAATCAATCCAGATGCAACTACGGAAGATGTGATTATCCCACCCGATGAGATTAAAACGGCGGGTAAGGATACCAAAGAAGGTGCCGATGAGTTTGAAGCCCCAGACTTTAATGAGTCAGGCGGTGGTCCAACTGGAGGCGGTGATAATATTGCGACGAACGTTCAGGTAAAGGCCAATTACCCTGGTGGTGAAGCTGCTTTTAGAGACTACGTTGCAGGTGAATTTATTTATCCTCAACGCTGTCAAGACGAAGGAATCAATGGTTCTGTAATGTTGCGTTTTGCGGTAGATGAAGCAGGTAGAATTTCACGTGTTCAAGCCATTGAAGAGACCAAGAGTTGCCCAGAATTTACTTCTGAAGCCATTCGTGTTTTGAAAAAGTCGCCCCGCTGGGTGCCTGGCCAGAACAACGGAAAATTCTTGAAATCTTGGAGAGAAATTCCTATTAAGTTGTCGGTAGACTAAAGGGGCGCTTTTGCGTTCAGTTTTTCTCCGAAATCCATAGTAAAAGCGGGCCGCATGCGGCCCGCTTTCTTTTTTTATCGATATTGGACCTTGTGAATTGAAAGCAATGGTGATTACCTTTGCTTGGATGACATTGACTGGACCCTTGTTGAGTATTCGAAATTTGAAGATTTCTATCAATGGGAATTCCTTGCTTACATTGGACGCTTTGGATGTGAATCCCGGCGAAATTCATGGAATTATTGGTGAGAGTGGTAGTGGTAAGTCGTTGACAT
>Ga0114978_10004282_pt1 | contig 11571 bp, 12 predicted proteins | sample S_140212_EF_Meta_FD_87027 | JGI IMG/M metagenome (GOLD analysis project Ga0114978, IMG submission 87027) | Freshwater microbial communities from Lake Simoncouche, Canada to study carbon cycling - S_140212_EF_MetaG | ecosystem: Environmental > Aquatic > Freshwater > Lake | place: Lake...
ACGTAACCTTGAGCGTCTTGTGACCGAGCAGCGCCGCGTGCTTCTCGATGATTTTCTGCTGCTCCATCACCAGCAGCGGGAGAAAACCAATGCCGCCGGCGCCTTTCGGTATTTTGAGTTCCTGTACTTCGGCGGCCGCAGCGAGGCCGTGCAAAAGCAGCGCTCCGCATACGGCTGCGGCGAGTCTTGTCGTCATGGTTGTTCCTCCTGCCGCCATCATAGCCGATTTGCCGTGTAATATTGCAGCCTCGCGCCGCAACGCGCCTCCAGACGCGGCGGCACCGGCAATCCGCTAATCTTTTATTTCAAATTCGAAAGGTCAATCATCATGCGCGCGGGATTCATAGGCTTGGGAACGATGGGGGCTTCAATGGCGCTCAACCTGCAGGCGAAGGAACACGAAGTGGCCGTCCACGACCTGCGGCGCGATGCGGCGGCGCCACATCTGAAAGCGGGTGCTACGTGGGCGAACGGGCCACGCGAGATCGCCGAGCATTCCGAAGTCATATTTACGTCTTTGCCCGGGCCGCGCGAAGTCGAGGCCGTCGCCGAAATCCTGCTCGAGCACATGAAACCGGGCAGCGCATGGTTCGACCTGTCGACCAATTCACCCACGGTGGTACGCAAGCTGCACGCGCGCTTCGCCGCCAAGGGACTGGCGATGCTCGACGCGCCGGTCAGCGGCGGTCCCGCCGGCGCCAAAACCGGCAAGCTGGCGCTCCTCATCGGCGGCGACAAGGCTGTGTTCGACAAATTCAAGCCCGCGCTCGACGCTATCGGCGACCAGGTCATTTACATCGGCGCGATCGGCGCCGGCACGATCGCGAAGCTCGTGCACAACATGGCCGGCTACGCGATCCAGACCGCGCTCGCCGAAGTGTTCACGATGGGCGTCAAAGGCGGCGTCGAACCGCTCGCGTTGTGGTCGGCGGTACGGCAATGCTCGCTCGGCCGCCAACGCACTTTCGACCGCCTCGGCAAGCAGTTCCTGCAGGGCAGTTTCGAGCCGCCGGATTTCGCGCTGAAGCTCGCCTATAAGGACGTCATGCTGGCGACCGAACTCGGGCGCGAAATCGGCGTGCCTATGCGCATTGCGGAACTCACGCGCGCCGAAATGAGCGAAGCGCTGAACCGCGGCTGGGAGGGGCGCGACTCGCGCGTGCCCATGCTGCTGCAGGAAGAACGCGCGGGCGTCAGCATCAAGGTGCCGGCAGCCGCTATTGCAGAGGTGCTGAAACGCGATGGCTAGAAACGCCGTGCCCCAACCGTTGCAACAACATCCGGAATTTGGGCTATAGTTTCACTTGCAGAGCATCATCGCCGATGCCCATTCGCACCAACCCCTGTAATCTGAAGGAGGAACACCATGCCCCAAACAGTCGAACAATTCGGCACCGCCTGCCGCGCCGCGCTCAAAGCCGAACCGGGTCCCGCCGGCCGCCAGAAAGTCTGCGCCCTGGTGAAAGAAGTCCTCACGGACGACGCGTTCATCAAAGCCAACTTCGACGACAACACGCCCGAGCGCAAGATCATCTACGAAGATCCGGAACTCGGCTTCTGCGTGCTGGCCCATCAATACAAAGGGCCGAAGGAAAGCTCGCCGCACGATCACGCGCACTCCTGGGCGATCTACGGCCAGATCGCGGGCGAAACCGCAATGTCCGACTGGGAACTTGTCAGCCCGGCAAGCGCCGACAAGCCGGGCAAGGTCAAGCACAAGTCGAAGTACAAACTCACGCCGGGCATCGCGCACGTTTACAACGAAGGCGACCTGCATTCGCCGAGCCGCACCGGCCCCACGCGCCTCTTGCGCATCGAAGGCACCAACATGGAAAAGGTGAAACGGTTCAAGTTCGAACCGGTGTAGGTTCGGCACTATGGACGCGGAAAACAGTGACTGAACACAAACGCTTTTCGCAGTTCATATTGCATATCACATAGGCCGCTGCGTGCGCAGCGGCCTTTTTCGTTGTGGCCGCCGGCGCCCATGCGCAGAGCACGCGCAACGCCACGGCCTATCCCACCAAGCCAATCCGGCTGCTGGTGCCGTTCACGCCGGGCGGCGCGCAGATCGCGATTGCGCCTGCGCGCAACGCGAAACTCGCCTACGACCCGGTGAAAAATTTCATCCACGTCATGCACCTTGTCGATCTGCCGCTGGTGCTGATCATCAACCCGGCGCTGCCGGTGGCGAACCTGAAAGACTTCATCGTTTATGCCAAGGCCAACCGCGGCAAAGTAAACACCGCCTCCACTGGCCGCGGCACGTACACGCACCTGACCATAGAGTTGTTCAATTCGATCACCGGCGCCGAATGATCTGATGGGCGGGTGTCCAGGCGATTTTGATTCGCCTGGACACCCGCCTGCGCGGGAACGACGAAATAATCAGTAACGTAGGGTGGGCAACTTTGTTGCCCACCCTACGTCGTGACTACTCGCCCTTTATCCCCGCGTCCTTGATGACCACGGCCCACTTTTTCATGTCGGCTCGGATCACGGCGTCGAATTCCGCCGGCGTATTGCCCACCGCGTTAGCACCTTCATTGATGAGGTTCTGCGCGAACTCCGGCGAGCGCACGATCCTGGCGATTTCCGCGTGCAGCCGTTCGATGATGGCCTTCGGCGTGCCGGCCGGCGCCAGTATGCCGTTCCAGCCGCGCGCCTCGTAACCCGGCAGCGCATCCGCAATCGGCGGCACATTGGGCAGCACGGGCAGCGGCTGTTTCGTGCTTACACCCAGCGCGCGCATACGGCCGGATTTGATCTGCGGCATCGCGCCGCTGATCGATGCGATCATATACATATTAATTTCGCCGCCGATCAGCGCGGCCAGTATCTGCGGGCTGCCTTTGTATGGCACCTGCGTCATGCGCGTGCCAGACATCGAGCGGAAGAGCTCAGCGCCAAGATGGCCGAGACTGCCGCTGCCGACGGTGCCGTAATTCAATTTACCCGGATTGGCTTTCGCATACGCAATTAATTCCTGCGTCGATTTAACCGGGAGTTCCGGGTTAACGGTGAGCAGCAGCGACACCGTGCTCACAATGGTAATCGGCGCAAACGCTTTGACCGTGTCGTAGGGCATGGACGAAAACAAAAACGGATTCACCACGTGCGTCGGGAACACCATCAGCAGCGTGTAGCCGTCAGGCGGCGCGCCGGCGACGATCTGCGAACCGACGATGCCGCTGGCACCCGGCCGGTTGTCGATGACGACCTGCTGGCCGAGGCTTTCACCCAGCCGATGCGCGACGACGCGCCCGAGCACGTCGGTCACGCCGCCCGCGCCCGTCGGCACTATCATGCGAATCGGCCGTGATGGAAATTTGTCGGCGGCGCAAGCGTGCAGCGCCGAGAGTGCCAGCACGCCCGCTACGACGACGACGCGTATTACGCTCATGCCTTGCCGAGCGCCTTGCGCAATTCGCCAGTCACGCGAGAGGCTTCGGCCGTCATGAAAGCAATGTCGCTGTTGGTGGTGAGAAAACGCGCGCCCTTGCGGATGAATTCCATCTGGCGCTCTAGGTTACGGTCGCCGCCGATGCCGGCGATTTTGCCGTGCTTCTTGGCCGCGGCAAACACTTTATCGAGCGCCGCGATATGCGTCGGCGTGCCGTACTGTCCCGGCTTGCCGAGCGAGGTCATCAAGTCGTTGGAGCCGACGTGGACGACATCGACACCTTCCACCGCCGCGATGGCATCAACGTTCTCCAGCCCTTCGGCGGTTTCCACCATGCACACCACCAGCGTGGCCTCGTTGAGCGCAGTGACAGCATCGCTCGTCGATACGGTGCGAAAATCGAACATCGTGTAACTGCCCGAGACCGAGCGCTTGCCGATAGGCGGGAACTTGGCGCGACTCACCGCGCGCTTCGCCTCGTCGGCGGTGTTGATGTCGGGGAACACGATGCCCATGATGCCGTTGTCCAGCAGCACCTGCGTATCCGGATCGTCGCAACTGCGCACGCGCGCCATCGGTACCACGCCGCAGCCCAGCGCTGCCTGCGCTATGTGCCCGGTAGTCTCGACCGAGTACAGCGCATGCTGGCCGTCGACAAAAACGAAATCGTGGCCGGTCGTCTTCGCAATGCGCGCGATGTCTCCGGAACGCGCGATCCGAGCGATCATGCCCAGCGCAACCTTGTCCGCCTTGAAAAGTTCTTTTACTGCATTCTTGATTAATGCCGTGCCAGCCATGTTATTTCTCCCTCAAAATTATTCGAAGCTGCCTTAAAAACAGTTTGGAACCGCAGATAAACGCGGATGAACACAGATAAGGTCAAATTAAAAGATACAACTATCAAGAACTCCGGAAATCCTAGGCGTATTATTGCTTTCGTACTTTGATTCTCATCCGCGTTTATCAGCGTTCATCTGCGGCTGCCTGTCGCTTTATGCTTTGAATTGAGTCCTGGCAGAGCCTTACTTCGCCAGCCCGAGGTCGGCCAGGATAGTGCGCAGCGTTTCCGCCTGCTGCGTCATCAACTTGCGGGTCGCTTCGGCATTCATATAAGCGGGCGTCAGCGCGTTCTGGTCGAGGTCGCGCTGCCATTCTTCCTGCGCCGCCACTTTCGCCATCAGTCCTTCCCAATACGCGATTTGCTCTGCAGTCATGCCCTTTGGTCCGATCAGCGCGCGCCAGCTGCTGAATACGACGTCGGCACCCTGCTCGCGCCACGTCGGCACCTGCGCAAGCTGCCCGGCAAGGCGCTTTTCAGACGCGACTGCCAGCGCGCGCACGCGGCCGGCCTGCACGTGCGGCCCGACGAGACCGGTTGTCGTTATGGCAAGTTCGACGTGACCGCCCAGCACCGCAGTGATCGACTCCCCGCTCGAATTGAATACCGCAATCCGGAACTTCTTCGGATCAGCGCCCACCGTCTTGCCGGCAAGACTCACCGCGATGTGATTGGCGTTGCCCAGGGCAGAGGCCAGCGCCATGCTCACCGATGCGGGATCGCGCTTCAGGCGCTCGAGCAGGTCTTTGCCGGTCTTCATCGGCGAATTCATGTTCACCACAAAAGCGATGTGCTCGTCGGCCAGCATGGCAAGCGGTGTGATGTCCTGGTAGTTGATCGGATTCGCGCCGGTGATTTTGTTCGTGATGATGGTAAACGGTGTAACGAGGATGGCGTGCCCGTCCACGGGACGCGAGTTGAGATAATTGAAGCCGACCGCGTTGCCGCCGCCCGCCTTGTCGACCACGATAGTGGTTGCGGTCAACAGCTTCTTGTCCTGCAGCACTTTCTGCACGAGACGCGCGACCGCGTCGAGCGCGCTGCCGGCCGCGGCGGGCGCGATGATCTCGACGTTCCTGGAGGGCTGCCACTGCGCGTACGCGTTGACCGGCAGCGCCGCAACAGCGGCGCACGCGATCACGATGATCGAGCAAGGGAATCGAATGATGCTTCTCCTCGTGTAGCGGACAGCGCGTCCGTATAAGACTGGCGCGCGGCGTGGGCACAAAGTCTATCACAGCGAAATGCTGACACGCCGCCTACCCGGTAGTGCGAAGATCTTGAACCGCGAGGGACGTGAAGGAGAACTTCGGGATAGTTCGAAACGCCATTCGCCACAATTTTTGAGATACGGATTAATGCACTCGCCCCTCAGATCCATATCTTGAATTCGGGGCTCCTTCGCGTCCTTTGCGGTTCAATCTTGCAGTTCTTCGCGCACCAAGTTGAGCGCTCCATCGCGCACAAGGTAGAATCGGACGAAACCGCAGCGCGCGTTCGCGCCTGCCCAATCTGAGGAAATTCCATGCCATTTCTCGATCTCGACCCCGACTTCAAAATCTATTACAAAATCGACGACCACACCGATGCGTGGGCAGAACCCGAGACGGTGCTGTTCGTGCACGGCTTCACCGAGAGCACCGAAGCGTGGCGCGCATGGGTGCCGCATTTCTCGCGCAAGTACCGCGTCATCCGCTACGACCAGCGCGGCTTCGGCAAGACGGGTGCTGTGCCCGCTGATTTCGAATTCACGTCCGAGCTCTTCGCTGACGACATGGCGCGCGTGATCGCCGCATTGTCGCCGCATGCGCCGGTGCACATCGTCGGCGGCAAGAGCGGCGGCATGCCGGTGCTGAAGCTCGCGATGCTACATCCCCACCTCGTCAAGACCGTCACGCTGGTGTGCTCGCCGGTCAAAGGCCCCACCGTTCCCGGCTGGCTCGACCACATGGACCGCTTTGGCATGCGCAGCTGGTCGCGCTGGACCATGGGCGGGCGCCTCGGCAGCAAGATGCCGCCGCGCGGCGTCGACTGGTGGGTAGACCTGATGGGCAAGACCGCGGTGTCTACCGGGCACGCCTATGTGAACTGGGTCGGCGGCGTCGATCTGAATCCGGAGCTGAAAAATGTGCGCTGCCCCACGCTCGTCATCGCCAATGACACCAAGCGGCGCCGCATTGCAGAATTCAGGGCCTACCAGAAAAAAATTCCCGACTCCGAACTCGTCGCCATCAAGGTCGACGGCTATCACACTGCAGCGGTCGCTCCCGATGAGTGCGCCAAAGCCACTCTCGACTTTATCGCGCGGCGCGGCCGCAAGAAAAAGTAAGGTTGATTAACCGGAATTCCCGACCTGCCGCGGCTTACTCCGCGCGGATATTTCCCTCGCGCACGATCTTGGTCCAGCGTGGAATTTCTTCGCGGATCAGCTTGGCGAATTCGGCAGGGCTACTGCCGACGATTTCGAAACCGACGTTCGCCATGCGCTCCTTCGCTTCGGGCGTCTTCATGATGCGGACGACTTCGGCGTTGAGCTTGTCGACGATGGGCCGCGGCGTGCCGGCTGTCGTGAGCAGGCCGTACCACGCGTCCGCCGAGAAGCCGGGAAAGCCCTGCTCCGCTATCGTCGGCACCTCGGGAAACGCGAACGAGCGCGTCGCACCCGTCGTCGCAATCGCGCGCAGCCGTCCGGAGCGCACGTGCGGGGTCGCCGCCGTCATGCCGATGATCACCATCGGGATCTGGCCGGCGACGACGTCGATCACCGCCTGCCCGCCGCCCTTGTACGGCACATGCGTCATCTGGACTTTGGCCAACCGGTTGAGCAGTTCACCCGTCAGGTGGCCGATGCTGCCGATCGCCGAAGTGCCGAAAGCGATGGCGCCGGGCTTCACGCGCGCGAGTGCCAGCAATTCCTGCAGGTTCTTCGCGGCGATGCCCGGATGGATGACGGCGATACTGGGCGCCGAGACGATATGGGAGATGGGCGCGAAATCCTTGATCGCGTCGTACGGCAATTTGGGATTCAATGCAGGCCCGGTGCCGAGATTGGCGATATAGCCGAGCACCAGCGTATGGCCGTCCGGCGTGGCACGCGCGACGATCTCCATGCCGATCGCGCCGTTGGCGCCGGAGCGGTTGTCGACCACGACCTGCTTGTCCCACACCTCGGTCAACTTCTGCGCGACCAGGCGCGCGACGATGTCGGTGCTACCGCCCGCAACGAACGGCACGACCAGACGTATCGAACGGTTTGGATAGTCACCTGCGGTTTGCGCCGCCAATGCGGGCGCAGCAAACGTCAGCAGCGCCAGCGCGCGCACAATCACGCGAAAATAATCAAACATTACTCCTCCTTCGGCGGACGATTGTTAAAGACGCCCGGCTGTTTTAACCTCTATGCTGTAATCTATACCAGAAGCGGTCATAAAAACAGTTTGGGCCGCAGATGAACGCAGATAAGATCAAAAAATAAGTGATCCCGCAATGGGGAATGAATAACTTCACCCTTGGCGCATCGCCCATCACTCATCACCCAGGGAGGCCGGCATGGCACAGTCCGACACAATAAAATATTCCGTCGTCGCAGGTTGGGAGCAGCTTCCCAAGGGCTGGGCGCATCGCGACGTGGCGGGCGTGGCAGTCGACCAGGAGGACCGCGTGTTTCTCATCTGCCGCGGCGACCATCCCGTCATCATTTACGACAACCAGGGCAATTTCAAACGTTCGTGGGGCGAAGGTATGTTCTCGCACCGCACGCACGGCATCTACATCGCACCCAACGGCACCATCTTCGCCACGGACGACGGCAATCACACCGTGCGCCAGTTCACGCCCGAAGGAAAATTGCTGATGACGATGGGCGTCCTCAATACGCCGTCCGACACGGGTTACGACGGCAAGACCGTCGCCAGCATCAAACGCCCCGCCGGCCCGTTTAACCGCCCCACCAATGTCGCGATCGGACTCAATGGCGACATCTATATCAGCGACGGCTACGGCAATGCGCGCGTGCACATATTTTCGCCGAAGGGCGAGTTGAAGCGCTCGTGGGGCGAGCCCGGCAAAGGCCCCGGCCAGTTCCATCTGCCGCACGGCATCGCGATCGACGCCGAAGGTCTGGTTTACGTATGCGACCGCGAGGCCGACCGCATACAGATCTTCACGCCGGACGGCGAATACCTGCGCGAGTGGACCGACACCCAGCGCCCCACGCACCTCTGTTTCGATTCGCTGGGCCGCGCCTACGTGACGGAACTCGCGTGGTACGAAGGCGACACTTCGTTCGGCCCGCTGGGCAAGATCACCAAAGACAAAACCCGCCACGCACGCATGAGCATCTACGACAAAAACGGCAAAATGCTCGCGCGCTGGGGCACGCCGCAGGCCGAAGCACCCGGCAGTTTCGCCGCACCCCACGGGCTTGCGCTCGATTCGAAGAACGCTCTTTACGTGAGCGAAGTCACCTGGACTTTCGCGGTAAACCGCGGCCGCGTGGCCGAGGATTGCCACACGTTCCAGAAGTTTTCACTCGCGTAACCGCTGCGCGTTAGAGCGAGCGATTCATGAAGGCAGCCCCCGGATTTTTGCCCGCCGTATTTTGCGCGCTCGGCGCTTGCTCCGTTGCGCACGCGCAAAACTATCCGGCGAAACCCATACGGCTGGTGGTTCCGCTGGCGCCGGGCGGCGGCAACGACACGCTGGCGCGCTACGTCGGCAAATACATGACGGAAAGCCTCGGGCAATCGGTGGTGGTTGAAAACCGCGCCGGCGGCGGCGGTCTGGCGGGCGGCGAGTATGTCGCGCGATCCGCGCCCGACGGCTATACGCTGGTCGTGGCAGGTTCGGGGCTGATCGTCGTCACGCTCACGCACAAGCAATTCAATTTTCAGCGCGATTTAACGCCCATCGCGATGATAGGCGAATACGCGACGCTCTTGGTGTGCCACCCTTCCCTGCCGGTGACCAATGTGCGCGAGCTGATCAAACTCGCCCAAGCGCGCCCCGGCCAGTTGAATTTCGCTTCCGCAGGCAATGGCTCCGCAGGCCACCTTGTGATGGAAATGTTCCGCTCTGCCGCCAAAATCGACGTCGTGCACATCCCCTACAAAGGCGCCGGCCCCGCCGCAGCCGAAGCCATCGCAGGCCAGGTGTCGCTGCTCTTCAACAATCCGCTCGGCTCCATTCCGCACGTGAAGTCGGGCCGCCTGCGCGCGCTGGCAATCACCAGCGCGCAACGCATCACCGCGATGCCCGAAGTGCCGACCATCGCCGATTCCGGCCTGCCCGGTTTCGAAGCGACGTTTTTTCTCGGCCTCTCGGGGCCGCTCGCCATGCCGCGCGACATCGTTGCACGGCTCAACGCCGAGACGGTAAAAATCGTGCAGCGGCGCGACTTCCAGGAAATGTTGACGCTGCAAGGCATGGAAGCGATGAGCGGCACGCCCGAAGACTTCGCCACGCGCATCAAAATCGAAATGGAAAAAACTGCGAAAATCGTGCGCGAATCGGCAATGAAGCTGAACTAGAGTTACCAGCCATCACAAAAAAAGGGGGGGATGCAATGAACAAAACAGCGATTCTGGCGTGCCTGTGCTTTTCCGCAGCAGCCAACGCGGCGACGGTCGCCGTCGACTGCGATGCGGGCAACACCATCACCGCCGCGTTGACTACCGCAAAACCGGGCGACACCGTGCTGGTGAGCGGGACGTGCAAAGAGCAGGTGTCGGTCAATCCTGAAGTCACGCGCATCACGCTCGACGGCCAGAAGAAGACGACGGTGCAGCATCCCGGCGGACAAACTGCATCGGTGCACGCCGTTTATATCCGCGGCAAGGAAATCACGATCAAGGGGTTCACCGTGACGGGCGGCCAGGACGGCATACACCTCTCCGGCCCCGCTTCGGCGCTGATCGACGGCAATCTCGTCACCAAAAACTCCGGGCGCGGCATCCACATCGACAAGGGCAGCGTTGCGCGCATCCTCAACACCACGGTCGAGCAAAGCGGCGGCATTGGCATCGATATCACGGGCGCCTCCTACGCATATATAGGGGTTTTCATACCGCGCGTGGCCGCGCTGGGGCCCAACACGATTCGCAACAACGGCGGGCCCGGCATCAACATCGAACGCACCGCGGGCGCGTGGATCGTGGGCAACACCATAGACAACAACAAGGAAAGCGGCATTGCAGTCCACCGCAACGCCCAGGCCGACGTGCTGGCGAACGTGATCAACGCCAATGGCGGCGACGCCATCACCGTCAGCTACAACAGCGGCGTCAATTTCAGCAGCGAGCCGCGCAAAGACGGGCCGAATCGGACGGATACGGGGAAAAATAACGGCGGCGCCGGGATCAAGTGCTCGGTCGGCGGCTATGTAGACGGCCCTGCCGGAACCCTGGCCGGGACACGGGGCGCAAAAGAGTTCGACAATTCCTGTGTCGATCGCACGACTAACCCCTGATGCACCTTGACCTGCCCGCATCAACAATCTAACCTCGATTCCGTTCGCATTGAACATGCGCGCACAGGTAACTAAATTGGCTGCACAGGGGGAAAGCATGGGCGACTACACAAACATGTCGGCGTATTACGACGCCATCATGACTTCGGGCTATTACGATTACACAGCGATAGTCGACGGCCTGCTCTCCCAGGGGCCATTTAAAAGTGTTCTTGAAATCGGCTGCGGCACCGGCCTGATCCTCGAAGAAATGGCGAAGCGGCAGTACTCGCCTTCCATCACCGGCGTCGACCTCACCGAAGCCATGCTCGCGATCGCGCGCAAACGCCTGCAGCCTTTCTCCAATGTGTCGCTGTCGCAGCAAAACATCATCGATTTCGACATGCAGCAGCAATACGAGCTGGCGTTCTCGTATGGCGGCGTCTGGTATTTCGTCATTGACGGCGACAAGGAACCTTTCATGGTGAGCCACCTCGCCGAAGACGAAGACAACCATCGCGGCATGGAGCGCCTGTCGAAACACATTTGCAAGGGCGGCAAGTTTCTGCTCGGCGTGCAGGGGCCGCACTTTGATTACGAAAGCAAAATCTCCAACGGCATGACGTATTCGCAAAAAGTCCTGCCCAACGGCCATGGTTTCACCAAGCATTACTATCTGGCCGATGCGTCCAAGACGGTGATGGCGCAGACCATTCAGTACCGCACCTACGATTGGGCGGAGTCGCGCAAGATGATGTCGGCTTATGGCTTTGAGCACGAACCCGGCGTGCACATCGGCAACGGCAAGAAGCAGTTTCTGGGATTCAAGAAAATATAGACGAGGCACGTTATGGTTCCGTCATTCCCGCGCAGGCAGGAATCCAG
>Ga0114978_10004283_pt1 | contig 11570 bp, 6 predicted proteins | sample S_140212_EF_Meta_FD_87027 | JGI IMG/M metagenome (GOLD analysis project Ga0114978, IMG submission 87027) | Freshwater microbial communities from Lake Simoncouche, Canada to study carbon cycling - S_140212_EF_MetaG | ecosystem: Environmental > Aquatic > Freshwater > Lake | place: Lake...
ACCTTCTTTGACACCGCTGATGTCTACGGCGACGGCCGCAGCGAGCGCCTGATCGGGCAGTGGCTGGCGAGCAATCGAGAGTCGAGCGTCACGGTGGCGACCAAGATGGGTCGGCGGGTTGAGCAGCGTCCAGAACTGTTCACTCTCGAGGCGATGTGCGCATGGAACGATCGCTCTCGGGAGAACCTCGGCGTCGACACCGTGGACCTCGTGCAGCTGCACTGTCCTCCGACCGCCTTGTACTCACGAGACTCATTCTTCGACGACCTCGACACCATGGTGGCCGAGGGACGAATGCGCGCCTACGGGTTCAGCGTCGAGACGTGTGAGGAGGCCCTATCCGCGATCGCGCGCCCTGGGGTCGCGAGTATTCAGATCATCCTCAATGTGCTCAGGCTCAAGCCCCTTGAGCGCGTGCTTCCCGCCGCCGAGGCGGCCGGTGTCGCGATCATCGCGAGAGTCCCACTGGCCTCCGGTCTGCTCTCAGGACGCTACGACGCGTCCACGACATTCGCAGCTGATGATCACAGAAGCTACAACCGTCACGGGGAGGCCTTTGATGTCGGTGAGACCTTCTCAGGAGTGCCCTTCGAGGTCGGCCTCGCGGCCGTGCGAGCTCTGCGGGAGTTCGTCCCTGGGGGCGTCTCCCTGGCCGGGTTCGCACTGCGCTGGATCATCGATCAGCCGGGGGTGACAACCGTGATCCCGGGGGCCCGCAACCGTGAGCAGGTCGAGTCGAACGCTTCCGCTGCGGGTTTAGCCCCGTTGACCGCCGACGAGCTGGTCGGGGTCCGCTCGGTCTACGACCACTATGTGGTGGACCTGGCGCACGAGCGCTGGTGAGTGCCCGCCATCCGTGACGGCGTTCGCGGGCCGCAGAGGCGCGCGCAGGGGTGTCAGGACTCGTCGAGGGGAAGGATCGACGGCTCGGTCAAGCGTGAGGTCTCGTCCTGCACTTCGACGGCGAGGGGACGCAGGCGCGCCTCGTGTTCGCGGAAGTGATGGCCACAGAAGAGTAGGTCGCCCCCGGCCGCGAGTGTGACCCGGACATAGGCCTGGGCGCCACAGCGATCACAGCGATCGAGCGCCGTGAGCGGAATGGTCGGGCTCAGGGTCGGGGTCATCCTCTACCTCCAGGTCGGGCCTTAGTCTCGCACGGACCAACGTCGAGCACCGCCCGGGTCGTCCCTCGTTCGCGTCCGGCGTAAGCCGATCGTGACCTGAATCACCCGGTTGCCACAACCACATGGCGCCGCGTGTCGTGAGAGTAATCCCCAGAGCGGGAGAACGCGAGCATCTACGACCCTCATGTCCGCGTCGGCCGACAATATCCGGCGTGGTCAGAGCGGGCCCATCGGCACGGCGGTCTACCCTCAGGAACGACCCACCACAGTCATCGACATCTGCCCTCTCGCACTGGAGTCCCTCACCACCATGAGCGTCACGCCCGTAGCCCGCCGTACGTCGAGCGCCACGGGTGCGTACTCCGCCAAGCACCTCTCGGTGCTCGAGGGCCTGGACGCGGTTCGCAAGCGACCAGGGATGTACATCGGGTCCACGGACGGTCGTGGTCTCATGCACTGCCTGTGGGAGATCATCGACAACTCGGTCGATGAGGCTCTGGCCGGCCACGCGCACCGGATCGAGGTCATGCTCCACGCCGACGGCTCGGTTGAGGTCCGCGATGACGGACGCGGGATCCCCGTCGATGTGGAGCCCAAGACCCGGCTCACGGGCGTCGAGGTGGTCATGACGCGGCTTCACGCGGGCGGCAAGTTCGGCGGTGGGTCCTACAACGCCTCGGGTGGTCTGCACGGGGTGGGTGCGTCGGTGGTCAACGCCCTGTCCGAGCGTCTCGATGTTGAGGTCGACCGCGACGGCAAAATCCATGCGATGTCCTTTAAACGCGGGGTCCCCGGTCTGTTCGACGGCGGGGGTCCAGATGCCGAGTTCACCAAGAAATCGGGGCTGGTGGTCTCAGGCCGCGCGAAGAAGGGTGTCACGGGCACGCGCGTGCGCTACTGGTCCGACCGGCAAATATTCATCCGCGACGCCGAGTTTGACCTCGAGGCGCTGCGGTCGCGGGCACGTCAGACCGCGTTCCTGGTGCCGGGACTCACCATCGTGATCTGCGACGGGCGAGTGGATGAGCCCGTGGAAGAGAGCTATTGCTTCAAGGGCGGGCTTACGGAGTTCGTCGAGTTCCTGGCTAAGGATGACGCCGTCGCCGGGGTTCTCCGGCTCCAGGGCGCGGGACACTTCCGCGAGACGGTGCCGGTGCTGGACACCAAGGGCCACATGGTCTCCCAGGAAGTCGAGCGAGAGCTCGGCGTCGACGTCGCCATCCGATGGGGTGCGGGCTACGACAGCGATGTCCGCAGTTTCGTCAACATCATCGCCACCCCCAAGGGCGGCACCCATGTGAGCGGATTCGAGCGTGCCCTCACCAAGTCGGTCAATGACGCGCTCCGCGCGCAGAAGGTCTTGCGAGCCAGTGAAGACGGGGTCACCAAGGACGACATCGCCGAGGGGCTGACTGCGATCGTCACAGTTCGGCTATCCGAGCCGCAGTTCGAGGGCCAGACAAAGGAAGTCCTGGGAACCCCGGCGGCCACGCGAATCGTGTCCAACGTGGTGGCACAAGAGCTCGGTGCTTGGTTCGCCTCGCCGCCGCGGGGCGACAAACTTCCGGCCAAGGCGGTCCTGGACAAGATTGCCAACGCGGCCCGGGCGCGAATCGCGGCGCGGACTCACCGCGACGTCCAACGCCGCAAGACTGCACTGGAATCCTCTGCTCTACCGGCGAAGCTCGCTGATTGCCGTAGTGACGACGTCGAGCGCAGCGAGCTGTTCATCGTGGAGGGTGACAGCGCGCTGGGCACCGCGAAGCTCGCTCGCAACGCGGAGTTCCAGGCGCTGCTCCCGATCCGCGGCAAGATCCTCAACACTCAGAAGGCGTCCGTCGCCGACATGCTCAAGAACACCGAGTGTGCCGCGATCATCCAGGTGATCGGGGCGGGGTCGGGTCGCACTTTCGACCTCGAGCAGGCGCGCTACGGAAAGATCATCGTGATGTCCGATGCAGATGTCGATGGTGCGCACATTCGGTGTCTGCTCCTGACCCTGGTCCACCGTTACATGCGCCCCTTGCTCGAGGCCGGACGGGTTTATGCAGCGGTACCCCCATTACACCGATTCGAGGTCGTCAACCCCGGGGGCAAGAAGAACGAGATCCGCTATACCTACTCCGAGGACGAGTACCGCACCGTGCTGCACGACCTCACCACGCGCAACAGGTCGTTCAAGACCCCTCAGCGGTACAAGGGCCTCGGGGAGATGGACGCCTCCCAGCTGCGCGAGACCACCATGGACCGCGCCAGCCGTACCTTGCGCCGGATCACGATGGACGAAGTGGACGCGGCCACCGAGGTGTTCGACCTCTTGATGGGATCTGACGTCGCACCGCGCAAGGAGTTCATTGTCGACGGGGCTTCGGGCCTCGACCGATCGAGAATCGACGCCTGAGCGCGCGTTGATCGGCTCCCGCATGGGGCGGGATCTCACGACTGCCAGACGGGCGCGGCGCCAACATGGCACCGTGGGGTTGATGAGCAGCGGCTGGCGGCGTCAACTGGCCCGCCTCGATGAGACCACCAGAGCCCCCGGGGCGTGGGCGCTGGTGCTGCTGGTTGTGTTCCTGACCTCTCTCACCCAGCCCGCAGTCACGTTCTTCTCGAAACCGACCGACTACACGATCCTCCACCTCGTGCTGGAGTTCGCCTCCATGGCAGTGTCGTTCATGGTCTTCGCACTTGCGTGGAACCTTCGACGCCGAAAGCCGAACAGCCAGATCATGGTGTTGGGTGTGGCTTCTCTCGTGATTGTGCTTGTCGATCTCGCACACACCCTCTCCTACGCCGGAATGCCCGATTTCATCACTCCGAGCGGCCCGGAGAAGGCGATCTATTTCTGGCTGGTCGGCAGATTCGTCGCGGCCGTCGGCTTCCTTGTGGTCGCGCTCGTGCCAGTGAGGCACTGGTCTCAGAGGGCATGGGGCATCGCCCTTGCCAGCGCAGTGGCGTTTGTGGTTGTCATCTGGTGGATCGGGCTCGCGCACTTTGATTGGCTACCGCGCACGTTCATTGCGGGCGAGGGGCTGACGAGGTTCAAAGTCGTGTCCGAATACGTTCTCGCGACGGCCTACCTGGCGGCGGCGGTGCTCCTGGTGCAACGCGCGCGCCGTGAGGCGAGCGTCGAGATTGCCTGGCTGGCCTGTGCGTCCTGGACTCTTGCGCTCACTGAGCTGTTCTTCACTCTCTACGCGAGCGTCACCGACATCTTCAATCTCCTGGGCCATGTATTCAAGGTGATCGCGTACTTCATGGTCTACCGAGCCGTGTTCATGGCGGGGGTCCAAGATCCCCAACGCAGGCTGCAGCGGGAGCAGTCGCTCTTGCGTTCATTGATCGACTCGGTCCCTGATCTGATCTCCTACAAGGACAAGCGCGGCGCATACCTTGGCGCCAACAGCGCCTTCGCCAACTTCTCGGGGATGTCTGCGGAAAACCTCGTGGGGTCCTCTGCGGTGGGGCTGACGATGGTCAACGACACGGCCTTGTCAGTCGATGCACCGCCAGGGCGAACTGATTCGCGAGACACCCGGCGTTTCGAGGAATGGCTCGTCGGTAGTGACGGAGAGCCCGCCGCATTCGACACTCTCACGACACCATATGTTGGCCCGGACGGTGAATCGCTGGGCTCCATTGAGGTTCGCCGAAATGTCAGCCGACAAAAGCGCGATGAGGCCCGAATCGAGAACCTCGCCCTCTTCGACCAGCTCACCGGTTTGCCGAACCGAACCAGACTCGGCGAGCAACTGCTCACGCTCACCTCGAGCGCCCAGGCACATGTGGACGGTCTTGCCCTGCTCTACCTCGATCTCGACGATTTCAAGACCATCAACGACACGATCGGACATCGGGTCGGAGATCTGGTGCTGCAAGAGACCGGACGCCGACTCCGCGAGGCAATCGGGGAGGGCGACGTGGTCGCGAGACTCGGTGGGGACGAGTTCGCGGTTGCGCTGCCCGGCCGAGACGCGACTGCCGCGACCACGTTCGCCGTCGACCTCCTCGCCCGGATAGCTGAGCCAATTCTGATCGACCAGCACGAACTGATCGTGACCGCGTCGGTGGGGATCTCGATGTTCCCCGAGAATGGCGAGGAGTTCGAGGATCTCGCCCGCGAGGCCGACTCCGCGATGTCGCGAGCCAAGGCTCAAGGGCGGAACGGCTTGCGCTTCTTCACATCCGCGATGCAAGAGGAATCAGCCCTTCGTCTGGCCATGCTCTCGGCGCTGCGTCGAGCGTTGGAGAACGGGGAGTTCCTGCTCGAATATCAGCCGCAGGCTTCGCTGACCGATGGGAGCGTCGTGGGTGTCGAGGCTCTCATCCGCTGGCTGCATCCCGACTTCGGGCTCTTGCCGCCGAGCGCGTTCATTGGCCTGGCCGAGGACAGCGGATTGATCCACGGAATCGGAGACTGGGTCGTCCAAGAGGCGATTCGTGATGCCCAGATGTGGGAGGCGCAGGGCCTCCCGCCCGTCATCGTCGCCGTGAACATCTCCGCCGTTCAGTTCCGTCAACGAGGACTTGCGCGACGAATCTCTGAGGTTCTGGATGCCACCGGCTTCCCGGCGCAGCGGCTCGAGGTGGAGCTGACCGAATCGGTGGCCATGGGTGCTCCTGAGATCGCAGAGGAGACCCTCGCCGGTCTTCATGATCTGGGTGTGCAAATCGCGATTGACGATTTCGGCACCGGCTATTCATCACTGGCCTACCTCACGCGGTTTCGAGTCAACCGACTCAAGATCGACGGCTCCTTCGTGCACCAGCTCGGTATCGACCCGGAGGTCGAGGCGATCGTCTCCGCCATCATCGAACTGGCCAAGGTGCTCCATTGCACGACGGTGGCCGAGGGGGTGGAGACCCACCTGCAGCGCGAGAAGCTCATTGGCCTCGGATGTGATGTGCTTCAGGGCTACCTGTTCAGTCGGCCGGTCGCCGCGTCGGAAATTCCCGGGATTCTTGTGAGGAACCAGATGTCCGTGGGCTGAGTTTGGGCACACAGGAGGGCCGTTGCACGCGCCCTGGACTCGTGTGATCGGATACGCGACGTGACCTACACCATCGCGGTGGTCGGAGCCGGCCCCTCGGGCCTCTACGCCACAGACGCTCTCGTGTCCGCAGGCTGCACGGTCGACGTCATCGACCGACTCCCTGTTCCGTTCGGTCTCGTGCGGTACGGGGTGGCACCAGACCACTTGTCGATCAGGTCTGTGCGAGACACCCTCGAGAAGATCCTCGAGCGGCCAGGGGTCACCCTGCTGGCCGGCGTCGAGGTGGGAACCGACGTCACGGTCGTCGAGCTTCTCCAGGCCTACGACGCAGTCGTGCTGACCTACGGCGCCTCCCGCGACCGCCGCCTGGACATCGGGGGCGAGGATCTGCTCGGCAGCGTCGCGGCCACCGATCTTGTCGCCTGGTACTGCGGACACCCGGACGCCGATATCGAGATCATCGAAGATGCCCTCGACGCTGCCACTGCGGCCGTCGTGGTGGGGGTCGGCAACGTGTCGGTCGATGTGACCCGGGTACTCACCGCTCCTCGTGAGCGCCTCGGCTCGACCGACATGCCCGAGCATGTCCTTGATGCACTCGATCGCTCAGGGATCACGGACGTGCATGTGCTGGGGCGTCGCGGCCCCGCCCAAGCGACGTGGACGACCAAGGAACTCAAGGAACTCGGAGAGCTCGAGGGTGTCGATGTCGTGGTCGACCCCGCCGATCTCGTCCTCGAGCCAGTCAGTGAGGCCCTCGTTGCCGCCGATCGTGTGGTCGCCCGCAACGTCGAGGTCATCCGGGGCTGGGCCGAGCGCGGCCTCACCGGAGCGCCACGACGCATTCACCTGCACTTTCGCTCGCGGCCTGCCGAGATCCTCGGTGAGGGCCGGATGACGGGAGTCGTCGTCGAACGCACGACCATCGACGCGGACGGGTCCGCGAACGGAACCGGCGAGACGTTCCAGATCCCCGCGCAGCTCGCTGTTCGGTCAGTCGGTTACCGCGGAGTGGCACTCGACGCTGTCCCCTTCGACGCGCGCCGCAATGTGATTCCCAATGTTGATGGCAGGGTCATCGAGGGTGATGTCGCCGTTGCGGGCCTCTACGTCGCGGGCTGGATCAAGCGGGGCCCTACCGGGGTGATCGGCACCAACAAGAAAGACGCGTCCGCCACGGTCGACTCTCTCCTTGCGGACCTCGAAGGCACTCCAGCGCGCGGAGGCTCGGGCATCGCCCCGGTGCTGCGCGAGCGAGGCGTGCAGGTGGTGGGGTTCGAGGGTTGGCGCGCGATCGATGCCGCAGAGCGTGCGCTCGGCGAATCACGAGGACGAGTGCGCACTACTCTGCACGATCGCCACACGCTTATGGCGGCGGCCAAGGCTGACGGGTCCTCGGCGCCCTGACTGCCCTGAGGGCCCCGGCCGGTGAGGGGATCGCCCGCGCTGGCTCAGATGTCGCGGGGTGAGAGCACGCCGGTGGCGACGTCGTAGATGGCGCCGGCCACCACGAGGTCGCGTGGCATGAGCGGGTAGCTGCGGATCCGCGTGACGTCGTAGATGAGCGCGGCCTCCTGATCCTTCACCGTGCGGAACTCCACCGACCTGGTGTCCACGTGGAAGTCGCGCTCGATGGCCTCGTGGATCTCAGCCTCTGAGGCACTGGCCATCCGGCAGTCCGTATGCGGCATCACCAAGACGCGTTTGACTCCGAGCAGGTAGGTCGCCAGCACCAGTGTGCGCAGGACATCGTCGGTGACACGCGCGCCCGCGTTCCGAAGGATCTTGGCATCGCCCTGTTCCATGCCCACGACGGCGAGCGGCACAATTCGACTGTCCATGCACGTCACGATCGCGAGGCCGCGCTGCGCACTTCCGCCAAGCCCGGTTCCGGAGAATTCAGCCGCATAGGTGCGGTTGCCCTCGAGGATGTCGGCAAGATCGTCACTCGGGAAGGGGGTCGTCACGGGGAAGACGCTAGCGAAGGCCGCGGCGGTGAGTCACCTCGCCCCGGGTATCTAAACCTGAGCAGCGGTCAAGACCAGCGAGCGATCGACTCTGGCGCGTCGGCGATCCAGACCTGGGAGATCGCGGCCGACTTTCCGCAGGATTCCGGACGCGCCGCCGACAGCGGCGTACGACGGGCGAGCACCTGCCAGGCGCGACCGTCGCGATGACGGACTTCAACCTCCGCAAGACCGTCGTCGCCCTCCCAGCGAAGCGATGCGGGGGCCACGCGGCCCTCGATACGTCGCAGCGCATCGAGGGCATCGAGATCGTCGATGCCCTCGGCCCGACGCACCGCGTTCTCGGCCACTTGGGCCGGTTGCGCCAGCGCAGTGCGGCCCCGGTGGTGGTCGAGAGCGCCGAGAGCGCCCTCACGGGCACGGCCGAGGACCTCGCGTGCGGCATCGGCCGTGAGACGTCCGAAGGCATGGCCTGTCGGGAGCAACACGGCAGTGGGCGCGAATCGATGACCCCCGAGGTGGCTGACCTCGAGGACGCGTGAGCTAACGGAGGAATCGGCGACGAGGGCCTCGACGATCGGGCGTCCATTGACTGCACAGCAGATATCGCGTCGCCCATTGGTGCACACCAGCAGGAGTGGGTCGTCGTCGCGAGAGCCCCACGGTGGAAGTTCGCCGCGGGAGGCCGCTGTGAGTACGTCGTCGAGGTCGGGGCGCAGCAAGTCGTCGTCGTCGATCACTCCGCTGCGCATCTTCACGCCGCCAGGTGCGGTGTGTGCGAACCAGAAGCGGCGCTGACGTGGATCACGGTCGGCCCGAACGCGATCGTCGGCGTGATGGCCGGCTGCCCGAGAAAGCAGGATGGTGGTGCCGCTGGTGGTGGAGGTCTCGGCCAGCGCGGACTTCACGGGGTCGGGGAGGTGTGAGGTCGCGAGTGCCGAGAAACCATAGGGGCCAGGCTGTTCGAGTACCAACCATGCGCGCGCCCGCGGTGCGGACCCTTCGATCGGTTCGTCAATCTCGGCCGAGCGCATCGAGCAGCGATCCTCGGCGTCGCTCATGTGAGCGTCTGGGGACGTGGACCGCCCGGGGTCAGCGGCCCACCTACGGCGGCAATGGGCTTCGATGTGGGCAGGCCAGAACCATCACGCCTGGGGTCGAGAGGGGGCAGGGGGGCTGGGGCGCCTTGTGGGGTGGCGGCCCGGGCTGGCGCTGGGCCCACCCAGGCCACGAGAAGGGTGTCTTCGCCCTTGAGGAATCGTTGTGCGCGCACGCCCCCGGTGGCTCGGCCCTTGGCCGGGTATTCGGAGAATGGCGTCACCTTCACGGTGGCGCCGGAGGTGCCGGGGAGTGCGCCACTTGTGCCGGCGGCCGTGACGACCACGCAGTCTCGACGAGGGTCGATCGCGCCGAAGAAGGCGACGCGGTGTCCGTCAGTGACTCGGATCCCGGCCATACCCCCGGCAGGTCGTCCCTGTGGTCGCACCGAGGCTGCGGGGAAGTGGAGGAGTTGGGCATCCGTGGTGACGAACACCAGGGTCTCGTCGCCGGTCGTGAGTTCGACGGCACCCACGACCTGATCGCCGTCGTCGAGGCGGATGGCCGACCAGTTGTCCGCGGCGGCGGGAACATCGGGTTGAACGCGTTTGACCGTGCCCTGCGCCGTGCCGAGGGCGAGCCCGGGACCATCGAGCCCGAGGGAGCAGAGCCCGACGGGCCTCTCACCCTTCTCCAGTTCGACGAGGGCAGCGAGCGGGACACCGCCGGCAAGTGAGGGTGCGCCATGTGTCGGGGGCAGGGTGGGCAGTTCGAGTACGGGCACACGCAGGATCCGACCGGCACTTGTGACGAGCCCGATCTGCCCGCGTGCCGAACCTCGGACCGCCGACACGATGACGTCGTGAGCGCCCCGTTCACCATCGACAGGGAGGTCCTTGTCATCCCCGGTGCGGGCCAGCAGGCCGGTGCTCGAGAGCAGCACCACACACGGGTCGTCGGCCACCTCGAGTGGTACGGCGGTGCGCGTGGGGGAGCCCGCAGCCTCCAACAGCACGGTGCGACGTGGGGTTCCATGATCCTTCGCAACCGCGATGAGCTCATCGCCCACGACCTTGCGCAGCCGCTTGTCGTCGTCGAGGATCCCGGAGAGTTCGGCGATGCGGGCCTGGAGCTCGTCGCGTTCGGTCTCGAGTTCGAGACGGCTCACCTTGGTGAGTCGCCGTAGGGGCATCTCGAGGATGTAGGACGCCTGGATCTCGGACAGGTCAAATACCGAGATCAATCGTGACTTCGCGTCCGCGGAGTCCTCTGAGGAGCGGATGAGGGCGATCACCTCATCGATGTCGAGGATCGCGATCAGCAGGCCTGCGACGAGGTGGAGCCGCTCTTCGGCCTTGCGGCGGCGGTAGGCCGAGCGACGCCTCACGACCTCGAGTCGGTGAGCGACGAACACCTCAAGCATGGCGCGCAGGCCCATGGTGCGGGGCTGGCCCTCGACTAGGGCGACCGCATTGATGCCGAAGGAGTCCTCCATTGGCGTGAGGGCGTAGAGCTGGTCGAGGACCGCTTCGGGGTGGAACCCGTTCTTGATCTCGATGACGAGCCGGAGCCCGGACTCCATGTCGGTGAGGTCGGTGACATCGGCGATCCCCGTGAGCTTCTTGGAATCGACGGCCTCTTTGATCTTGGCTATGACCTTCTCAGGGCCCACGTTGAACGGCAACTCGGTGACCACGATGCCCCGACGGCGCGGGCTCACGCTTTCAATATGGGCTGTGGCTCGGATGCGGAAGGAGCCGCGCCCTGTTACGTAGGCCTCGCGGATGCCCTCGAGGCCGATGATCCGTCCCCCCCCGGGGAGGTCCGGCCCGGGGATGAACCCCATGAGGTCATCGAGACTGGCTCGCGGATTGGCAAGGAGGTGACGGGCGGCCGCTATCACCTCGATCAGATTGTGGGGGGCGATGTTGGTGGCCATGCCCACGGCGATACCGGCGGCTCCATTGACCAGCAGGTTGGGAATGGCCGCGGGCAGCACGACCGGCTCGTGTTCGCGGCCGTCGTAGTTGGCGGAGAAGTCGACGACATCCTCGTCAAGGGACGTGGTCATCAACGTGGCGCTGGTGGCGAGGCGGCACTCGGTGTAGCGCATCGCGGCCGGACCGTCATCGAGTGAGCCGAAGTTGCCGTGACCGTCGACGAGGGGCAACCGCAGGGAGAAGGGCTGGGCCATGCGCACGAGGGCGTCATAGATCGCGGAGTCGCCGTGCGGATGGTATTTGCCCATGACGTCGCCGACGATGCGGGCGCTCTTCACATAGGACTTGTCGGGCGTATAGCCGTTCTCAGTCATCGAGAAGAGGATGCGCCGATGCACGGGCTTGAGCCCGTCGCGCACATCGGGAAGCGCGCGGCTGACGATCACGCTCATGGCGTAATCGAGATAGCTGCGCTTCATCTCGTCGGTGATGGAGACGGGGCGAATG
>Ga0114978_10004284_pt1 | contig 11570 bp, 8 predicted proteins | sample S_140212_EF_Meta_FD_87027 | JGI IMG/M metagenome (GOLD analysis project Ga0114978, IMG submission 87027) | Freshwater microbial communities from Lake Simoncouche, Canada to study carbon cycling - S_140212_EF_MetaG | ecosystem: Environmental > Aquatic > Freshwater > Lake | place: Lake...
GCAATCAGCTTACCCGTCTTTTCAATCGGCGTGGAAATGCGCCGCAAATGGGAAATACCCGCTGAGTAGTTCATGCGATTGAGCACTTGCGACACACCGATTTTGTTGGGTCCACCGATTTTACCACTGCCAAAGTTGCCCGTTGCAAGACTCGATTTCAGGCATACGTCCATGATGGTGGATTTCACAATTTTGTTGATATTGTTAATGTTTACGATTTCCGTCCAGTTGCCAGTAGCCTTCCATGAACCGCCGTGAATTTCCTTGGATAACGCTCCTTTCATGTCCTTAACCATGCGATTGTTGTAGGTCTTGCGAAAGAGATCGGCTAAGAGGAAGCCAGGTACGTCCACGCGTTTGTTAGGATAGGCGTCACGGTCGTCGGTGGGAATTCGCTTACTGGAGGTCCAGAGCACTTTGCGTGTCATATGGGCCAGAAAGCAGGCTTTTTCGTAACACATCTCGTGCCCGCCAATCTGAGGAAAGAGTTCTTCGCTCAAAATGTCCTGCACGTTGCTCTGTTTTTGAGATTTAACTGACCAGGTATTGGTGTGTTCACCGAGCCAAGCCAGTGCTTGGTCGCGCGTACAAATGGACGAGGCCTCCAGAATGGATTCCGTAATAATCGGATCATACACAGGGTCTTTCTCGTCGCCGAGAATTAGTTCGCAAATCTCTTTATCGGCAAGGATACCGAGTGCACGAAAGAGAATAATAATCGGAATCTCGGTCTTGATACGAGGCACGGTAGCACGAAGCATCGTGATCAGTTGGTTTTTAGGGTGATAGATCATTTTCACCGTGTTGGATTTGGGCACCTGGTCATTGTCAGGGCCGATGCATTTGATTTCAACGACTTCTTGTTCTTTGGCTGATCCGCGCCCGTTACGAAACACAAATGGGCGATTTTCTGACATGCGTTCCATGGAGATCATGGCCCGTTCACCGCCCTGAACAATAAAGTATCCGCCGACATCTTCGGCACATTCACCGAGCTTGGAGGGATGAACGTGCAACTGATCATTTAGAAGGCAGTACTTGGAGCCAACCATGACAGGAATCTTGCCCAGATGAACATTGGGAAAGATGCGCACATTGGATTCGCGAATACTGTTGCGAGTATGATCAATGAAAGTGGTGGTCACTTTCACATCGATGTTCAATGGGGCAGCATACGTCAGATTGCGCAGACGGGCATCATTGGGCATCATGGGATGAATTGCGCCGTTGTTTTCAAAGATGGTAGGTTTACGAATGGAGATCTTTTCAAACTCGAGCGTTACTTCATATTCGTGTTGGATTTTTTTTCCGAGAACAGCATTGCCGTCAGCAGCAGTGCCCATAAGGGCATTGGCGGCGGTCGTGGAGAGCCCCGTGGCGGTAGCCAGAGCCGAACGCGGTCCCGCCAATGGAATTTCCGGCGATCCATAGGAGGTAATAGGATTCGCCATGTGAATAATTTCTGGAATGTCAACTTCCATGAATTGATTAAAAGACTCAATTTGGTGGCTGATGATTTGTTTTCCATTGGATTGAGTAATAAATTTCTCGAGGATATGGCGGTAGCTTGGAAGTGAGTCTGTCATTTAAGTTACCTTTCTTAACCCTGAACTTGCAATCAATTTTATAGTTATAGGAGAAATAAGAGTATGCTCTACTAGGGAGGATGTCCTTAGACGTAAAGAGTTTTTTAATTACAGGCGGGGCAGCTGCCAGCTACACGGGACTAGCACAGAAACCAAAACAGAAGGGGAAGAGAGCTACTGCAAAGAAACAAGAAGGCGGTGCGCCTGTCATTCATGTTCAAGGTGTAGAGTCCCAAAGTACACAAGTAGCTGGATCTCCTCAGCCTTCTACGTGGTTAAATCTTACAAAAGTTGGTAGCGCACCTACAACTCCGTCAACAACAACAACGACTCCATCAACAATAACAACCACTCCATCAACAATAACAACGACACCGTCATCAACTCCGTTACAGCAAGGCGGTACACGGCAAATCAAAGTAGAATTAAAGAAGAAAATGACAGCAAAGAAAGTCCATCTACAGCCCAAGAAAGCCGACTCCTCTTCTTCCAAGAAACATCTTACTCGCAAAATCCGAAAAGTATCGATTGGTATTTCTTCACTACATAAACGGATTACACGCGCTAAGAAGGTTCTTACTACCATCAAGGCAATGCCACTTGATAAATTACGCGAACATCTTATTCAGAAAAAATTAATTAAAGCCACGAGCAAGGCTCCTGAGTCTATTTTAAGACAGATTGCGGCCGACAGTCAGATTGTAGCTGGTAAATCACTATAGAATATAAAACAGTTCTGTAGAGACAATAAGAAGATGAACCATATACATCAATGTCTAGCATCAGATAAGCCCTTCTTTATTGGGCGTATTGCAGGCGTAGAATTGTTAACCGCATACAATCAACAGGAAAGTGATATTGTTGAACTATCCCATAATATTATAGAATTGGAGAATAATGCAGGGATTAAAGTAAAAGACCATGACTCCTTGACAGACTATACTACCAAATTAATGAAAGCCTATGATAACTGTACCTGTATTGCGGAATGGGAAGTATCAGGTCCCGTTTATGCCAAAACAGGTAAAGGGCAGGATCTCGTTACAAATAGAACACCTCATATTCCTAAAGTGAATGCGCGAGTCTTGGAACCATATTATTTCTTAGAAGAAGAGTCGTGGATGCCCTTGTTGAAAGGAAAACATATTTTAATCATTCATCCATTTGTTGAAACTATTAAACAGCAACTACCTCGATTAACTACTGTTTTTCCAGATAAGAAGTGGTTTGAAGAGTGTACCTTTACAGTTATTAAGCCGCCGATGACACTGGCAGGAAATCATCAGAATCAATCGTGGGACAAGCACCTGACATCATTTCTTTCACAGACATATGATTTCGATGTGGCATTGATTGCTGCAGGAGGGTATGGAATGTTGATTGCCGACGAACTGTTTAAAAGGGGAAAATCGGTCATGTACATTGGAGGAGCATTACAGCTTTTCTTTGGAATTATTGGTAGACGTTGGTTTGAGAATAAGGAGATTATGGCAATGGTGAATGATGCATGGACACGCCCGCTACCTGCTGATAAACCCGCGGGAGCTACGAAGGTGGAGAAGGGATGCTATTGGTAATACGGAGTGCAAATACGGAGTGCAAATACGGAGTGCAAATACGGAGTACAAATACGGAGTACAAATACGGAGTGCAAATACGAAGTGCAAATACGAAGTGCAAATACGAAGTGCAAATACGATAAAAGCGATAAAAGCGATAAAAGCGATAAAAGCGATATAAACAATCTCGATTATCTTATGATAAGGATGTCCCTACAAAATAAACTAATCGAGGATTATGGCATAGAACGATATGCAGAAGGATATAATACAGGTTATCATGATGGAATGAAAAAAGGTCAAGAAAACGGGCATCATCATGGTTATATTATAGGTGTTCAAAGGGGAATGTTTATTGGAGCTATTTCAGTGGTCATGGCAGTAATTACAGGAGTACTGGTGGATTCACATAAGTTGCGGGTCTAAAGAATGACTGACCTAAAGAATGCCTGCGTCATATAGATGAAGATGCACAAAGAATACATTGAACTATACAAAGAATACTCACAGAAATATGGCAGAAATACTGCGATATTTCTTCAAGTTGGTTCATTCTATGAAGTATATGATATTCAGGATCGAGAGACGGGTGAATCCCATTGTAATGTTCGCGAAATCGTGGATATTCTTGGAATTCAACTATCATCAAAAAAAGGAGATTTTTCAGAGAAAGAAGACGGATTGTTTGCAGGATTTCCAGATTATGTGATGCACAAATGGGCTGGACGACTTACTGCAATTGGCTGGACGGTGATTGTAGTGGATCAAATCAAGGACATGCGTGGCAAAGTAAAGGAGCGAAAGGTATCTCGGATCTTGAGTCCGAGTACGCATATTGAAAATACTTCCTCAACCGATACGCCTTATTTATGTGTTCTCTACTTTCAATCAACGGACCAAGCCCCGCTATTTGGAGCGGGATTGTTGGATTTAACCACGGGTACAACGCGAACGTACTCGGGACAGGCCAGCGGTCGTTCGGACATGTGGACCGCCGATGAAGTAGTACAGTTGCTAAGCGTATATTCTCCTAAGGAAATTGTTATTCGCTGGAAGGGCTACCTACCAGAAGAAAATGTACTTCGTCGCATGTTGAGCATTCCTGCATCCATTATTATTCATCTTTTTATGACGGATACACTGGAATCATTTGCATCCGATCTGGTTCGCACCGAATATTTACAGCGTATTTACTGTATCAAATCCATTCTGCCGGCACGAACGTATCTGGGAATTCGAACAAATCATGAGGAGTTTGCGCTAATGTACCTTCTTCAGTTTGTAGAAGAACATTATCCTAGTATGATAAAATCATTTCAACGCAATGAACCATGGATTCCGCATACCCGTCTCATTTGTGGTAATCATGCCTTAACGCAACTGCAAATGACCAATCATGCCAATCCGATGGAATCCGTCATTGGCCTTTTTGATAAAGGAATTACACCGATGGGAAAACGTGCAATCAAAGAGCGTCTTCTCAGCCCGTATTCCGATGCGAATGAGATTCGTGCACGACTAGCAGAAGTTCAAGATTACATGGTATGGCCGGCCGAGAAGAGCAACAAACTGACGCAACAACTGCGTTTTATGTTTGATTTACCGCGTCTTCATCGAAAGGTACTATGTGGTTTGATTATTCCCGCCGAGTTTGCAGGTCTATTTCAGACCTATTCTGCGATGCAACATATTAGACAGCATGTTATTCCTGATACTGTCTTCGTTGCTCCATTTACAGATAACGAATGGTCAACCTATAAGACGATCGTTGATGAACATATTTCGGAAGATAAGGCACAGTGTGCAAATGGGGATCTATCGGTATTAAATGTAGAAACATATCCAGAGATTGGAAAGAAAGAGGCCGAAATTCAACTTATTTTGGAGAAATTTCAGCACCTTCGCCGTGAAATTGCAAAGCGGGCAAACGTGAACGACGATGCGATTCGTTTGGAAGAGAGGGAGAAAGAGCCTTATGGTTTAAAAGCTTCTACTATCACGCTTCAGCAAGTCCGAAAAAACAGTAAGGAGGTGGATGGAATAAAAATTACAGAGTTGAAATCGGGTGGTTGGATTGATTGCACGGCACTGCAACAGTACAATACCTCCCTGCAGAAAGCCCGTGAATCATTGGAACACTTGATTCGCACGCATTTACCTGATGCATGTGCCGCTATTTCAGATGCAGGTCAAACCATTTGGACACAAATGGAACAATGGATCTCGCACGTGGATACCACGCAATGCATTGGTCGCACCTCAAAAGAGAGAGGGTTTCACTGTCCTGTCATTGAATCGGCCGAAGAGGGATCAGCAGTAGATATTCAACAGATTCGGCATCCGTTGGTAGAGGCTTCTGCTACCCGTGTGTCGTATGTAAAACATACTATTCGCCTTGGATTTAATAATCGTGGATATTTGGTATATGGTGTAAATGCAAGTGGTAAATCAACGATGATGAAAGCAACAGGATTATGCGTGCTTCTGGCCCAAGCAGGGTGTTTTGTTCCAGCACAATCCATGGTATTACGACCATTTCAGGCAATCTATACCAGGATTCTAAATCAAGACAATTTATTTGCAGGACTGTCCTCTTTTGCGGTAGAAATGTCCGAATTGCGCGATATTCTTCGTCATGCCAACAAACATACACTTGTTCTAGGCGATGAACTCTGTAATGGAACGGAATCTGTTTCGGCACAGGCACTTGTCACAAGTGGTATTCAATGGCTCTCCTCCAAAAATGCCAAATTCATCTTTGCCACGCATTTGCATGAGTTGACACGATACGTGGATATGAAGAAAGAGGGAGTAGAAGTATGGCATTTGCATGTGGAATATGACCCGATTACAAAAAAACTCATCTATGATCGCTCGTTGCGACCAGGCTCTGGATCAACCATGTATGGGTTAGAAGTGGCACGGGCCATGGATTTGCCATTTGAATTTATTGAACAGGCCTTGAAGAATCGCCATAGGATTATGGGAACAGTTGCTCAGGAACACGCCATAGGGTCTTCGTGGAATTCACATATTGTTCGAAAGGAATGCGAGATCTGTTGTTCACCGATTACGAAGGAGCTGGAAGTACATCATATTCAGCATCGTGCAACAGCAACAAATCAGCTTTTAGAAGATGGAACGCATATGAACGATAAGCGAAACCTGATGGTCATTTGCCAAGTATGCCATGATAAGATTCATGACGGTTCCATCGAAGTGGGACCGATGAAACAAACATCGGATGGACCAGAACGTACCATTGTATATCAAAAAGAAGAAAAAGAGAAAAAGAAAAAAGGGAAATGGTCAGATGAGGAAATGCAAACAATCATGGATACATTGAAGAAGTATACGTCATTGTCTTTGAAAGCTATTAAAGGGCTGTTGCATGCAAAGTATGAAATTGAGATTAGTGAATCCATGCTGAGCAGGTATAAAAGCACTTTTTAGCACTTTTTAGGAAAAAGTGCGCAAAAAGCCTGGGATAGCCTGGGATAGCCTGGGATAGCCTGGGATAGCCTTGGATAGCCTGGGATAGCCTGGGATAGCCTGGGATAGCCTGGAAAAGCCTGGAATAGCCTGGAATAGTCAGGGATAGCCTGGGAGGGGGGTGTGGGGGCGCATGCGCCTCCACTTAGCGGCGAAATCCACTGCCCTGTACCGTCCCGCCACCTGCTTCACGACGGCCATTTGAACCATTCGGGCCATTGTTTAGCGTCATGAGGTCCTTCGTGAATTCGGCTGAGACACCTTCCTGGCCTTCCACCATCTTCATGATGTATTTACGGTAAACAATGTTCTCTTCGGTTAGCATTTCTACCTGTTTCCGGAGGGCCTCGACTTCTCGGCGGACGGCTACAATTTCTTGACGAACGGGGTTGCCCGCTTGATAGTTGAGGCCTGCGCCGTACAATACGGAGGTCATTTTCTGAACTGCGTAGCTTTTTAAAAAGTGCACAAAAAACCACAGCACAGCACTTTTTAAGAAAGATCGTAGCTATGGCCAAAGGCCAATAGCTCCCTAAGGCTTGCAGACCCTGCGGGCCTGCTTTGCGCCGCGCGGGGTTAACGGAGTAAGACCCCCGCTAAGTGCGCAAAAATCATGAAGCATTTAGTAACAAAATACTATGAAATACCCAAACTTATGAAATGTTTATTACTAAATGCTCCATGATTTTTGGGCACTTTTTCTTAAAAAGTGCAAAAAGTCCCAAATTTGATCGGTAAAACCTTTCCATAGAAAGTCTAGAGATGATTATCCCTATTCGCTGCATGAATTGTGGAAACCCTTTAGCCGACAAATGGTTATTCTATCAACAAAAAGTACAGGACTTGCGCGGGTCAAAGAAGGCGGAACCTATTTATATGGATGGCAAATCGGTACCCGTTACTGCCGAACTTAAAGTATTAAATGCACTTGGACTAAATCGTTATTGCTGTCGCAAACATATGTTAACGCATGTGGACCTGATTGATAAAATCTAATGAAAAAGTAAAGAGTAAATAGGCATCGTAATAGGCATCCATGGAGTTCTTCATACCAGGATTAATACTATTTTTAGTTGCAATTGCCGTTACAGCATTTATTGTTCCTAAAGCTACGCCGATGATTGCTGCCATCTTATCGATAGCCTTTCTCACGTTTGGCGTGTATCAACATTATCAGCTGTTTGCTGATGAGTATCGTCTAAGCACCTGGCAAGATGGGTTAAAGATTTATGCTCCGGCTATTATGATTATTGCCATTATTCTCTTTATTATTGTTGGCATGCTGGGTTTTTTTACAAACGGGGCAGTACCCGTTCCATCTTTACCTAATGTACCTGCTATGCCGTCTGTAAATGAAGCTGCTGAATCTATTTCTGATACAGTGAATAACATGGCAAATAATGTATCTAATGCAATTTCTAATACAGCAAATACAATTTCAAATACAGCAAATAATGTATTTAATACGAATCGTGGTAATAACCAAGGCACGAATCGCGGGAATAACCGAGGGAATAACCGAGGAAATAACCGAGGGAATCAACTTCGTCAAAGTTATTTTGAAACCATCTAGCACTTTTTAAAAAAAAGTGCGCAAAAAGTCTTATGTATTCCCTAAAAATCTTATGTATTCTCTAAAAGTCTTATGTATTCCCTAAAAGTCTTATGTATTCCCTAAAAGTCTTATCTATTCATGCAAAGTGCCTAAAAAGTACTATGCATCTATATTTTTGGGTATTTATTTAAGATACTTCTATATTTTTGCACACTTTTTAAAAAAGTGTTTTTGCACACTTTTTTAAAAAGTGTTTTTGCACACTTTTTTAAAAAGTGTTTTTGTGCACTTTTTCTTAAAAAGTGCTTTTGTGCACTTTTTTTAAAAAGTGCTTAATAGGAATGGTTCATAAAACCAGAAAACATACTACGTTGCAAAAGAAAAAGGGCATTGATTCCATACCTGAATTACGGCGGGCATTTGAACATATTGAACAATTTGTGGATGCTAAACTAGCTAAAAAGGAATCAAAGGAGAACATTTGCAAGGATCTACGTAAAGAATGGTTTAATGTATTTCACAAAGAACTCAAGAAGCCTGCCGCGGATGCATTTGTACATGACCGCTCTAATGAAGTACTTACAAAACATGATCGACGTAGAACAGTACGAAAGGGCGGATCCTTACAACCGCTCGCAGGTGCTCCTCTCGATTATACGACACGTCCAGGTATCTATTTGGCTCCTGGACAACGTCCCGATGCCAACGGTGGTTTGCCTTTATCACGTGTGCAGTTAGGCGGTGTGCAAGGAGGAGCACCATATGGCAGTTTTGTCCAATACGTGGATAACGGATTCTTCAATCCCGAAATAGCTCAATCCTATGATCCCGTGCCTGGACAGCCTACATGGCCTCGCCCTGCAGCAGATATGGGATCAAATGTGTTCAAAGGTGGAAAACGTAAGACACATCGAAAGATACGAGGCAAGTCACAGCACGGCGGCTATCCTTTTGAGGATGCAATGGAAGCAGTATCCCATGCATTCGGTGCACGTCTCATTCCCTCCTCTGTTCCGCCATCTGCCCTTCAGGATGCAGAAACATGGGCTCGTTCAGGATCATTAGGTGCATCTCCTGATCAGGTACAACGTGAGGTTCCTTATTTGTTGCGGTAGGATTATTATAAATACTATTATTTAAATGTATATACACACTTAAATAATATAGTGTAAAACACATGATATAAGACTCTTTTATCCTAGTAGGTCAGATAGATGGCACTTACAGGCGATGAAGCACGCGACCTGTCAAGGTCCATGATTGATAAATATTTTACTACTGTATCGTATCCTTATACACGTCATCATATTGACTCTTATGATCAGTTCTTACAACAGGATCTTATCAGTATTATTCGTTCTCAAAATCCAATCCTTATTCTAAAAGACCTCATTGGTGAAAATGTTTATAAATATCGCGTTGAGATCTTTGTGGGAGGAGAAGATGGAACAGCGATAGAAATCGGTACTCCGACAGTTAGTCTTCAAAATACAGATGAAGTACGTGTCTTATTCCCGAATGAAGCCCGTCTACGGAATCTAACGTACGCCTCTACCGTGTATGCTGATATTATAGTAAAAATTACCTATAAACCAACGTCAAGTTCTACCCTCGATCTTTCCCCGCCCGTCGAAACATTTAAGAAATTGCCTCTCTTTAAAATCCCTATTATGCTTCATAGCAGATACTGTATTTTAAATAACAAATCCAAGGAATTTTTACGAGAAGCCGGCGAGTGTCCTTATGATAATGGTGGGTATTTTGTAGTGGATGGCGCGGAAAAGGTGCTGGTTACGCGACAAGAGCAAGCATTTAATACACTATACATTACTCCACAGAATGATCCTAAGGTATCGGTCTATGCATCTATCGAATGTTTGAGCGCTGAATCGCGACAAGTGAAACGAATCACCTTTTTAATGACACGGTATGTGGAAAAAGAGGATATCACTGCGCATAGTACCATAAAAGTATCCTTGCCGTTTGTGCGATTGCCCATACCATTATTTGTTCTTTTTCGCGCGATCGGTTTTCAATCGGATGAAGAGATTCTAAAGTTGATTTTTCCCGATTTTGAGAGCCCTGAAGCCAAATTGTTACTACCCATGTTGCAACCCAGTATCATTGATGCCTTTCCTTTCATGAATACCTATACTTCCGTTCAATACATCAAAACGTTGACGAAGGGATTTAGTGAATTCCATGTACTCGATATTGTCAAAAATCAACTCTTTATTCATATGCCAAATGATCCTGCATCACAAGGAGTCTTTTTGGGAGAATGTGTCCGAAAAATCTTACGAGTGGCAGCAGGATATGACGAGAAAACAGATCGCGATGATACGCGAAATCAGCGTTGTTTAACAAGCGGATTCTTGGTACAAGAGTTATTTAATAATTCATACAAAGTATGGATAAAGGCATTTGTACTCGCGATTGGCAGAGAATACAATTATAATAAAATGGTGCTCTACAAGGATGAGAATTTCAAGAATATTTTTCAATCAGGTAACGGAGCTAAAATCTTTGAATCGGGTCTTCTCACCAATATGATCATGAAAGGGTTTAAAGGAAAGTGGGGCACGGGCCTAGGTGAGGAAAAAGCAGGCGTTCTCCAATCATTGTCGCGTCTATCGTATGTGGATTTTATGTCGCATTGTCGCCGTGTCATCCTTGATTTTGACACGAACATGAAGCTAACAGGTCCGCGTAAACTGCACACTTCCCAGTATGGATATTTCTGTACATCTGAAACACCGACAGGTGGCTCCATTGGTATCGCCAAGAATCTCAGTATTATGACTGCAATTTCTACTTCCTCGCAAACAACTGCCTTTTTTGCATGGCTAAGAACAACCGGTAATGTGCATGCAGCGGAGGATGTTACATTGGAACAACGTATCGTGTTTGTACCTGTTTATGTGAACGGTGGTATGTTTGGATACACGGCGAAGCCTCAGCTTTTAACCATGGTTTTAAAATTATTAAAACGAAGCGGATGTCTTCCTTATTCCGTGAGTATTTCTTTCTCCATTCGTGATCGCAAGGTGTATATTTATATGGATGCGGGTCGTCCGCTTCGGCCGCTGGTTTGGATCAAAGACTCTGAAGTACCTATTGAAAAACTAAAGACGTACCCTACATGGCGTCATCTGGTTCTAGGTCGGCTAGATGTACGAAAGTATGCCACGCTAGAGTCTACTGATTTTATGGACCCGTTGGAAGGGAAACCGCTGGAAGTATATCCTGCGGCGCTTGCGCCGCATACAGGGGCAATTGAATACATTGATCCTTATGAACAAAATGAATGTTTTATTGCCAATAATCCCGCTTATATTACGCCTGAAACTACGCACATGGAAGTCCATCCTTCTACCA
>Ga0114978_10004285_pt1 | contig 11569 bp, 10 predicted proteins | sample S_140212_EF_Meta_FD_87027 | JGI IMG/M metagenome (GOLD analysis project Ga0114978, IMG submission 87027) | Freshwater microbial communities from Lake Simoncouche, Canada to study carbon cycling - S_140212_EF_MetaG | ecosystem: Environmental > Aquatic > Freshwater > Lake | place: Lake...
CCGCGCATTTCAGATGATATTCCCGGTGAACATTTGAAACTGTCATGTAAATTGGATATTGGTATGGCATCGCAAGACAATGCATTTAATGTAGTATCGACGTGTGCTTATGGTAATACGGCGGATCCTGCTAAAGTACGCGACGCTTGGTTGGAAAAAGAGGCAGAATTGAAAAAAACTGGCATGACCGCTGAAGAGTTGGAATTTGCTAAAAAGGATTGGCATTTTATTGATGGGAAACGTATATTTGTAGAAGATTCATTTGATTTTACGATTGAAAGCGTGGGACCTTTCCCCAACATGTCGATTATGCACAAGGCCGTTGAAATCATGATTACTAAACTGACTAAATTTAAAGATACAATACAGTCGGAACAAGACATTATTGTAGCGTCGGAAAGTACCATACCGAATTGTTATGACATCACACTTAACAATGAAGGGTATACGCTGGGAAAAGTAATTGAATATATTCTATATTCAAACTATTATGGTAAGGCAGTGACCTATTGTGGCTTTCGTAAACCGCATCCGCATATTGATAGTTCTATGATTCGTATCGCATTTAAGGAACCAACAGATAGAATTAGCACTACTAGTTATTTCACTAATGCAGCGAATGAGGCGATTGTATGCTATCAGAAATTGTTGCCGGTTTTTAACGGGGGCTCTGCCCCCTAACCCCCGTGTGATGAAACCTCTGCCCATCTGTAGCACTTGCCGTGTGATGAAACTTATAAGGGGGCTCTGCCCCGGGTGATGAAACTTATAAGGGGGCTCTGCCCCGGGTGATGAAACTTATAAGGTGGGCCCCGGTTTTCTATTTGGCGTGCCCCTCATTTTATTCTTTTACTAATATAAGGTAATGGATTTACAACCTATCCAAGAAGTAGATGAAGATGAAAAATTAGAAAAAGTAAGAATTCAATTAGGCGACATTATAACAATACTAGCACCAACGGATCCACTATTAAACAATCGAACCTATTTTGTTAAATATTTAGATAAAACCAAATTAGAATTAGTAGAGCAAGACGGAAATGAAACAGCCATATCATTTGATGCCACTGGTAAATTAGATAATGAATCCATTACAGGTATTGAAATATTAAGCAGAGCCGATAGTGCGAGTTATGCCATTCAGAATAATCTAATGCCGGGTACATGGATAGATGTCTACTTTGGCGGCGATGTACCCGTGATTTTTACAGGTAAAATTACTAATTTGGAAGAAGACATGATTGAAATTACCACCTACCCCGAGAATGATGTTATTTTTATTGATTTTGGGTATAAAGGAATACCGCCAGAGTTACCGATTGAAAAAATAGTAATTCGAGAAGCCCCCAGTGGTAAAATCGGGGAAATTCCAGAACCATCTGTTTTGCCAGTGGTCGTGGCCGAAGGGGCAGAAGGTGCCGTGGTCGAAGGTGAAGGCGTGGCCGAAGTTGAAGGCTTGGCCGAAGTTGAAGGCTTGGCCGAAGTTGAAGGAGAAGAAGAATTGATCGAAGAAGAAGTAGTCAGTCCTATCGATTTACGCGCACAACTACGTGATTTGATTTTAACGGCGGACCAAATTAAAATTGGTACAGAGCTCGAGTCGATTACGCAAGAAGTAGATGTACCTGAATCGGAACAACGGTTTGGCATTGAAAAACAAACCAACGATCTTTTAGATGAATTACTGTCGACTGTGCCCAATAGCCAGCGCACAGAATCCGTCTTGAATGGTATTCATAAAATGATTGAACGGTTTCAACAGCTGCGAGCCGAATTTTCTATCTTCGATATCCATGGCAATGCGTTACTACCGGCGACTCAAGGCGCGGACTACAAACCATTGGTAGAATCGCTACAAAATTTCAGTCAAAAATTGTATTGGATATTACCAGTGGTTAAAAATAAGAAAAAAATCTACGACGTAGATGATACTGGAGAAGATGTAGAGGCGTTGACATTGGCCGAAAGTAGACTAGGTGAACAAGCTGTGATGGACAGATATAACAGTTCCAATTTTCCAAAAGATGAAAACAGATATGCTTTTCTTATTAATGGCATGAATCCTTATTTGACACCATTTACTGAACCGGCTAGAGACGTCGACGGAATTATTATCAAGACGCCAGTAAATACAAATATTCTGGCTATAGTGGATAATGTCACCAATAATCTAAAAAACTTTTATTCGTCGGTGGCGAGTGGTGGTAACGAGAAAACACAATCGTCCATTAAACAACGCCGGTTTGTCATTGAACAGTATAATTTAGGGATGAACATGCTGGATATGAATAAAGTGAAAGGCGGCAATATGATAGTAAAACGTAAGCAAATAACTGAAAATGATACTCTTGCTTTAACATCGATAGTGATGTTACCCGAGGTCACTGTCCGTTTTTCACGTGTGACTATGCCGTCTACAAATGTCTTGATTAAATCCAATTTGAATATAAAGTATTTGAATTATTGGCAATTGTTGAAAAACAATACATCTGTGTCTACCACACTCGTAGATGATTTGGATAAACCGGTGGACTATGATGTGGAAAAATTCTTGGGGGGGATAAAACAGTTTGAATTTGCCGCACCGACGACCACAATCACTAGCGGAATTGCCGCCCCCCCACCGACCGCCAGAGCAGCAGTCGGAATTGCCACCATTGCCGCCCCGCCGACCGCAAGCGGAATTGCCGCAATTGCCTATAAAAAATACCTAGAAGCCATTGTCCCCAAAACCCGCATATTATTTGATCTAGTTAAGCCCTATATAAAAGGCAAATTATCCATCTATAATGTCTTGTCATATCTAGAACCGTTTATGATTTATCAAAGAGATTTATCGTTTAAGCAATACGAAACTATAAATGAATTTATATCAGAAAAAATAGTAGACTTTAAACGGCGCTATTTTGCCAATGCAAAAGAATTTAGTACATTGACCAATAGAGGTGCGTATGACTATGTACCCAATTTGGTAAGATTATTCGAGGCTAGACAAGAATTACGGGAAACAGTAATGTTAGCGTATGGCATAGATATTTCCTTGGTAAATGTAAGTGACAGCGAATTTCTAAAAAAAATCAATGATGTAGATACTGGTATATTGTATAATAACGCGGTATCGTTGATGGTTAGTTCTCTCTTGGGATCAGGGAATAGTCTGGAAGAGGTTGTGTTACTGAAAACAAAATATGAGAAAAACAAGGTCGCGATCAACGACGCCGCGTCCACCACCAATAATCCATGTGCCAGTTATAAGGTTATTGCAGAACACTATATTGAATTTGATGAATTGGAAGAAGACAATTCTAAAAAAACATACTTTGATAAAAAATACGATACTACCTATTATGACATTCTGAAAGAATACAAGTTTGACTCTGCGATGCCAACCGAAGAACGCATTGCCATATTAACTAAAAAATTAGCAGAGAAAAATGGTTTGAGGGAAAAAGAGGCACGTCGTGAAGCTGAAGCGATGGTAAACGGATTCAGAGAAGTGAAAGATGGCGATTATGCGATTTTCGAGTCCAAGTCGCCCGACGGTGAGATAAATTTTTCCTATTTCATTCGTATTAATGATAAATGGCAAGAGGATGAATCCATACCACGTGATTTAATGACCGATTCATCCAAAATGTTTTGTAATTTAAATGAAAAATGTATTCAGGTAAAAGGCGATTGTTATAGTATTGACGGCGAAGCCAGTGAAGCTGCTTTAAAGAATACTAATTTAAAACAGATGATCGATGAGGTAGACCCATATTCAGAACTTTATACTATGGCCATGGTAGACAAAGGCGAAGGCGAAGCCGAATTTTATAGTAATTTGGAAGAGACTATAAATAATAAACGTGACCAAATAAAAGAAGAGTTTGATAATGCTGAATTTAGAATTGGTAAAATAACCACGAGTAAAATTGTCCAACTGTTAAAATACGAAGATCAGAAATTTCGTATAGGCGCGACAGCCGCAGACATTATCACAGAAGTGTCACCGTACGCCAGCATGCGAGACCGTATTTTTGGACAAGGCGATTTTATAAAACGGCAAATGGATATTGTTAAATTTGTTAGAATGTTTACACGTGAAGCCGTTGTGAAAAGTTATGTGAATACAGAATCGCCAGGGCCGGAAGAAGACAGTTATTGGTATTATTGTACAAAGACCAATACAAAACTAGTACCGACCTTTTTAGTTGAAATAGCGGACGCAGTGGTTAGAAATGAAAATTTTTCCAAAGTCATTGAACGCATCTGTGCCGAGCAGGGTACGATTAGTGACGATGGTAATAAATGGGTAGATAAACATAGCGGGTATACCATCCGTAGTATCGATTTAAGTACGGAAGAAGATTATACCGAAGAAGGATTCAAAGTGAAAACGCGGGCTGTCATGGAGGTTGATTTGGGCGATACTCTATTTCAACAGGAAAAAGCACAAAAAAAGGCGGAAGATACAGAAGATGCCAAACAAACGGTTATCATAAACAATATTGTCACCACTATGGCACGCAATACGACGATAATGATAGATGACCAAAAGGAATTTATTATACGTAATGTGTTGATTCAACAAGGACGTGTTATGCCTAGCAAAACGGATTATAATAAATCATTGGCAGCGGCGGCTGCGAAAGGTAAGAAAAATTTAGATGATTACGAAACGGCCAGCAACAAGTCTCTGTTACTTTTAACCTTGTGTTATTTTTTAATTGCGGTACAAATCAGTGTGCCGCCCGTCAAATCGCGTAAAACATTTCCAGGGTGTATTTTACCACAACGGAATTTTGAGCGGGGGTATCCCTTGGGGGCTATGCAGCAGTCGGAATTGGACCTCACCGCCATTACATATATCGCGTGCGTTGCTAATAAAACCAAAAACAAAATAAAACCATGGAATGCAATTCAAAAAATGAAACCCGCGGATATTGTCAGCAGCATGAAAACCATTATAGATAAATTCATTCTGCCAACAGAAGAAGTCAAAGAAGGTATTAAAGTCAAATTAGACTATTTAAATCTCAACCCGCACTTAAAATTCAACCCGGCCGCAGAGGATAATATAAAGTGGTTAACTTTTTTACCGCCGTTACAACCGGTAAAATTATCGGCGACGGCTTTGCAAAATGTGACGGAGGGATTTCAAAAAGAGTTTATAGCCGTCTTACGAAAAGGCTCACCGAAACAACATGAAATGCTCAACATCATTCGCTCAAAAATAATCACTTTTTCGTTGGGCATAATTGAAGCTATACAAAAAACCGTTACTAAAAAGGTAGGTAAAGTAGCAATATTAACCAGTAGCAGCATGGAACCGTTTCTGGAAAATGCGTGTTGTGATGATGGCGACATCAACACCTTGCATTATTTTATTAAGGCTGAACCGGACATTGTCACTTATAATGCTACAGTGGTTAAATTGGCCAATATTATCGATGATATAACACAAACGCAAAAAGCGGGGCTTTTTTATGCGACGACCGATACCAAATATAAATTTCCGAGTATAAGCGAAGAGTTTTCAGAAGAGGTGATTTACAAGGCGTTTATAGTGTTTTGCAACTATGGGAATGCGATGCCTATTAGTGAAGAGCTAAAAGCAGTATGCATGAACAAACCTGACCGCTTTAATGCAAATGATTCATTAAGCGAGTCTATTCGAATACTAAAACGAGATGGCAAAAATTATTCCGTCGAGTCATTAGACCAGCTGCTGAAAGTAGTAAATACCAATAATACTATTAAAATGAATTTAAATAAACAGGTAGTGTCCAATATTGATGCACTACGTGATTTATTAGGCTCTATGAAACTGCGAAATGTAGACAATCCTTTGAAAAAAGAGTTTATAGATAAATTTTTAGCGATACTTGTCAATTTTGAAAAGGGTAGTTTGTTTGCCGACACCCCTGAAATGCGTGCATTTAAAAATATGTTGGCAAAAGCCAATGAAGCCATGTTGATGGACATTAAAGACCTGGTTAAAAGAGTACCGAGTATAGACGCTGCCGCTATAGATAAATTTAATACCTGTGTAGAGCATATTACAGATTTTGAACAAGAAGCTGGTCAAAAGTCAGGCGATGGTGTGTTTATTGAACGCGAAGATGAGACATTATATAAAATGATTGGGTTTATCAAAAACTCATTGCGTAGTCTAACACGTGAATTTCCCAATATTATTATCAATCAAGTAGATTATGCGGACGTGACAATACCTGCGTATTGGAAATTATCTCAAAAACACAATTCGGATTTAAGTAAAGATATCAATACCCATTATTCGTTATTGTCGAATTATTATGGGGATTCGGACATTAAAATGGTAATGAGAAAAACTAAACAGATGACACGTGATATGGAGCAGCTGGCGCAGAATACGTTATTTTTTGCGCCGATACAATTGGCCCCGTCCGAATATATGTATTCTGTTTTTGACCGCAGATTAACAATGCTGTTATTTAAATTTTATTTTTATAATGTACTTACAGATATTATATCTCTGAAAAACGACGATGAAATACTTTTGAAAACAGTTTTAAATGAATTAGAAGAAGACGATGAAACTGAATTATTATCGACTGACGCTAGATTTGAAAGACAAAATGGCACCGCGGGTTTAATGGAAATGGAAATTATTCAAGGTAACAAAAAAGAGTTGGCAGAGAAGATTGCCAATATAGTAGTTACCTTTGCCACCATTTTATGTAAAGACAAAGCCGTGATTGATTACAGTTATAAGAGTTTAATGGATAGTGTATTACGTGAAAAAGATAAAGATAAAGAAGGGATTAAACTTATATTTAACGCATTGCTGGATAATCATGAATTACGCGAATTAGAAAATACATTTAAAAATCTTAAATTAGGCGACTGGAGTAAAGGGCTGAATAAAAGTATATTTGCTTACGATAAAGATACATATGACGAGGAACGCGACGCAATGGACAAACAGGCGACAACAGATATGGCATTGGCTACCAATGCAGCAGTGACGGATATGAACCGTGACATATATCGGCTCGATGCCGCACAAGATGAAGTAGATACAAATGACATGGATAAAGAAGCAACAACCATTAATTACTTGGGCGAAGATGCGGAATACGAGGATGATGATATGGATGGGGATGAACAGTATTAATTTAATTTAATTTACACCTTTTCGCATTGAAAATGCGCAAAGGCAACGTTACTTTTCACTCATTTACGCCCACAAAAGTGGGCGTTTTAAATGAGAAAAGGTGTAATAAAACGTCGTATATTATAATTTATAATTTATAATTTAATCAAATGTTAGATTAAATTATAATTCCCTAAATGTGTTCTGTATTTATATTTTTACGCAACATTACACATAATAATATTCTTCAAGCCATAAAAAATCTCGGGTAATACCACGGATAATCGTAATAACCATAATAGCCTCTGCCTCTACCACCATAATATCCTCGACGCCACCCGCCACGCCATCCGCCACGCCATCCACCACGCCATCCACCACTTCTGCCTCTACCGCCACCATACGCTTCCAACATTCGCGGTTTATAATAATAGTAAACCAACACTATTAAAATAACAAATAAAAAAGAATGAACTAGTTTCATTATATATTATACGCTTAAAAAAATTGAAATACTTTTCATAAATAATAATAAGTAAATTAAACGAACCAATGCAAAAAGCTAAAAAGCTAAAAGGCTAAAAAGCAAAAGCCAATAATGGCGGAAAGAGTAGAACGCATGATCGAAGTGTCGGTGGGAATTATGACACAAGTACCGGCAGTAGGCCGGTTTGAATTTGTTGTACATTACACCACCGCCGTTGTTCCAACGCAGCAAGAAGTGCTGGCCGCAATTACACCCACCATTTTATACGCGTTGGGCGGTCAACAAGAGGACTGGATCATCGAAAACCATGCCAATGAGAACCAGGAAAATGAATTTACATACCTGTATTCATTTGGATGGTTACATCTGAATAATAAAGAACGATCAAGTCCAATGATGCGAACCATCACGTTTCGACCACATCGTCATCGCTTTATTGTCCGCATGTAAAAAGGTATTAAAAATAAAAAATAAAAATAAAAACACTACATAGTAAAACCCTTTAGGGACGTAACATAATACAAAACAAAAAAATAAGATGAAATAGCTAAAATAATGGCTAAAAGCCATGCCGGTATAACAGTTTTCCGTCTTAAACCAATGCCAAACTCTCGTAAACTACCATCTAAATTATATAAAAAAGCCGGTTGCAAAGCCACAATTAATCCATATAAAAAAATAAAAATTACTATAGATACTACAATTAAATTATTGCGTATTGTAGTGCGTAACATATATTATAGATTTTTAAAAAAATATATTAAAAATATAGTATAGAATATAGTATAGAATATAGTATAGTATATAGTTTTTTTATCTATTTAGTTATTCAGTCATAGTGTATATCCTCGGTTTAACCCCCTTTTGCGCGTCATGTAATGTATTTGCATTTTCATTATATTTTTTGTCTTTCTGTTTCATATCTTTCAAATTTTGTGAACAACCCGCATTAACTACATAATTATAGCCGACAGACGTAACTAACCCACCCGTCAACAAGTACCACATATATTCGGCTACAATGTCTTTCAGACGAATAAATCCATAGAGCTGTTGTTTTAAATCGCCATTATCGGCAACACCTGATTTGAATAAAGAACTCATATTTGTCCAAAAACGGTCAAAATTACTGGTAGTTATTTCATTAATAAGTAGAGACTTGTCGGAATAAATATGTTCTAAAGCTTCAACCATCACTTTATCCGTTGCAGAAGGTTCCAATTTCGCCTTAAATATTTTATCTAAAAGATCACTCACGCCCATAAGTCTAGCCACACCATAACCAAAAGTATTTGAAAAAGGGGCTAACCAACCGGGAAAAATCATCAATACTAAATTAAGTATTCCAAAAATGATGACCCATGGAATCAAGGTAACGAGTAAAGCGGTATTCCATTGCCGCGAGCCACACATGGTGTCTGTCAGCGAAAGATTAATAATATATTCCCCAATAATTAAGAGTGTGATGTAGATACCAAAATAAATTTTACTTTGGCTTGAGTCAGTTGTATTGTATTTAATCGCGAAATAAATGGTAGTGATGATTAAAAACCAGAATAATGCCGTAGTGGGTGAAGATGAAGTTGAGGCCATTATAGATATTGAGCATAATTTTTTTCAAAAATATAGATGTATTTATTAATGGAGCAGCGACCATCATTAATTGAACCAGGGGTTAGGTATTTTATTAGTAGTACACTTAAAGAGTGTCGTAAATTTAAGGACCGACACATCAGCTTATTATTTAATACCAGCATGACTTTATTACTATTAATTGTTATTGGTGGATTTTTAATTTACAGATATAAAGGAAAATTAACTGGTAGAGATATTGAAGTTAAAAATAGAAAAACACAAGAGTATATTATATCTAAATTACAGCAGTTGGCTTTGTATAAACAGCAGCATTATCAGAGTGAGAATATGATAACGGATTTACCGGGCTTTTGACGTGGAAAGCCGGGCAAAATCGATGTAATGTTTGCGGGTAATTTGCTTTAATGTCATAATGTAATGCATCACTTTTCTCATATGCCAATTTACATCGGTTTTGCCTAGCTTTTATCAAAAGCTATTATATATATAATATAATGGACGACGAATTCATTGTAGCTATGAAAAAGTATTATAAACTTAAGGAAAAATACGAAACAAATCTACAAAAACAAAAAAATAAAATAATGGATACCGACTTGTCAAAAAAAGAAAAACAAGCACGATTTAAACGGCTAAAACCAAAATGTATAAACTGTAAAAAAGATGGCGGGACTATTTTTACCAATACAAATGCCACTCTAAAAGCGGTATGTGGCAGTGAGGATCCCTGTGATTTAAATATAGAGCTGTTTAAATCCAAATGTATAGACAAGCAAGAAGAAGCACGATTATTTGCTAACGATTTAAACAAGTATAAAACCAGCATAATCATGACGAAATTAGATTTTTTATTTGGTTATCAAAGTGAAGAAGAGACATTGGTTCTATTTGAAGAAAATAGATTAAATATTGCTAGAATAATGGACAAAATGCTACAACTGGAACGTGATATTGACAACATCACCAATAATAAAGAGAAACAGGAATCAATATTATTATTGCAAAAAGTATTATATAATGACATTGCGACCTTGAAACAAATTTATAAAGATAAAAAAGCAGGAGCGTATAAGGATATGGCTGAACTGTATTGTACAAAAATTAAACCGCAAACCAAACTGATACGTGAGTTAACCTATAGCTATACGGGCATTGACTATGATGAAGACGATGACATTTTTAAATTAATCGAATTAACCTTTACCAAAGATAAAATGGAAATGTTTGATAAGAAAAGCGTGATAATCAACAAGGGAACCTAGATTCCCTTAAAACCCCTCCTTATGTAAATTATACAGGTCCATATTTTTTTATACTTTTTTACTCTACTTTTTTCTATACTTTTTACTCTACTCTTTTGCCCTACTTTTTTACTATACTTTTTTGCTATACTTTTTTACTATACTTTTTTACTATACTTTTTTTTGCTCTAATTTTTTGCTCTACTTTTTTTGCTATACTTTTTTCTAAAAAGTAATTATATAAAAGACTAACACTAGACAATGTTTTTCAAATACATTTCAATCAATGTTTTTTTAATTAGTCTAGCTCTAGGATTATTATTTGTCTACTTATCCAGTCCAACGCCTACCGTAATAGTAGTTTATCCCACGCCCGATAATGTGGACCGTATCAACTATAAAGATAAAGCGTCCAACTGTTTTAAGTTTAAATCGACCGAAGTAAAATGCCCGTCAGACCATAATTTAATCAAGACAATTCCAGTTCAGAAAAGTAAGAAACATGATGAATTATACATATAATAAATAAATAAATAAATATAAATAAATATAAATAAATATAAATGTTATTAAAAAGTATAATATTTTTCTAATATATATTATTCCTTTAAGATAACATGTTGAATAAAGTTTTAAAAATGATTCATACACAAAATGGTAAATTCGCGGTTTCATTTATTCTAGGCATTGGGCTAGCCAGTTTATTTAGAAAGGTATGTAATGATAGAAATTGTATTGTATTCAAGGCACCTGCTTTGGAAGAGGTCACGAGTAACATATACGAATATAACAATAAATGTTATACATTTAAAGAACACGCAGTGAAATGTGGCAGTGCCGAGCAAGAAGTTGATTTTGCGTAAATAATTTAATATATTAAATGAAAGAATATATATATTAAATTATGGATCCAACTATGATTGGGACGACTAGTATTGATGCTTTGCCCATGGCTTCCCCCGGCCAGCAAGGACAGCCCATTCAACAGCAAATGCAGCAGCAGCAGCAACCACAACAAGCACCACAACAAGCGCAGTACCAGCAAGAAAATATTAAATTGGAAATCGATCATAATAAATTTCAACAACAGCGCGACAATGATCCCGCAATAAATCAACAAAA
>Ga0114978_10004287_pt1 | contig 11569 bp, 2 predicted proteins | sample S_140212_EF_Meta_FD_87027 | JGI IMG/M metagenome (GOLD analysis project Ga0114978, IMG submission 87027) | Freshwater microbial communities from Lake Simoncouche, Canada to study carbon cycling - S_140212_EF_MetaG | ecosystem: Environmental > Aquatic > Freshwater > Lake | place: Lake...
CAGCGCCAGGCCGTTGAGGTGGCAACGGTCCTCCGGAAGCAGTCGGCTGATGAAGGGCGGATGCCACAGCGGCTGAAAGCTGTTGCGGGGGCTGATCGTCCCCAGGCAGCTGAACGACGTAGCGACAAAGACGACCCGGCCGGAATCCTCGACGGCGACGTCATGAAGATCGATGTCCCCGGTGGTGTAGGCGATTCTCGGCACATACAGCCGATCCCGCTCCTGATGCAACGCACCGGCGGCGAGGGCATTCTCAAACCGCCACAGCTGATACTTGGTGCCGAGCCAAAATCCCTCCCCATCGCCGCACATTCCCATCGCCCGGTTAAACGTCCGCTCGAAGATCGACAGCGTCCGATCGGGGGTCGTGCCGATCAGAAAGAGCTTGCCTGTCTGATAGGTGCTAAAGGCCAGGCTCGTCCGCTGCCCGGCCAGCCACTCCGGAAACCCGCGCGAGCCGTAGATCTCCACCCACGGCTGCTCCGCTGTATTCGCTAAAGCAGCCTGACTCGCGGTCGTGTTCAAGTGGTCTGGGGAGGCTGTCATGGGATCGCTCACGGGGGCTACGGTTCAGGAGATGTCGATCGGCCACTGCCATGTTTGTGCGCAGCGGGGGCAGCCGGCTGTGAACGTGGGCTTGTCAGCTGCCGGCAGGATTCGTCCCCAGGGCCGCCGCGTGAGGGGTCTTCTGCCATTGGCTCCAGGTGAGAAAGGGAATACCGATCCTACCGTAGTTGACCTTCATGTAGCCACTGGCATCGATGGCGACGGCGTCGGGCATGATCTTTTGAACTTCCTGAGCCATGACGCCTACGTAGAGAGTCTCGCTCCAGAGATAACGGAAGCGGTAGAGGGTGAGGCCATTGGGGAGCTTGCCCAGGGGCGAGATGTCTTTCTTGAGGCGACTGTCGGAGAGAACGTCGGTGACACCCGTTGCTTCGGTGACAGAAGGCTGTACCGGCGTCCCCATGATGCCGGCCGTGTGGCTGGCAATATTGATCATGACCTTCTCGGCAAGCGTGCTTGGGATGCGGAATGTGGCAACGCCGAGCTTGGTGCTGGCCGTGACAAAGCCCTTTCTGTTGGCGAACGTTCCGCTCGAGAGCGTCAGGGTCACCGTGTGATGCTTCTGCACAAGATTGCCGAACGCATCCTGGAGAGCCACGTTCATCACCGGGTCAAACACCCCGCCCGGAATCGGGTAGCCCGGCAATTGCAGCACGACCAACTGCGTCGCAGCGGCAGCGGCGATGGCGACGCGGCGAGATTCCCCCGGCGTGAGCGTGCCAAACGGCACAACAAGGATGTAGTCGCCGCTGGTGTTGAGCTTGAGGTTCGAGAACGTCACCACCCCCGCGACGGCCTTTGCCTTCAGGATGCTTTCCGGCGTGAAGTCACCAGGGCCGCTCTTGACCTTGATGCTCACGATCGACTCGTCGCTCGTGCACACGTTGCCGTACTCATCTTTGATCAGAGCGATCACGGCGCCCAGCGCCGTTCCCGCCGTGCCGGTTTTCGGAGTGGATATCACCTCGACCGTGCTCGCCGTGGCGGGGTTGACTTTGAGGGTCGATCGGACCGTCGCCGGGGCGTGGCCCGGGAGGGGGGCCTTCAACGTAACGGCGTAGGATCCCGCCCGCCTGATCTCCAGGTTGTCAACGGCGAACCGGGCAATCCCGTGGCTGGGCCTGGCGGAGTACGTCTTCGCGCAGATCGTGAGCGTGACGAGCCCCTTGTAGTGCGTGGCGAGATTTCCAAACGCATCCTCGACCGCGACCGCGACTTTCTGCGTGATGGGGGCACCGGCCGTGACGGTCGCCGGTAAGGGATCGATGACCTTCAGCACGCGCGCGGCGGCCGGCTTCACCGTCAGGCTGATAAAGTTGTCGATGAGAGTGTCGGCACTGTCGGTGACGCGGAGCCAATAGTGCCCGGCTTCGTTGATCTTGAGGGGGAAAGTGGCCTTTCCATCACGCGGTGCCAGCGTGACATGGTCGCTGCCGTCAGCAAAGCGACCTTTGAGCAGGGTCAGCGTCATGGTGGGCGGAGAGTCCAGCTGATCGGCCATCTCCACGAAAGCCATTAGTTTTAACATTATAGTGGGCACCACAGCTGTCACGACTACGCTGGTCGTCGTCGCCGCTGTGGTCGTCACCGCCGCCTGAATCGTGTAGGCCTGGCCGGTGAAGTTGCCCTTAGCGCTGTTGAGCATCACTCTGACGGTATTACTCTTCGTATTCGCGACAGCGAGATCAGGTCTTCCGTCATTGTTCATATCGCCCACCGCCACGGAGGACGGAGAGGATCCCATCGCGAAGGTCGTCTGGGTCCCAAACGTGCCATCCCCGTTGCCGAGGAAGACGCTGATGCTATTGCTGGTGCGGTTCGGGACGACCGCGTCCGGCTTCCCATCGCCGTTGAAATCTCCCAGCGCCACCGAACATGGGGTCGTTCCCGTGGCAAAGGTCTTTTGGGCCTGAAACGTCCCATTTCCGTTGCCCAGCAAGATGCCCAGAGTGTTGCCGGCTTCGTTCGCGACGGCGAGGTCGGGGTGGCCGTCGCGGTTCACATCGCCCATTGCCACGAACCTCGGTTGCGATCCCGTGGCGAAGGTCGCCTGGGGACCAAAGGTACCGTTTCCGTTGCCAAGCAGCACACCCACCGAAGCGCTGCCATGATTCGCGACGGCGAGATCGGCTTTTCCGTCGCCGCTCACATCGCCAATCGCCACAAACCAGGGATTTGTGCCGGTGGCGAAGGTCGCCTGGGCTTGAAACGTGCCGTCTCCGTTCCCTAGCAAGACGCTCACGGTATTGCTGAGTTCATTCGCGACGGCGAGGTCGGTCTTTCCGTCGCCGTTGACATCCCCCATCGCCACGCCCGTTGGACCGCTTCCCGTGGCAAAGGCTTTCTGGGCTTGAAACGTGCCGTCCCCGTTTCCAAGCAGGACGCTGACGGTATTGCCGCCAAAATTGGCGACGGACATGTCGTGTATCCCGTCGCCGTTGACATCTCCCACGGCTACGGAATACGGGCTGCTTCCCGTGGTAAAGGCTTTCTTCGCTTGGAGCGAGCCGTCACCGTTGCCGATGAGGATGTTCGCATTGTTGGCGAGCGAGTTCACAACAGCCAGGTCGAGGATGCTATCCCCGTTCATGAAGTCGAGCGCTACGGAAATTGGGTACGTGCTTGTCGTGTAATCGCCCTTTTTGGTGAAGCTGGCCGCGTCGCTAGGGTTGACGAGCGGATTCGCCGCGAGGTCGCGGATGGTGCCGTTGTCGACCAGATTCAGGCCGAGCGTCCCGGCTCCTGTGATCCCGCTGACGGTCACGGTGTAGACCGAGGAACTGACGGCCGTTACCTGGGTGATCGTCGCGGCGGTCGTCCCCGTGATCGCGAGCGTAAAATCGGTCGGGTCGACGCCCGTCACCGCCTCGCTGAAAGTCGCCGTGAAGCCGACGCTAGCAGCGCTGGTCGTGGCGCTGTCCGGCGTCGAGAGATTGATCGATTGCACAGAAGGATCGACCAAATCGGCCGTCCAAATCGGGCTGCTGAAGTTTCCGTTTCTGGTATTCAGCAACAGGCTTCCGCTCTGAGGACTCGAGTAACCCGCGGCGACGATATCGGCTTTGCCGTCGCCGTTGAAGTCTCCCAGCGTCACGGATCTCGGGCCGTTTGCCACCGCCATGTTCCTAGTGGATTGAAACGTTCCATCCCCATTCCCCAGCCTGATGCTCACGGAGCTGTCGACGTTATTCGCCACGGCGAGATCAGGTTTGCCGTCGCCGTTGAGATCACCAATGGCCACGGACCATGGTCCGGATCCAGTGGCGTAGGTGGTCTGGGCTTGAAACGTTCCGTCTCCGCTCCCCAGCAGGACGCTGACGGTGTTGCTGGAGATGTTTGCCACGGCGAGATCAGGTTTGCCATCCCCATTCAGATCGCCAATCGCTACGGACCGTGGGTTGGATCCCGTCTCAAAAGCTTGTCGGGGTTGAAAGGTGCCATTCCCGTTCCCGAGATAGATGCTCACGTTGCTCCCTGTGATGGCGAGGTCGATCTTTCCGTCGCCATTGACGTCTCCCATCGCAACGCTCCAGGGGGAGGATCCTGCGTTAAAGGTCTGTTGGCTCTGGAACGTGCCATCTCCATTTCCCAGCAGGAGGCTCAAGGTATTGTCGCTTTGGTTGGTGACAGCGAGATCAGTTTTGCCGTCGCCATTCACATCTCCCAGCGCAACACTCGAGGGTTGGGCTCCCGTGGCGAATGTTTTCGATGTTAGAAAAGTGCCGTCCCCGTTTCCCAGCGCGACGCTTACAACATTCTTAAAGGAACCGGGTTTAAAAAAATGAGGATCCGTTGGGGTTGCAAGTGTTGCAACGAGGTCGGGCTTTCCGTCCCCATTCAGATCTCCGATCGCCACGAAAGAGGATTGGCCACCGTTGAACATGGCAAAATCATTGGTCGTAAGGGTACCGTGTCCGTTCCCCTTCAGCCAAGCTACATAATCCGATCCGTAAGAACTTATGGCGAGGTCGAGCTGTCCGTCGCAGTTGATATCTCCCTGGGCCACCGATGTAGGGTTATCTGCGCCAACCGAAAAGGTCGGTTGAGTTGCGAAACTCACGGTTGAACTGGCCAGCGGATTGCTTGCGAGGTCGCGAATGGTGCCGTTGTCGACAAGATTCAGGCCGAGTGTCGCGCTTGCCGTGACGCCGCTCACGCTCACGGCGACCGTGTACACGGATTGGCTGACGGCCGTCACGGTGGTGCGGGTTGCACCCGTTCCCGTCGTCACAGCCGCGAAATCGGTCGCATCAACGCCGGTTACGGGCTCACTAAATGTCGCCGTGAAAAGAGCGGTGCTGGAGAACTTTCCGCTGGCTGTAATCGATTGCACGGATGGGGCGAGCTGGTCGACGGTGAAAATCTGTCCGGTAAAGGTGCTGGTGACCAGCGGACTGCCCGTCGTGTCGTTGATGGTGCGACTTGTTAGCAGGTTGAGGCCGAGTGTCCCGCTTCCTGTGACACCGGTGGCGGTCACGTTGTAGACCGAGGTACTGACGGGCACCACGTCAGTGATCGTTGCACTCAACACGCCTGTCTTGGCCAACGTAAAATCGGCCGTGTCGACGCCCGTCACCCCTTGGCTGAAGGTCACCTGCCAGCTCACCTGCGATCCGTCGGTGGGGGTCGAAGTGAGGAGGTTGATCGAGGTCAGCGACGTTCCGCTGAGCACCATTCGCGGCTCGAGCGCCTCCATCATCTGCCATGTGCGGGCCCGGCTGGGCCGGCGCTTTGTCGACCGGGTCGACGGCCCCGACAAGGCCATGAGGAGACGACGGAATGGGGAGCGGAGAATCATGGTTCAGTCCTCTGCGATCGGTCTGTAAATGAACAAGGAGCTCGAGTGAGGGATCCGACTGGGCTATGCGTGAGGGTGATGGAGCCTGTGGTGTCGCTGCGAGTGGGCTGTGCTCGCGCGGTATGTTTTCCGCCGAGTATGTTCCCCCGTCGGATGCTTTCTAACCCCTCCCTTCGCTGTGTCAACGAATCGTTGCCCGCAATTGGCGAGAATCTTTACGGCGTGGGACGAATGGTCACGGCTAGGGACGAATGGTCAAAAACTGTGACGAATGGTCACGGCCAAGGACGAATGGTCACCGATCCCATCCGATCGCCGACTGGCGACGACGCCAGCACCGTCGAGATAACGCTGTTGGAAAAAGGGGACCAGTCACGAGGTCGTGCCGGCTGCTGGCGCCGTCAGGTTTCGGCGGGAGCGCACGTCGTGACGCCACAGCGCGTCGTCCATTCCCCGCGCGTGTCCGGGGGATGTCAGTCGACGATGTCGATCGCGTGGGGCTTTTCGCCAGCCTCGTGGATCACCCACGCGGCCTTGAAAGCCTGCTCGAGATTGCGGACAAACCGCGGCGTGTCGAAGAGGGGCGCGGTGGCGCGCCCTTCCCGGAGCCGCTGGCGGAGGTCTCCGCGCAGCGCTCGATCCTCTGCCAGTTCGACGGCCATCTCCTCATACCGTTCCAGATCTGGCGCGATCAGCTCCGGCAGGCTCACCGCCGAAAGCAGGCTCGCCCCCACGCGGCCGGCAAACGTCGGGCCGGGGCATGTCAGCACCGGCAGCCCCGCCCAGAGGGCGTCGGCGGCGGTGGTGTGGGCGTTGTAGAAGTGGGTGTCGAGAAACAGGTCGGCGAGCGTCAGGCGCGCCAGGTGAGCGGGCTTCGTCAGATGATCGCGCGCAAACAGGATCCTCCCGGGCGAAACGCCCCTGGCCTGGGCCTCACGGCGGAGATTGGCCTCCATCGTTGCTCCGCCACTTTTCAGCCACAGCACGCTCCCTGGCACCCGCGCCAGGATCCGCATCCACACCGCGTAGATCACCGGCTCGAACTTGTAGCTGTTGTTGATGGAGGCGAAGACGAAGCCGCCGTCGGGCAGGCCGTGGTCGCGACGGGTGCCAGCCGAGGCGGCGATCGGCTGCTCGCGGTTGGTGGGGAGATAGCAGTGCGGCAGCCGCACGATCCGCTCGCCGAAGTCGGTCGCCGCCTCCGCCGGTGTGATCAGCCGGTCGCCGAGCAGATAGTCGATGAAATCCGCGCCAGTCGTGCCTGGATAGGCCAGCCAGCTCATCTGCAGCGGAGCCGGCCGGGCCGCCATCACCTCCAAGCGCGTGTAGCCCGAGAATCCCATCATGTCGACGAGGATGTCGATGCCGTCGGCGGCGATGCGGCGGGCGAGCTCGGCGGTGCGCAGGGCGCGCCCGTCGACGAAGTGCTCGCACTCGCGCTCGATCCGCCGGCGGTAGGCGCTGCCGTCGTCGGGGCCGAAGGAGTAGGCGAAAACCTCGAACGTCGCTCGGTCGTGGAGGGCGAATATCCCCTCGGTGAGATGGCTGACGGCATGGTCGTAAAAATCCCCCGACAGATAGCCGATCCGCAGTCGGCCCGGCCCGCGCAGGCCGCGCCCGGCCTCGAGCTCCCGCCGCAGCGGCTCCTGCTTCGCGGCGAGCCGTCGCGACTCGGCCCGCGCGATCGCCAGCTGCCGCGCCGCCGGCCAGGCGAACACGATCGACTGGAAGGGCGTCGCACCGCCGGGCTCCCCGCCGGCCAGGCGGGAATCGACGCTTGCCCCGAGCGACTCCAGATCGGTCTCCCGAGCCGACCAGTCGCAGAGCATCTGTTTCGCGAAGAGGAGGTTCGTGCCCGGGGGATCGGCGGAGGGAGGCATGGCGGAGGGAGGCTCGAGCATGTCCCGCGCTCGGTCCCACTGGTTGCTGACCATCAGCAACAGCGACATCCGCTCCCTTGCCTCGCGGGAGCCGGGCGCTTCCCGCACGAGCGACTCGTAGATCGCCAGCGCTTCAGGCCGCTGGCCGAGCGACTCCAGGGCCACGCCCATCTGCAGGCGGGCCTTGAAATAATCGGGGCGCAGCCGCACCGCTTCTTGATACCGGGCCAGCCCCGCCGCCGGATCGTCCGCCGCCATGAGCACGTTGCCGAGGTTGAAGTGGGCCTCGGGGTAGGCCGGCTCGATCCCGATCGCCCGCCGCAGCGGCACGGCGGCCTCGGCAAGCCTCCCCTGCGCGTGGAGGGCGGCACCGAGATTGTTGTGGGCGATCGCGTAGCGGGGGTCGAGCCGGATTGCCTCGCGATAGGAGGCGATCGCCCCCTCAGGGTCGCCCCCCAGTTGCCGGGCCCGGCCGAGATTGAGATGGAGCCGAGGGGAGTCTGCGCGCCCGGCGATCCCGGCCAAGAGCCGGGCAATCGCACCGGCGGTGTCGCCCGCGTCGAGGGCCATCACGCCGAGCGTGTTGTGGGCGGCTGCGAGCGTGGGGTCGATCCGCACCGCCGCGCGGAGTGACTCGGCGGCGTCGTCCAGCCGGCGGAGAGCGCGGTAGACCTCGCCTTGGGTGTGGAGAAGGCGGGCATCCGCCGGCCGCCTGGCCAGCACGCCGTCGAGCGCCGCCAGCGCCTCGGCAGGGCGGCCCCCTGCGATGGTGATCGCCGCCAGCAGCACCGCGGCATCGGCGTGGCCCGGATCGTGGGCAAGCAACTCGCGGCAGAGGGCCGCTGCCAACGGGCGATCGCCGGACGCGTGGGCCCGCAAGGCTTGCTCGTGAAGATCAGCCGGTGAGGAGTCGGGCATCGCTGCGCTTCACTCCCCCTGCCCCGGATGTCGACACGTCAAGGTCGTGTTCTACCCATAGCCGGCGCGGGATCGCAAGCATGGCGGACAGGGAATGGATCAGATCGCGAAACCGTGCGGGCCAAAGTTCACTGTTGTGGAGTCGCTCGAGAACGGTTCGACGCAACCGCTGAACTCAAAGGGAGGCATTGGCAGTGCCGGGATCGTCAGTCGGCGGCGTGACCATTCGTCCTTTTGCGTGACCATTCGTCCTTTTGCGTGACCATTCGTCCTTACGCGTGACCATTCGTCCTTACGCGTGACCATTCGTCCTTACGCGTGACCATTCGTCCCATTCCATATCGAGTTGCTTGACGAGCGACCCCCACACCCTGATACTCCCCAGCCTCATCTCTCTTTTCTGCCTGCTGTGTGATCGCCTCGAGTTCGATGGTTGCTGGCCTCTGCTGGTCTTCCCATCGCTCATCGCGCGACACTTCTTCGGCACCTTTTGCTGATTAAGCCGGATTCTCACCGGCCTCGCTCGCTTTGCGCCCAGTCCCTGTTTGAACAGGTTGCACACGCCCATGAACACGAAGCCATCGATTGCACGCCGAAAGCAACGCAAAACCATCGCGGCCCTGCGCGGGCTCAAGAGGACATTGTGGCGGAGCTATCTCCCCGGGCTCGATTGGCTGCTCGATAGCTTGGCACTCCGGCCGCTCACGTCGGTGTGGCGCCTGATCTCCGCTCCGGTCGCGCGGCGTTCGCGAAGACCGTCGTATCGGTATCAGATCCTTCCCCAACGGGCGATTGCTTCGATCGAGATTCTTGAGGCCCGGGCGCTGCTCACGGCCTCTTTCAGCCAGATCGGCAATGCGCTGAGCATCAGCCTTGATGACAGCCAGTTGGTCACGGTCGACGCCGTCGCGTCGGGCTACACCTTTACGCTCACCAACAGCAGCGCGACCAATAGCTGGCAGGGATCTGCCAACGGCTGGGTGAGCACCAACGGCGCGACGTTGACGGTCAATGCCCAGGGCTACGCTGGCCTGTCAGCGATCGCCATCTCCGACACGAGCACCGCTGCCGGCGCGGCGGTCACCTTCGGCAACTCTGGCGCCAATCTGTACCAAGCCGGGCTCTCGGTAAATCTCGAGAGCAATCCGGGCAGCGTCGTTTTCACCGGAACAACGTCGATGTCGGGGGCCAACAGCCTGACAGTGACCACGGCTCGTGACGTGATCGTCAACTCCGGCGCCCGGGTTGAGGCTGTCGACGGCAACCTCTCAATCCTCGCGAATTCACAGGCCGTGCCTACTGCCGGAGCCTTTACGGGCATTACCGTGTCTGGATTGGTTTACTCCACCGGCGTGGGAAGCATGACCCTCACCGGCGTGGGAGGTACATCCTCCACTGGATCGAGCTCGTGGGGAGTATCCGTCAAACCTGGCGCGCAGATCGTGGGGGGAACTACTGGTCCGCTCCAGATCACCGGGACTGGCGGAGCAGGAAGCGCCACGCAAAACGTCGGAGTGATGGTGGGCGACTTGGGGAACGACTCGGGCGGCCTCATCGACTCGAATAATTCAAATGTCATTGTGCAGGGAACCGGAGGAGGCAGCGCAGCGAGCAGCACAAATGTGGGCATCTGGATAGGGAGTGGTGGGGTGCAGGCGGGTGGCAGCGGCAGTGTCACCCTGAGCGGGGTGGGAGGAAACCGCTCCGGGACCGGAAACGACAACTACGGGGTCTTGTTCTACGGATACAACGCCTCACTACCAAGAACCGTGGTCGCGCAAGGTGGGGGAAACGTCACGATCTCTGGCGTGGAAGGGGGTGGCGTTAACAGCGTGGGGATTTTCCTGGAGAGCTTCAGCCAAATTGTGGCCAGCGCGTCTCCGGGGATGCTGACACTCGAGGCAAACAGCATGTGCCTCTTTCCGAATAATGGAACGCCAGCAAGCAGCATTAATAACTTCGGTGTGAATGGGAACGTGATTCTACAGCCCCTCACCCCGGGAGTCGGGCTGAATCTCGGAAGCAGCTCCGATCCGATCGGCGGGCCTCTTGGTCTCTCCACGAATGAAATGTCGCTCGTGTCCGCCGCCACGGTGTCGCTGGGCAGCACGACTGCGGGGACGGTGACGATCAGTTCTGGAATCACGCACACCTCGGGAATCAGTGATCTCGTTCTGCTAAGCGGCCCGACGGCAGGCGTGCAGCCCTCGGCCAGCGGCACCGACCTGAATCTCGGCGTCAATACTACAACCCTCGGTTCGGGATCTCCCTTGCTGATCAATATCAGCGGGACAGTCGTCGACTCCGGCTACAACCAGTTGCGCGTCTCCGGTGCCGTCAATCTGGTCTCCTCGCCATTGGTATTGCAGGGAAGCTTTACGACAGCCCTCCACGAAGCGTTCACGATTGTCAATGCACCAGGCGGCGTGACGGGCACGTTCCATTCGTTGCCCAATCATTCATTCAAGTCGTGGAAAGGGCGTTCTCTCGAGATTCTTTATGCAACCACCAATGTGACGCTGACCGACGTCGGGCCCGCCACGACGACCAAGTTGTCGACCCTCTTCGCGTCGGTTGTAGCGCAGTCGCCGGCAACCTTCACGGCCACGGTTACGGCCGGCGCCACCGGCAGCGTGAAGTTCTATGACGGGATTACCGCTCTTGGGGAGGTGGCGCTGTTTGGGGACACGGTGACGTTCTCAACAACGACTCTCACCGCGGGCACCCACGAGATCATGGCCGTCTACGAAGGGGACGCAACCCACGGCGGCAGCAACAGTGGGATTATTACGCAAACAGTTCTCACTCCGACGACGACATTGCTGACGAGCTCCGCCGCTTCAACTGCGGCGCTCTCGTCGGTGACGTTCACGGCGACGGTGACGGCCGGTGCAACCGGGAGCGTGAAGTTCTATGACGGAGCGACGCTGCTGGCGACGGAGACGATCACGGGAAACACAGCGTCGTTCAAAACGGCGGCTCTCGCTGTCGGCTCCCACCCGATCAGCGCGGTCTATCAGGGTGATGCCGATTACACATCGAGCACGAGCGCGACGGTCACCGAAACGATCACGCTGGCTCTGACGACGACGGTTCTGTCGACGTCATTGGCTTCGACAGCCTACGGGTCCTCGGTGACGTTTACGGCGACGGTGACGGCCGGCGCTACCGGGAGCGTGAAGTTCTACGACGGGGCGACGCTGCTGGCGACGGAGACGATCACGGGAAACACAGCGACGTTCTCGACGACGACACTGGCAGTTGGCTCGCACCCGATCAGCGCGGTCTATCAAGGAGATGCCGATTACGCGCAGAGTACCAGTGCGACGGTCACCGAAACGATCACGACGGACCCCTCAACGACGCTCCTGTCGACGTCAGCGGCTTCCGCCGCGGCACTCTCCTC
>Ga0114978_10004292_pt1 | contig 11562 bp, 10 predicted proteins | sample S_140212_EF_Meta_FD_87027 | JGI IMG/M metagenome (GOLD analysis project Ga0114978, IMG submission 87027) | Freshwater microbial communities from Lake Simoncouche, Canada to study carbon cycling - S_140212_EF_MetaG | ecosystem: Environmental > Aquatic > Freshwater > Lake | place: Lake...
GTCCAAGGCCCGAAGTGCTGATCCAATTGCAAAACCGGTGGCTGAGACATCGGGAACTATGCCGATCAGTTCGGATTCGGCAGCGCCCACGATAACTATTTCTTCGAAACTCATAGCGTTACCTTTGATCCGACTGGACGCCATTGCGGAAGATGTATTCCCTCTCGAATTTCAAAAAACACTTCGACTGGCATCCCGACTTCAACCGCATTTGGTTCCACGGGAACTCCGTATAAATTGCCAACCAACCGTGGGCCCTCATCGAGATCGACCAAGATGATGAAATACGGCACTTCACCTTGATACCCCGCGCCAGCTCGATGGGTGATGATGAACGATGCAATATTCCCGCGTCCGCTCAGTTGCTTCCAGTCAAACTCGGTAGATCCGCAGGTGGGGCAATGCACCCGTGGCGGAAAGATCCATCCATCGGTCTCGCACTTCGGCATCCACAACTCACCTAGAGCAGTCTTTTCCCAATAGGTACGAGTTTCTGGGGTGGGTACAGGCAATAACTTCCCGGTCATGCGCTCACTTCCGCTGTTCCGCGATCAAGCACCACACTGTCGCCGACTTTTGTTTGAAATTGCACGCTTCCACCTGTAACCCACATTGAAGTGGTTAGCGTTTGTCCAGGCATCACAGGCTTGGAGAATCGAGCTGACATCGCTTGAAAATTTGCGACTTCCGAACCACACGTTGCATGTAACAGGGCCCGTCCGACAAAACCAAAACTACAAAGCCCATGCAGAATCGGCATCTCATAGCCAGCTCTCGCTGCAAAGGACGGATCGTTGTGCAAAGGATTGCGGTCACCAGAAAGGCGGTAAATCAGCGCCTGATCTTTCCGAGTTTTCTGGTGAATCACATAATCTGCTGGTCGACTTGGGAACAACCATTCGTCTTCTGGAACGTTAGGCCCACCAAAGCCACCTTCGCCGCGAATGAATGAGCCATTCACGCACTCAACGATGAGGTTGCCCTCGAGATCAGTGACCGAGGTTGTGCGCAAGACAAGTGCACCACTGCCCTTGTCGTAAATTCCCGTCAGAGACATGGTTTGCATGCCTTCGCCTTGAACTGGAATAGGTCGGTGAAGCCGAATCGATTGCTGTCCGTGCAACAGCTTGCTGCGATCGACATCCCCGTACATCACCATCGGAAGATTCGGTGTAGAAGAACCAAGCATCACTGCAAAGGTTGGTAACACCTGCTGCGTAATGCCCGCACAATTCTCAGTTGTGAATTGGAGTTCTTTCAGTGAATCTTCTTGCCCAGCCCCAACCCCCACGGCATAAAGAAGGGCCCGATCAGAGTTCCAGCTAATTCGCGCAGGCTGCGTCGAGTTACCAACCGCATCAAAATCAAGTGCCACAATTACCCTCGCATTGAGTATGGATGCGAGGCTGCGGGCGACGCATTCGGCTTTGAATCAGCGACTGCCTTTGGCAGTTTTTCATTAATAAGTTCGTATGTCAGCGGTCCGTCTTCGTTGAACACAGTCGATCCAATTTGCCAGCACTCAGCGACCCCGATGTAGCCTCCGACCACGCTAAAGGCTCGCCCTGTCACTGAACAATCTGGGCCGCCAAGCCAGGACACTGCGTTTGATATGTATGCAGGATTGAATGGGTCGTAGCCTTCATTCAACTCAACCGGTGTTCCTACGGTTCCCAGTAAACGTGTTTTCGCTACAGGAGCAATGCAGTTAGCGAGTACACCCATCTTTGCAAATTCCAATGACGTGACAATTGTGAATGCAGCAATTCCTGCTTTGGCTGGTGAGTAGTTACCTTGCCCAAAATTTCCAAACAACCCACTTCCCGATGTGGTGTTCACGATTCTAGGATCTTGGGCTTTACCTTCTTTTACTGCTTCTTTCCAATATCGGCCTACAGCTTGAGTCGTGAGAAATGTGCCCTTGAGGTGAACGCTGATGACGGAATCAAAGTCTTCAACAGCCATATTGAGAATGGTTTTATCGCGAAGGTTTCCCGCGTTGTTGACGAGCGTGTGAATGTCACCAAACTCATTGAGTGCGAGCTCAACCATCTCCTGAGCACACCCGGGATCAGAGACATCGCCGAATTGTGCGACGGCATGTCCTCCCATCGCACGAATTTCGGCGACTACCTGCTCCGCAGGTTCGTGAGAACTACCGCTGCCATCGCCCGCACCGCCAAAATCATTCACCACGACCGCGGAGCCAAGTCGAGCAAAGGCAAGAGCGTGCTCGCGTCCAATGCCTCGTCCGGCTCCGGTAATCAAGGTGACTCGGCCTGCAAGTGGCAATGGGTTACTCAAGGTGAACTCCGTTCAATAATCATTTGGTATGGGTTTCGATTTAGCACGCTAGGGATTTTAGAACCTTCGCGCAACCGTATTTCCAAGAAAATGCAGTGCCCGGAAAACTCCGGGCACTGCATTTTGTTCCGTTTAGTGAATTAGCTGACGCGTGGGAAGTTATACACGCGGCGAGCGTTTCCTTCTGCAATTTTGCGAGCTTCATCATTTGGCACATTGGCAAGCGACTCTTCGAGCATCTTGCGGGTATGTGGCCAGTTGCTGTCTGAGTGTGGGTAATCGGACTCAAACATGATGTTATCGATACCAATGAGTTCGCGGGAGAAAATACCGGCATCGTCATAGATGAACGGTGCGTACATATTCGTCTTCCACAGCGAAGAAGGCTTAACTTCACGGTTGACATCGTTGTACCAGCGGTGACGATCCCAAACGTAGTCAATGCGCTCCAGCATGTACGGAACCCAGCCGATGCCACCTTCACTCAGGACGAACTTCACACCTGGGTAGTTGTGGAACACAGGTGACAACAGCAGTTCTGCAGTTGCCATTGCTGAGTTCAGCGCGAAGAGGGAAATCCCGATGGTGAAGTTGGTTGACATACCTTCAGGTGAGACACCCAACGGTGCGCCGCCCGAACCAAAGTGGATACTGATTGGCATTTCGCGCTCTTGTGCTGCCTGCAGCATTGGGTTCCAGTGATCGGTGTGCCATGACGGCAGACCCAACTTGTGTGGAAGTTCAACGAAGGTAAAGCTCTTCGCGCCCTTATCTGCAGTGCGATGGATTTCCTTGACCATCAGGTCAACATCCCACCAAGGCATGATCATCAAAGGAATCTGGCGCTCTGGGTACGGTGCGCACCATTCATCCAGGATCCAGTCGTTGTATGCCTGAACGCAAGCAAGTCCGAGTTCTTTGTCCTTAGCCATGGCCAAAGTTGTTCCTGCGAAGCCTGGCATGTTCGGGAAGTTCAACTGTGCGTGAATTCCTTCGATGTCCATGTCCTTGATGCGCTCATGGATGTCATGGCAGCCATCGCGCATATCGTCGTATGAACGTGGATCCATAGCAATGTCTTCTTTTGCACGGCCAGCGACTGCGTTCAGCGCGAAGTTGCCTGCCTTTTCGCCTTCAAAGACCCAGTGATCACCGTTGACGGCGTCACGAACCAGGTTTGGGCCTGCTTCTTTGAACTTTGCCGGAAGGCGATCTAACCAAACATTGGGGTGTTCGATGACATGGTCATCGACACTGATGATCTGTACGTCTTTCTCGAGCATGTTCTCTCCTTCTCAAGCGGGGCTGGTTCATGGATAGTCAGAACCGGGTCGGGGTTGACCTATGACACTTATAGTAATGCTTACGATAACTTCCCGCAAGACCTTCGGTAGGACTATTTTCAGTATTTATTTTGGGCTTGCTAAAGTCTGGAGAAATCCCCACCGAACCCATTACGGTAAAGCCTGCTAACGATCCGATTCATTAAAAGGAGCATTCATGACTGGTCCAATGAAGGGGGTGCGCGTCCTTGAGATCGCGCAGTTCACTTTTGTCCCTGCAGCTGGAGCAGTGCTTTCCGACTGGGGCGCTGACGTCATCAAGGTGGAGCACGCTGAAACTGGAGATGCTCAGCGTGGTTTAGTTCGCGTCATGGGACTTGACGCCCTTGTTCCCGGATCAACCTTTTACCCCATTATGGAAGGCCCTAACCGCGGCAAGCGCAGCATCGGCCTTGACCTCACTAAGCCTGAGGCCCAAGAGATCCTGCGTGAACTCGTGTTGAAGAGTGATGTGTTGCTCACGAACTTCCTCCCAGGGCCTCGCCGCAAGATGGGAATTGACGTGGATCAGATCAAGGCGATCAATCCCAACATCATCTACATGCGCGGAACTGCCTTTGGTAACAAGGGCGAAGAACGCGCTAAGGGCGGCTATGACTCCACCGGTTTCTGGGCTCGCAGCGGCGCCGGTTGGGCAACAACCTGGGATGACGCGACGGAACTCACAGGCATGCCAACGGGTGCCTTTGGTGACAACACTGGTGGCATGACCATCGCTGGCGGTGTCGCAGCTGCTCTTTACAAGCGTGCCGTCACCGGGGAGGCTTCCGTTGTTGACGTCTCCTTGCTGGGCGTCGGTGCCTGGACGACTCAGTTCGGCTCAAACTTGGCGATGCTGCTTGGTGGCCCAACCCCTGCCCCATCACGTGTACAGGTTCCAGGAACCCCTGGAAACCCGCTTACTGGCGCCTACCGTACAAAAGATGGCCGATTCATCATGCTGACGATGTTGCAGCCAGGTCTGTACTGGCCGATGTTCTGCGACGCGTTCAAAAAGCCAGACTGGAAGACTGACGAGCGCTTTGCGGACGCCATGACCATCGTGAATAACGGCTTTATCGGGCGTCAATGGATCACGGAACTCTTTGCCACGATGACCTTAGAAGAACTCAAGGCAATCCTTGGCACGCAAACTGGCCAGTGGGCTGTCGTGCAGGACTTCTGGGAAATCAGCCAGGACAAAGGTTTGCGTGACAACGGCTTAGTCGCAAGTGTTGTCGATGCCGAAGGCCAGAAGCGAGAGCTCATTGCCACCCCGGTGCTGTTCGATGAAGAAAATCCAACGTTGACTCGGGCACCACAGTTTGCTGAGCACACCGATCAGATCGTCAGCGAGCTTGGAATCTCAGAAGAGCGCCTCTTGGAAATGAAAATCGCTGGAGCGGTCACCTAAATCAGTTCCCTTGGAAAAGGGTCCGGTCCTTGTGGACCGGGCCCTTTTTCGTTTTTCGGTCATTTGGGCTAAAGAGTTGTACAATTCCGCTATTGTTTTGTTATTCCTCAATTGCCCTTCTCCGAAAGGATCCCCCATGTCCCTCGCGCTGACCGAAGAGCACCGCTCACTCGCCGACGTTGCACGCTCCCTACTTGCCGACCACGGAGGCACGGCTCAGGCTCGGGAGACCTTGGATGCTGAAAAGGAAGTCCTGCCTGATTTCTGGGCAGCCTTCAAAGACAACGGCATGTTTGGCCTACACCTGCCCGAAGACGTTGGCGGTCAGGGCTACGGACTTGAAGAACTTGCAATCGTGGTCGAAGAACTCGGTCGCGTTGTTGCACCTGGTGCATTCCTGCCAACCGTTGTCGTGTCTGCAACCATCGCAGCCGCAGGGTCTGATGCTCAAAAGCAATCCTTGCTTCCTGGCTTTGCACAAGGTGATTGCATTGCAGGATTCGCACTGCATAATAAAATCGTCGTTTCCGATGGGAAAGTCAGTGGAACTGCTAATTCAGTGACCTCGGCTGAGCTCGCTACCCATCTTGCCTTTGTCGTCGGCAAAGACCTCGTGATTGTCACGGCAAATCACGCGACGATCACACCGAATAAATCGATAGATGAAACTCGCCGGAACGCGCAAGTTGGGATAAAAGAAGCCGCTGCCGAAGTCATTGTTGGCGGCGGCGAACTGGCTCATCGCATCGGGCGCATTCTGGCTTCTGCAGAAGCTGCAGGCGGTGCACGCGCGACTTCAGAAATGGCAACGGAATACACGAAGATGCGTGAGCAGTTCGGGCGCACAATTTCAACATTCCAGGCGATCAAACATCACTGCGCAAATATGTTGATCCAAACTGAGACTGCTACAGCTCTTGCCTGGGACGCAGCCCGAACCGGACTAGATCCAAAGCATGGCCCAATCGCTGCAGCAGCGGCAGCGGCATTAGCTCTTCCTGCTTTCGAATTCAACGCCCGAAAGAATATTCAAATTCACGGTGGCATTGGCTTCACGTGGGAGCACGATGCTCACTTGTACTTCAAGAGGTCTGCTGCACTGTCAGTCCTCTTCGGCAATGCTGATGATGCTGCAGCAGAGCTCACGGCACTGAGCGCACATGGCAATCAGCGCGTCTACGCATTCGACCTTCCAGAAGAAGCCGAAAGCTTCCGTGCTGATGCCAAGTCTGCGGTAGCTGCCTACAAACTTGCATCTGAAAGTGACCAACGCCGAGTGCTCTTTGAGTCCGGCTATCTCGTTCCGCATTGGGGCAAGCCTTGGGGTCGTCAGGCTTCGGCAATTGAACAGATTGTGATCGAGGAAGAATTCACTGGGATCGATGTTCCAAACTTGGGTATCACCGGCTGGGTTGGTTTGACGCTTTCACAGTTAGCTACTGAAGATCAGGTGCAGCGTTGGCTACGCCCTGCAATGCTCGGTGAAACAGTCTGGTGCCAATTGTTCTCAGAGCCTGGCGCTGGTTCTGATGCTGCAGCTGTTTCGACTAAGGCCGTCAAGGTTGAAGGCGGATGGCAAGTTGACGGTCAAAAGGTGTGGACTTCAGGAGCCCAGCACTGCCAGTTTGGTTTAGCAACCGTGCGCACAGATCCAGGTGCGGCGAAGCACAAGGGTGTCACCGCAATGGTGATCAAGATGGATGCTCCAGGAGTAACGATCCGTCCACTACGCGAAAACAGCGGCGACTCTATGTTCAACGAAGTCTTCTTTGACGCAGTTTTCGTACCAGATGCAGATGTCGTGGGCGAGGTAAACAATGGTTGGGCTGTTGCTCGCGCAACGCTTGGAAACGAGCGTGTCACCATCGGAGGGCAAGCTCGCGCTGGAATTGATGCATACGACCTCATTGAATTACTTCCAGGCGGAGTTAAAGCAGATGTTGGCCACGATCGTGAAGTGGGAAAAACCATTGCACACGAGCAAGTTATTCGTTTAATGAATCTTCGCGCCGCGACCCGTGCCGTTATCGGTTCAGGCCCAGGCGCTGAAGGCAACATCACCAAGGTGCTGGTGTCGGAACTCGCTCAGTCTTCGACTGAACTTGCTATGAAACTACTGGGCGATGCTGGAGTCGACGGAGAAAACGGATCAATAACCTATCAGTATGTGTTCAACCGCTGTTTGACCATTGCTGGTGGAACTTCTGAAATCAGCCGCAACGTGATCGCGGAGCGAATCCTTGGGATGCCTCGAGACCCACTAATACGTTGACCTCAACCCAAACGGGTTCATCGACTAGCCCGCGCCCGCAACAGACTGGCACTGCCAGATCTGCACTGCGGGTGCGGGCTTTTCGTTACATGCTTATCGGTTCATTTCTGTCACAAATTGGCACCTGGATGCAGACAGTTGTCCTTGGCGCCTACGTATATAGCCAAACTGGATCGCCTCTTTATGTTGGTTTAATTACCTTTGCACAACTTGGACCAATGATTTTCTTGCCGATTGTTGGCGGATGGTTGACCGATAGATTTGATGTTCGGACCTACATCTTAATTCTGCAAAGTTCACAGGTGGCCTGCGTTATCGCTTTAGCTTTTGTATTACGCGCACCTGAACTTCACTTTCCATCAGCCTTTGCTTGTGTGCTTGGTGTTGGTATCGGAAATGCGCTCATCGGACCAGCATGGGGATCATCTGTGCCTAGTTTGGTGGGGCCAGAAAATCTACGTGCAGCGGTGTCGTTGAACTCAACCCAAATGAACATGGCAAGAGTCATCGGGCCAGCCATCGGTGGAATTCTTTTTCCAATCATCGGGGCCTCAGGTGTGATGCTGCTTAATGCAGCGAGTTTCTCATTCGTGATGACGGCTGTTTTCTTCATTCGCTTTCCACCGCGTAAGAAACTTTCTGGGTCAGATGCCGGGATAGGCGGTGGTATCCAGATGCTCAAGCAGGATCCATTCGTTCGAAGAATCATCGTCAGTATTTTTGTGCTTGCGCTACTGACGTTAACCTTCCTCTATCAGTTGCCGACAATCGCTGGTGAAGATTTCGGGATTAACGTGAAGAGTTCAGATTACGGCTGGCTTTACGCGTGTCTTGGTGGCGGCGCTGTTACCGGAGCAATCGCCCTCAGCACTTTCCTCGTTAAACGCGATCCGTTTCGAGTGATTCAATTTGGCTTGAGTGGCGTTGCTGTGATGATGGCCATTTTGGTATTCGCGAACAAGCCAATGTTTGCCTATCCAATTATCTACGTTCTTGGAATCTCCTACCAGATCGTGGTCATCTCGCTGAACGCAAGCGCGCAGACGCACGTCAGTCTTGAACGGCGAGGACATCTTATGGGCCTATGGATGACTGCCCTAGGTGGAACAGTGCCGATTGGCATGCTGCTGGCCGGCTTTGTTGCTGAACACACGTCTATACGTGTCGTGCTCGCCTACGGATGTTTCGTCGCGATTCTTGTGGGATATGCATTACGCCCTACAATTTTAAGAAAAATTGAACGCCGTAGTAATGAATTGGGATTTGGCATTTAGAGTTAGCCCACGCACCTCATCTGAAAGGTCTCGTCATGCGCTTGTCTTACACCTTGGATTACACCAAAGATGTTCTCGCCATTACCCCAACGATTCAAGATCTTGAGAAGGCCGGGCTGGACCTGCTTTGGCTGCAGGAGGCTTATAGCTTCGACGCAGTTTCAGCGATCGGCTATCTCGCTGCTAAGACGACCACGCTTGGTTTGGGCACCGCTATTTTGAATGTGTATAGCCGAACTCCTGGCGTGCTCGGCATGACAGCTGCCGGTTGTGATCACCTCAGTGGTGGTCGCTTCCATCTTGGACTTGGTGCTTCAGGGCCACAAGTAGTTGAAGGTTTCCACGGCATGGCATATTCAAAGCCGCTCACTCGCACCAAAGAAACTGTTGAGATTGTTCGCAAGATCGTGGCCCGTGAAGTAGTGGAGTTCACCGGTGACACAGTCAGCGTGCCATTGACTAAGGAGGCCGGTGGCACTGGTCTTGGTAAACCCTTGAAGCTGATCAATAAACCTGACCGTGCGAATGTTCCTATCTACCTTGCGGCTCTTGGAGATAAGTCAGTAGAAACAGCAGCTGAAATTGCCGAAGGTTGGCTACCCTTCTTCTGGGTACCAGAACAGGCAACACAGGTCTTTGGTTCGGCGCTTAAGCCTGGCCTAGCACATCGCTCTGCTGAACTTCCGGCCCTAGACATCGTGGCTAACACCACCGTTGCCATTGGTGAAAATCTGGATCGTGAAGCCTTGCTCCAAGGCATGCGCAATCACATTGCCTTATATGTAGGTGGCATGGGTGCCCGAAATGCAAACTTCTATAACGACCTAGCGCAGCGGATGGGCTGGGTTGATGAAGCTCTGGCTATCCAAGAATTCTTTCTCACCGGCAAGCGCGAAGAGGCTGCTGCCGCAGTGCCGCAGGCGTGGCTAGATCAGGCCACATTGGTTGGTTCGGCTTCTTTCGTGGCAGAGCGACTCGCCGCCTACAAAGAGTCCGGCGTGACCAGTTTGGACATCACGATTCCGGAGGGCGTGGATCCCGTCACAACCGTGGAACAACTTCGCTCACTCATGTAGCAATTACGCAAAGTTCCCTACGGGGAGCGTACTTTTTCCCTAAGTTCTTCTTATAACTATGAGCCCGAGGAGAAGCCTTGTCGATTCCCATCGTCAATTATTTAGTGCTAGAGCCGCAGCCACATCTGGTTGCGCAAGAGTGCGCGGCATGTAAGTCCAAGTTCTTTGGACGCCATAACGCCTGTCCAAAATGCTTCGGTGACACTTTCGCTGAGTTTGCGGTGCCGACGACTGGGGTTCTGAAGACCTTCACGATCGTTCATCACGATGCCAAGGGCGTTCCAGTGCCGTACTGCGCAGCGATTATTGACTGCGGCGGTATGACCGTTTCAGGAAACATCATCGGCGTCGATCCAGACCCCGAGATCATCACCCGCGGGATGCAGGTGCAACTCAAGACTTACTCACTTGGCACAGACGCTGAAGGCGTCGAGGCCATCGGTTTCGGCTTCGAGCCGGTTTAGGGATACGAGGTAATCACATGAGCGAAAACGTTTGGATTCTTGGAATTCATATGACCCCATTCGGCAAGCGTGCCGATAAGGATGTTTTGGACCTGGCAGCAGAGGCAGCCTTAGCCGCATTGAAAGATGCTGGCGTCACGATGAAAGACATGCAAGTGATGGGCTACGGCAACCTTCGTGGTGGCACCAGTGGTCAAAGCCTGCAAAAGCAGATTGGTCAGACGGGTATTCCATCCTTCAATGTGTCCAATGCCTGTGCTACCGGTTCAACCGCGATGCGCGCAGTCATCATGGCTATCAAGGCCGGCGAAGCCGACATGGGCATTGCCGTTGGCGTGGAAAAGCTCTACGGCGCAGGTCTTCTTACTGGTAATTCAGTTGATAGCGGGCCAGAGACCTGGACACCTACCGGCCGTAACGGCGCTATCAAGAACCTTGATGGCTACATCGGCACAAGCGGAATGGCTGGCCTTTTCGCCCAAATTGGCATGGCCTACAACGACAGTGATCCGCGGGCTGACTTTGAACTCTTTGCGCGGATCTCGGAGAAGAGTCACTCACACTCGACACTGAATCCAAACGCGGCTTACCAAAACAAAATGTCACTCGAGCAGATCATGAACGATCCGATGATTGCCTACCCACACACACGTTCCATGTGCTCGGCAAACTGTGACGGTGCTGCTGCTTCGGTGATCGTGAGCGAAACCAAGTTGCGCACGCTTTCACTTGAGCAGCAACGTCGTGCAGTCAAAATCAGTGCTTCGATCCTTGCATCTGATCCCTGGACTGAGGCTAGTCAGGAATTTCCAGATGTCAGTACGGTGACTCGTAACGCAGCCGTTGCAGCATACGAGCAGGCTGGACTTGGCCCAGACGATCTAGATCTTGTTGAATTACATGATTGCTTTGCAGCGGCAGAACTTGTGCACTACGACAACCTTGGGCTATGTGAGCCAGGCGGTGCAATTGATTTCTTCAATTCAGGTGCAACTTGGCGTGATGGGAAACTGCCTGTGAATGTGTCGGGGGGCTTGCAGTCAAAGGGTCACCCAATTGCCGCTACTGGCATTGCCAACATCTGGGAAGTTGCAACGCATCTTCGTGGTGAAGCAGGGCCTCGCCAGATTCAGGGTGCTAAAGCAGGAATGGCACACGTTATTGGTTTGGGTTCTTCTTGCACTGTCCATATCTTGGAAAAGAGCGGCTTGTAACCCAGGGCTTCGCTACAAAGCAAAATCGGGGTGGATGCCAGTTGGCATCCACCCCGATTGAGTTGTTGAGGTTATTCAGTGAAAGAAATTGCCTTCTCTGGACATGCAGCTACTGCTCGTCGAACCTGCTCCTGCAGATTAGCTGGAACATCCGCATTAATGACTTCTCCGCGACCACGATCGTCATCGGTGAAAACATCTGGAGCGATTTCGTAGCAGCGA
>Ga0114978_10004293_pt1 | contig 11559 bp, 6 predicted proteins | sample S_140212_EF_Meta_FD_87027 | JGI IMG/M metagenome (GOLD analysis project Ga0114978, IMG submission 87027) | Freshwater microbial communities from Lake Simoncouche, Canada to study carbon cycling - S_140212_EF_MetaG | ecosystem: Environmental > Aquatic > Freshwater > Lake | place: Lake...
GACTGGCACCCGGGGCTGGAATGCCCCGCTTCGAGGATCGCGCTGCCGTTCGCACAGACGCCGCCGTTTGCATACAACGGCAGTTCGCCGCTCGCCCATCCCCGCCCGTCACGCACATGCCCATCACCGACCGCGATCCCCACTGGTCGATGATCGACATCGCCGGCCATCCGTGCGAATGCTTCGATCCGCCGGGGGCCGCGCCAGGGATCGCCATGATCTCCCTCCATGGTGTACGCGAGCGCACGCTCCAACAGTCGACCGGGCTCCGCGAGGCGATCGAGACCGCCGGCATCCGCGCCCTGGCGCCGCGCACGGGCCGGTCGTGGTGGCTCGACCGGATCATCCCCGAGTTCGACCAGCGCGTCACGCCGGAACGGTTTGTGGTCTGTGAGGTGGTGGCCGAAGTCGGGCGCCGTTTCGGCGTCAAGCCGCCGCAGATCGGCTTGGTGGGGACGAGCATGGGGGGCCAGGGGGCGCTGCGACTCTCCTACCGCCATCCGACTGTGTTCCCCGTCGCCGCCGCGATCTCCCCGGCGATCGATTACCACACGGCGCTTCGCGATCTCCACAAGATCTCCGACGGCGACCTGTTCGCCAACCTTTACGAGATTTACGGCGACGTCGAACGGGCCCGGCAGGACACGGCAATCCTCCATGTCCATCCGCTCAATTGGCCACGCCACCAATGGTTTGCCAGCGACCCCGAAGACTGGCAGTGGCATGACGGGGCCGATCGTCTCCATGGCAAGCTCGTTGCCCTCGGCATCCCGCACACTGCGATCCTCGATCTCCAAGCCGGCGGCCACGGACCGGCCTACTACGATTCCGTCGCCCCCGATGCGATCCGCTTCATGCTCGCCGCCCTCGAGGCGGAGGGACGGCGGCTCGCTTGAATTGCGGCTGCTCCGATCAGGGGCGGGCCGATGAGCCCTTCCGCCCCGGCTGATCTCGCTGGATCGATCCGCTGCCGAAGGGTTGCGTGCGGCTCGACGAGCCATCGGAGCGGCGGGTGATCGTGCCGGAGCCGAACTTCTGCGCGTTGCCGGTGGTCGTCTTCCCGTCCCGGCCACGCTCCTCGGTGATCGAGCCGGAGCCGAAGGGGCGGGTGCGCGTCTGCGTGCCATCCGACCAGCGGGTGATCGTGCCGCTGCCGAACTTCTGCGTGTTCCCGGTCACGGTCTTGCCGTCGGGACGGCGCTCGGTGGTGATCGAGCCGGAGCCGAAGGGGCGAGTCTGGGCGCTCGAGCCATCCGAGCGGCGGGTGAGCGTCCCCGAGCCGAAGCGATTGGTCGTGCCGGTGCGCGGCCCGGCCTCACCGATCCGTGGAGACGGAGGCGGCTGGTCGGCCGCCGCCGAAAGTGTGAGCAGAAGCAGCCCGGCAACCACCGTCAAACTGAAGCGTGGCATGGCACAGCGGCTCCTCAAGACCAGGGACCTTTCCCCAAAGATCAAACCTCCCAAATCGTACCGCAGCCGACGGAGCAGCCCGACGATCGCCCCGGGCGGCCCTTGAAGCCGCCCTCGGCATCATTGCTCTAAGCCGTTTTCATGAAAGGCTTTGCGCGTCATCAAAAGGCCCCGGAAGCCGAGCCGGGATGGTTCGCCTACGCCGGGGGGAGGTATCATCCGTGGCTCACGGGCCCGTCGTGGTGGGCGCCGGAGGGGGCGGAGGAGACTCGCATGTCGACAGTCGACGCCGAGCTTGATGCGATCGATGGGTGGCTCCCCGGGCTCCGGTCGATCTCGCGCATGGCGTTCCTCGCCGTCGCCCTTCTTGCCTCCTTCGGGCCTGCGGCCAGCGCTGACGATGGCGCGACGGTGCCCCTCGAAACAGCGATCGACGCGTCCGTCGAATCGAATGCGGTCGGCCCGTTGGCTCCGGTCTGCTCCGATGCCGATTTTCTTCGCCGTGTTTCGATCGACCTCGTCGGCGCGATCCCTCCGGTCGACCGTGTCCGCACGTTTCTCGCCGACCCGAGCCCCGACAAGCGTGCCCGTCTGATCGATGAACTCCTCGCGGCGCCGGCCCATGCCCGGCATTTCGCGCTCCTCCTCGACGGCATGCTTCTGGAGCGGAAGGCTCCGGCTGCCGACATGGCGGCGGCATGGCGTGAGTTTCTCATGACGGCATTGGCGGCCGATCGCCCGCTCGATCAGGTCTGCGGCGACTGCCTCGCCTCCGACGGCGCCGATCCAGCGACCCGCCCGGCCGCGGCCTTCTTCTTCGTCCGGGAGGCGGAGCCGGTGCAGATGACCCGCTCAATCGGGCGGATCTTCTTCGGCCGCGATCTCCAGTGTGCCCAGTGCCACGATCATCCCAACAACGCCGACATCCATCAGGCTGACTATTACGGTCTCAATGCCTTCGTCGCGCGGACGAGCCTGTTCAGGGCGGAAGGGGATCCGAAGCCGTTCCTCGGCGAGAAGGCCGACGGCGAGGTCGAGTACACCTCGGTGTTCACAAAAGAAGGCCAGAAGGGGGTGCGGCCGCGTGTCCCGTTCGGTGCCACCCTCGCGATCGAGCCACTCCCCGAGCTAGGAGACGACTACACGACGGCCCCGGCGAAAAACGTCCGCGGCGTCCCGGTGCACAGCCGGCGCAAGGCGCTTGCGCGGATGCTCGCTGACAGTGTCGAGTTCCGTCGCACGATGGCCAATCGGCTCTGGGCCACGATGAACGGCCGCGGGCTTGTCCACCCGCTCGACGGCCTCGATCCCGACAACGCCCCGACCCATCCCGACCTCCTTGCACTCCTCTCCGACACGCTCCGCACCAACGGCTTTCATCTTCGGCCGCTGCTCCGCGGCATCGCCCTCTCCCGCACCTATCAGCGGAGCGTCGAGCCGCCGGCGCTTTCCGCCGATGCCTTGGCGGGGCTCCCCTCACTCATCGAGCAACTCACGGCCTTGCGTCCCCAGCAGGAAGGGGCAATCGCTCCGCTCGAAGCCGCCGCCAAAGAGGCGGACGCCCGGTTCGCGGCAATCCTCGCGGCCGATGGGGTGGTGCTCGCTGAATTGCCGCCGCTGATCGAGGTGAGGAATAAGGCCCGCGGCGTGGCTAATACCGCCACCGCGGCCAAGAAGGCCGCCGAGGAGGAGCTCGCCAAGAGGGTCACCCAGGCCGATTCGCTCGCTTCCGCTGCCGCGAAGGCGGGGGAGGCTGCGGCCCTCCTTGCGGATGACAAGGTGCTCGCCGGGGCCGCGGCGATCGTCGCCGCCCGGTCGGCCGAGTTCACCGCCACCGTCGAGGCTGCGAAGGGAATCGTCACCGCCAAGACCGGCGAATACGACGCCGCCCAGGCGAGCCTCGTCGCCGCCCGCCAGGCCTGCGAGGGAGTGACGGCGAAGCGTCCGACGGCCGACGCGATCACGGCTGCCGATCAGGCCGCGATCGCCGCCCGCAGCGCCCGCCAGGAAGCGGGCTTCGCCGTGGCCCGCACCGATCTCCGCCTCGGCCTCGCCCGCGATCTTCTCCGTCACAGTGATCTCGCCGCCACCGATCCGGCGGCGGCCGCCGCTCTCCACGCCTCGATCGTCGATCGCTGGACGGCGGTCGGGCAAATGGCCAGGCTCCGCCCCCTCTCCCCGGAGCAGCTGGCCTTCTCGCTCCTCACGGCGAGCGGCTCGATGCAGTCATTCCACGCCGCCGCCGAGGCGAAGGTGGAGAAGGAGCCTCCCGAAGTGCTCAAGAACGCGGCCCCGGAAGCGGCACCGGCGATCCGCGCGATCCAGGTGGAGCTGCAGACGGTTCAGCAGGTGGCGGGATACCTCGCCACCGTGGCCGGGCTCTACAGCGATCCGCTCGCCACCGATTTCCAGACATCGGTCAATCAGGCCCTGTGGATCGGCAACTCTCCCGACGTTGCCGGGACGCTTCGACCAGGCGGGGAAAACCTCGCCGCCCGGCTCCTGGCACTCGCCGACGACGGGGCTGTCGCCGACGAGGCCTTCCTCACCGTCTTCGCCCGCCATCCCGGCGCCGAAGAGAAGGCCGACGTCGCCGCGGCCCTCGCTGGCCGGGCCGACGATCGAGCGGTGGCCATTGCCGAGCTGCTCTGGGCGATGCTTGCGAGCAACGAGTTCCGCTTCAATCACTGATCCCTCTTCTCCAGAGCCCGTCGTTCCCAGGAGACGCTTCATGCCATCCAACGCCAACCCCGCCTGCGGCTCCGCCGACCACGTCCTCTCGCGCCGCGCTCTCTTCGGCGGCATGGCAGCGGCGGCGGCCACCGGCCTCGTCCGCCGGCCGGCCCTGGCCAAAACGGTGCAGGGCTCGGGGAAGCGCGTCCTCCAGATCTTCCTCCATGGCGGCGTCAGCCAGCTCGAGACCTGGGACCCGAAGCCGGGGACGGCGACGGGGGGCCCCTTCAGGGCGATTCCGACAAGCGTCCCCGGCCTCCACATCTCCGAGCTCCTCCCCCACACGGCGCTGCAGATGCACAGGCTCGGGCTGATCCGCAGCATGACCAACGCCTCCGACGACCATGGCCGAGGCCAGCGAGAGATCTTCAGCGGCCGCAACCAGCCAGCGGCGCTTGATGTCCCCGACCTCGGCGCCGTGGTCGCGAAGACCTGTATGCCCGACGACTTCCCCCTCCCCGGCCATGTTCTCATCCGTGGCTCCGGCGGCGGACCCGGCAACGCCTCCTATCTCGGCCCCCGCTACGCCGGCGTGATCATGGAAGATGCCAAGCCCCCCGCCTTCACCGACCGCCCCGAGGGGCTCTCCCCCGAGGCCGACCGGCGCCGCTCTGGGCTCCGCGGCCGGTTCAACGATCGCTTTGCCGCCCGCCGCCGCACCGCCGACACCGAGGCCTACACCTTCTCCTACGGCCAGGCTCTCGATCTCCTCGACCAGAGGAAGGTGTTCGACGTCAGCCTCGAGTCGCAGCGCGATCAGGAGCGCTACGGGAAGCACGAGTTCGGCCGCCACTGCCTCATGGCCCGCCGGCTCCTCGAGCACGGCGTATCGTTCGTCCAGGTCAACCACTCCAACTACGACACCCACTTCGAAAACTTCGACTTCCACATCGAGCAGCTCGGTGAATTCGACCAGCCGTTCGCGACGCTCGTCGCCGATCTCGCCGCCCGCGGTCTCCTCGAAGACACGCTCGTCTGCGTGATGAGCGAGTTCGGTCGCACGCCGCGAATCAACGCCGGCTACGGCCGCGACCACTGGGGGAAGTCGTGGAGCGTGCTTCTTGGCGGCGCCGGCATCCAGCCGGGGGCCGTCATCGGCGCGACCAGTGCCGACGGCACGGAGGTGACCGATCGCCCCGTCGACCATGGCCACGTCTTCCACACGATCCTCCAGGGGGTGGGCGTCGATTCCACCGCCGACTTCCACATCGGCGGCAGCGATTTCACGATCGCCGATCCCGCCAAGGAGCCGATCCGCGAAATGCTCGCGTGACGCCCGCCACTCCGGAGCCCCGACATGCCTGACTCACCCCCCATCGATCCCGCCGCAGCCCACGAGATCGCCTCGCACAAGCACGACCGGCCGCTGGTCAGTTGCGCGTGGGATCCACTCGGCAGGTTTGTCCTCTTCGGCAGCGAGGATAGCGCCGTCCACCGCCTCGGCATCGAAGGCATGGCCGCGGCCGCATTCACCGGGGCTCACGATTCCTGGGTGCGGGCCCTCGGCTTCTCCCCCGACGGCCGCTTTTATTTTTCAGGCGGCTACGACGGCAGGCTCTGCCAGTGGACGCTCGACGGTGAGCCCGCCCTCCCGCTCCGCGTCCTCCAGGCCCACGACGGCTGGCTGCGGGCGCTTGCCGTCAGCCCCGACGGCACGAAGCTCGCCACCTCTGGCAACGACAAGCGAGTCAAGCTTTGGACGATCACCGACGGCCTCGTCGCCGAGACGCCGATGGGCGTAGGCACCGGCCACGAATCGCATGTCTACGAAGTCGCCTGGAAGCCCGACGGCTCTGGGCTTGCCTCCTGCGATCTCAAGGGGCATGTCAAGGAATGGAGCCCGGCCGGGGCGCTTGTTCGCGACGTCGGCAAGGCCGAGGCCCTGTGGAAATATGACGAGGGCTTCCGGGCCGACATCGGCGGCGCACGGGCGATCGCCTTCCGGGCCGACGGTGGTCAACTTGCCGTCGGTGGGATCACGGCCGTCACCAACGCCTTTGCCGGCGTCGGCCATCCGGGGGTGTCGGTGCTCGAATGGGGCGACGGCAAGCTCGCCACGCTGCTGGAGCCCAAAGAGAAGCAGCAGGGAGTCTGCTGGGGGATCGCCTGGCATCCGCAGGGAATCTGGATCCAAGTCGCCGGTGGCGGCAGCGGCGGCTGGCTGCGGTTCTTCAAGGCGGGGGAGGCGAATGAGTTCTACGCCGTGAAGCTCCCCGCCAACGGCCGGAGCTTGGCCCTCTCTCCCGACAAATCCAAAGTCGCCGTGGCCCTCGCCGACGGCCACCTGAAGATTTTTTCACTCGTGCCGAAGCCGGCGTGAGTCTCACACCGCCCCGAGGCCGGGCCTGCCGGCGAGGCAGTCGGTGTGGAGACAGCCGTCGGTGATCTTGAAGAGCCCCGGGAGCTTTTCTTCCCACGGCTTGTTGGCCTCCGGCATGTATTGCCGGGCATTCGCTTCGAGCCCCGCCGTGCCCGGCACCCAAGCCGCGATCCCCGCCGAGTGGACGAGCGCCGCGCCGGGGCAGGTGAGATCCTGGACGGTGAGAAACATCCCATACTTCCGCGCCGCCGCGGCGAAGAGCATGGAATGGGATTGCCCCTTGCAGGCTTTCAGGGCAAGGCCCGTGTAGCCGAGCGCACGGGCCTCGAGGAGGCTCTCCAGGTCGACGAGCCCCTCGTCGACGACGATCGGCCGGAGCTTGTTGGCGGCGTGCATGTCGACGCGTGGCAGGGCGCGGAGATTCCGCGACGTCGGCTGCTCGACATACTCGATCGCGGCGAAGCAGGCGGGAGACTTCTCCTCGACCTTCCGCAGGTATTCGAGAACATACTCGACGTTCGGACAGCGCTCGTTGAAGTCGGCGCAGTATTTCCAATCCGTGCCGGGCTTCGTCGCCCGTGCCTCGCCGTCGATGGCGAGCGTCCGCTCGATGTCCCACCCGAGATCCTCCCCCTGGAGCTTGATCTTGATCCGGATCAGGTCGTTGAACCGGATCCAGTCGGCGAGCGCTTGGGGGAGACCGTCGTCGAGCTTTTCCTTGATCTCCGACGCGCGAACCGGATCGGCTCCGCCGACGGAATGAAACAGCGGCACGCGCGGCGCGGGGGCGGGGCGGATCGAGTCCTGGAGATTCTCGTTCCTGAAGTCGTCGCCCAGATAGCGGGAGAGATCGTGGCCGATGAGATCGGGAGTGAGGGTGAGGAAGGCACTGCGGCCAAGCGCCTTGCCGCCGGCGTCGTGGAGCGCGGCATCGAAGGCACTCGCCGTGACGAGCACGGCAAGCGCCGGGATCGGCTCGGCCAGGCTTCGCGCGGCTGATTCCTCGACAGCGGCCTTCGCAAACTCGGGCTCGAGAATCCGCGCCAGTTCCAGCGGATGGGCAGCCTCGGTGCAGCCCGCCACGATCCCCTCGATGCGGCCAGCGAGCCCCTTCATGGCGCCGAGCGTGACATCGTAGGGGAGCGTGCGCGTGGGGAACGACCAGACGTTGCCCAGCGGCATCGACGCAAAACCGGTGACACGCCGTCCGTCGGCGCCGACAGCATCGATCTCGACGTCAAGGATCGTCGCCCGGTCGACCGGCACGCCACCGAACTTGTACGGCGTGCGGTAGCGGTGTTCCTGAAACGCCGTCCGAACTTCCTTAATGCGGATCGCGCCGGCAGGCACCGCGGCCCGGGCACGGCCGACGCCCGTCGTTGCCGCCAGTGTCGCCCCGGCCGAGACGGCGATCGCTCTTCTTCGTGACATTCCCTGCATCTTCTCCCCCTCCGACAAGAACCGTCGCCGCAGGCGTGACGGTCGCCACACGCTGCACCACCGAAAGGCTACCAGCCCGGACGGGGACGGGGCCAACGGTCAGCGGCAGGAAAGGTCGCCGGAGGGTCAGCCAGTTACGGCTTCGCGCCACCGAAGCCGGGGAGACGCGGGGCCCCCCCCGTGCCGCCGAGCTGCTCGAGATCGATGAACCGGGCGTCGTTGACCTCCACCTGATTGAGGCCGCGCCAGTAGAGGATCTTGCCGGCCGACGCGCTCGACGTCGGGGCGCCAATGCGCTCCTGGCGGAAGAGCTGTGCGTCGCTGCGGCCGTCCCCCTCGAAGACGAGAAGATCTTTGGCCTCGCTGTAGGAGAGCCGGGAACTCCGGGCCGTGAACGCCTCCCCCTCCACCATCACGTTGCCAGCAGCGCCGAGCTCGAGCGTGCCGCGACGCAGCCCGGGCGCCAGCGGCGCCTGACCGACCGAAAGGACGTCGCTGGTGATCGCCACGGCGCGCGGAGGGAGGCCACCGGCGGCATGGGCGTCGAGGGTGTCGTTCCAGCCGCCGACCGGCCCCCAGATCGCCTCGACGCGCTGATGAAACTCCATCTGCCGCCGGTTGATGTTGCCGCGGATGCCACGCTGGAAGTCGACGCCGAGATAGCTCAGCTCGTCGGGGCGTGGGGCCGGCGTCGGCTGGGCTGCACCGGCCGCCCCCGGCAGCCCTCCCGCTCCCGGCAGGGCGATGCCTGGGCTCGCGCCAAAGCGCGTGCTCGCCAGTCGCCCCGGTCCGCTGCCGGTCACCTCGCCGGTGGCCCGATCGACGAGGAGATCGCGGAGGAAGAGCTTCTCGACCGACTTGCCGCCATCAGCCGCGACCGACTCACTCTCGATCCGCACGCCGTTGCCGCAGGCGATCCGGGCGACGTCGGTGTTGCGGGCGGTGCGATCGGAGGCACTCGCCGAGAAGTCAATCTGCTTGGTGAAGATGACGTCGAGCGATCCGGCCCGCAGCGCCGTGTCGCCGCTGGTCGTCACCACCCGGTCGACGAACCGGGCGGTGAGGCCGTCGAAGTCCATCCGCCCCTGCCAGCCGATGTCGAGCCGTCCGGCGACGGCCGCCGGCACGGGGACCACCGGCTGCGCGGCCGGCTGGGCCACCGGGGATGCGACGGCGAGCGACTCGAGCCCGGGGAGCCCGCCGGCAATTGGGAGGCCGAGCTTCCCCGCGCCGTCGACCGAGAGCCGGTTGCGCCCCCGATCAAACTCCACCAGTGGCCCCTGGAGATCGATCCCCCGCCCGGCGACCTGCGCCGGCCGGCCCGAGACGACCGCGCGGGCATCGAAGCGATTGGCCCTCGAGATCTGCAACTGGTCGCCACGGAGCTCGATCACCTCAGGCGCCGGCTGGCCGGGGACGCGGGCGGCCTCGGGCTCCTCGATGAGGTGCACCTGCCCCTCGAGCGAGAGCTCGTCGAGCTGCGGCCCCTGGGAGGCGAAGGTGACCAATCCACGGACGAGCCCACCGGTGACGATGAGCCGGCCGGTCGGTGCCTCGCTCGGCGCCGGCTGGGCGGGAACCGGCGCCGGAGCCGGAGCGACAGCGGGAGCCGGCGTCGCGGCGACAGCCGGCTGCGGGGCAGCCGCCTGGGCGACAGGCACCACCGGCACCGCTGCGACGGGGGGCGGCGCCTCGTGCTTGAACCACATCTCGAGTTTGTCGGTGCGGGCTGTGAGCTGCTGGACGTCGATCTCGACCATCGAGCGCGCGAGCATCCGCGAGGGCTTCACCCCGGCCATGCCCGCCGGCAGGCGCGACGGAGCGGCGGTCGGCGGAGCGCCTGGCGTCAGCGCCAGCCAGAGGTGGATCTCCCCCGCCTTGAGCCGCCCCTGCGTCTCCACTTGGACATCGGCCTCCCCGGCCAGCGACGCGACATGCTCCGCGCCGTCGGGGCGGAGGCGGAGCCACTTCTGCCAGCGGGCGGAGAGCGGGGGCGTGTCGGCCGACCGCGCCCGTAGCCAACCCGGGCCGACGGCCATGAGCGTCCCAGGATCGCCCGGCGGGCCGGGGGTGTAGTCGATCGACCGGGCCTCCATCTCCGTCTCCTGGAGGACGAGCGACACCGGCTCCTCGCCATCGAGGACGATCCGCCGCGTGGCGATCTCATAGCCGAGGCGCATCGCCCGCGCTTCAAGGCCGGCCCCGGTGCTCCGGGCCACGACGGGCGTCCCCTTGGCTTGGATCTCGATCGGCTTCAGCCCGGCGGTCATCGTCCCCGCTTTCTCGTCACGACCGAGGACGACCGCAAGGAGATCGCAGGCCAGCTGATCATGGGCGCCACCCGGGAGCGTGCGGACAACGTCGACATGATCCTCGAGCGAGATCACATTCGCCGACACGTTCATGCACAGGCTCCCCCGGCAGCTGACAAGCACCGGCGCCGGCTCCTCGGCGCCATCGGCAGGCGGGGCTGCCGCGGCCATCGCGCCATCAGGCCCCACCGCCCCGGAGACAGGAGGCCCCGGGATCAATCCCCCGGCGAGCCCTTCGAGCTTGAGCTTCACGTCACGGTCGAGGCGGATCGTGTCGATCCCGCCGATGCTTGGCCCCTGCTCGCTCCCCTTCGCTCCGGGGAGGAGACGGATCTCCATCGCGCGGCCGCTCCCGGAGGAGCGACCATAGCGGAATTGCACCGCCTCGGCGGTGCTGATCTCCATCTCCTTGAGCTCGACATCGCGGGTCACGATCTCCACCTCGTCGTCGGCCTCCGGGGCCGTCGCCGTGCCCCGGATCGTCACCTGCCCGCGGAGGCTCCCGCCGACGAGCCGCGACGGCCGCTCCTGCTTGCTCAAGTCGAACGGCTCGTCGAACTCGAGCACGGCCCCCTGCGGGGCGCGGAGGACGACCGTCCGCCCGGCCGGGGCCCCTGCCTCGCCGCTGGTGTCGGGAAGGAGAATGAGCGTGCAGGGGATGAGTTGCACGCGCGGATCGTCCGGATCCTTGCTCATCCGCCGATAGTCCTTGAAGAGGAGGCGCATCTGCCGGCTCTCGAGCATGTTCGGCCCATCGAGCTCCCACGAGCCGGGGGCGAAGAGCGTCGACACCTGCGCGAGCCGGCCATCGGCCCGGGCCTTCGCCGCGGCGACAGCGGCCGGGGAGAGCTCCTGGCTCGCCACTGCAGCCCGGACGCGCGGCTCCACCAACGGCACGACGACGAGCCGGTAAAGCCCGGCTGTCGCGAGCACGATGAGAAACACCCGCAGGGTGCGTCCGAGGCGATGTTCCATGCGTGAGCCACCCTGCGCCTGTCTCAGGCGACCCCGCCGCCATACCGGGCCACCGCCGCCTCCCACCCGCCGCGAGCACGGAGGAGTCGCTCGACGACCTCACGAACCGCACCCCGGCCACCGGGCCGATCGGTGACCAACATCGCAGCGGCCTTCAGCTCCGGGCAGGCATCGGCCACCGCCACACCCACGCCACACCGCTGCACGACCGGTAGATCGGGGAGATCGTCACCGACGAAGGCCGTCTCTTCCCACGACACCCCGCACGTCGCCACCACCTCGGCAGCAGCGGCGACCTTGTCGCCAACCCCCTGCCTGACGATGCCGATCCCGAGCTCGTCGGTCCGCAGGGTGAGGGCCCGGCTCGCC
>Ga0114978_10004299_pt1 | contig 11550 bp, 12 predicted proteins | sample S_140212_EF_Meta_FD_87027 | JGI IMG/M metagenome (GOLD analysis project Ga0114978, IMG submission 87027) | Freshwater microbial communities from Lake Simoncouche, Canada to study carbon cycling - S_140212_EF_MetaG | ecosystem: Environmental > Aquatic > Freshwater > Lake | place: Lake...
GATGTCGGCAGACGCAATCGCAATTGCAACGACATTGATATTGGCAGCGCTTGGAGCATTATTCACTGAGCGTTCTGGTGTTCTCAATCTTGGTATTGAGGGCATTTTGCTGACTTCTGCAATTAGTTCTTTCTTGGCTGCTGATGCTTCGGGGAGCATTTGGCTCGGTCTGATCGTGGGAACAGTGATTGGTGCACTGCTGGCTTCAATTCATGCAGTGCTCTCGGTAGTGTTCCGCGCTAATCAAATTGTTGCTGGTTTGGCGCTCGTCATTTTTGGAACTGGACTTGCGAATTTCTTGGGAAAACCAGCAGAGGGCAAAACAGTGACGACAGTGATCAATCCACTGTCATTTGGACCGTTGTCCGACATTCCTGTTATCGGTCCAATCGTGTTTGGTCAAGACATCATCACCTATTTTGCGATTGCATTGGCCATCGTCGCATCGCGCTACTTGTTCAGCACTCGTCCAGGTCTCGAGTTGCGAGCAACTGGTGATGATCCAGCAACAGTTGATGCTCAGGGATTATCTGTGGCGCGCATTCGTATTCGCTACACGATGGTTGGCGGAGCTCTTGTAGGACTCGGTGGTTCTTGGCTGATGCTTGCACAAAGCGCGGGCTGGCACCAAGCAGCAACGACAAATGGTTTGGGGTGGATTGCGCTTGCACTCGTGGTGTTCGCTGGTTGGCGCCCAATGCGCATTATTTTCGGTGCCGTTCTGTTCGGCTTCACCTTGCAGTTGCCGTTTACATTGCAGGCAGAGCAGATCACATTTATTCCCTCTGCGTTCCTCGAGATGTTGCCTTACTTGGCAACTTTGATCGCGCTAATTGCTTTAAGTCGACCAGGTAGTCGCAACTTGCTTGGTGCTCCGCGCGCGCTGGGCACACCGTTCGTGCGCGACGAACGTTAAGCATCAATGCGTCTTACAAACTCAAGCACCAACGAAGAAATACTCGCGGTTCTCAACGAAACTGCAGATGCAATTAGTGCGGTACTAGCGAGTAATACAGACTGGGGATTGTCCGGCCTGCGGCACACTCAATATTCGGTTGACGTCGATTGTGACAATGCGGCGCTTGCGATCTTGCACGGCGCAGGCTGTGCAGTGTTGTCTGAGGAAAGCCAACGAACAGGCGAGTGGGGCGACAACGACATCTTGATCGTGATGGATCCGCTCGATGGATCCACAAATGCGAGCCGTGGTGTGCCGTGGTATGCAACTGCATTATGTGCGCTCGATAAGTCAGGCATGCGAGCATCGCTAGTGGTAAACCAAGCGTCGGGCCGAGATCGATATTGGGCAACTCGCGGCGGCGGCGCATTTCATAATGGCAATCCAATTCGGCCATCAGCTTGCACCGACATCAAGGATGCCGTTGTAGGTATCTCTGGATTACCAAGCTTTAGGCCAGGCTGGGCACAGTTCCGAGCACTTGGTGCGGCGGCTCTCGATATTTGCTTGGTGGCAGATGGCTCGCTTGATGGCTGGGTTGATATGAATAGTCACGGAGTGTGGGACTACCTAGCGAGCTTGTTGATCTGCAAGGAGGCTGGTGTGGTTACCGCAGACCATCTTGATCGTGAACTTTTGGTGACAACATACGATGACAAGCGGACACCGATTGTTGCCGCTTCCCCTCAACTGCTTGCGCAATTGCGTCAAGTACGATTAATGCATGCTGGTTGATGAAGCAACTTATCTAGACGGTGCGAGAGTTGCAGAAAGCCAAGCGGATAATGGCAAGTCGTTTTCATGGATTGGTCTTTTTGACTCGACAGTCGCCGAACTCCATCGCTATCAAGATCGATTTCGACTTAATGATCTAGCAGTGGAAGATGCGTTGTATGGAAAGCAACGCCCCAAGATCGATCTGTATGACGAACACACTCTGATTGTTCTCAAGACTGTCGCATACAACGTTAAAACCGAAAAAATCATTGTTGGCGATCTCACATTGTTTATTGGTACAAATATGTTGTTGACTGTGCGTCACGGAGACGCATTGCCGCTGCAATCTATTCGTGCAGACTTAGAGCTGCATCCCGAAAAACTCAAGGGCGGACCGACTGCTGTATTGCACGAGATTACTGACCGCATGGTCGATCAGTATCTAGAGGTGGCAACCATGTTGGCCGAAGATGTCAATCAAATTGAAGACGAAGTATTTGATGATGAAGTTCCGGCTTCAGCATCTCGAATGTATTTTGTTAAACGTGAATTAATTGAGTTCCGTCGCGCTGTGTGGCCGCTTGTAGAACCACTAGACAGGCTTGCAAAAGGGGCAGTACCTTTCGTGAGTGCTGATTCAGCATTGCTTTTCGCTGACGTACGAGATCATGTGCTCAAGGTGATTGACGAAGTTGACACTCTCAATGCACTCATGGATGCTGCATTGCATGCCAACCTTGCGCTTATCCAGGTCAAACAAAACGAAGACATGCGCAAAATTTCTGCATGGGTTGGTATCGGCGCCGTGCCCACAATGATTGCGGGAATTTATGGCATGAATTTCAAACACATGCCCGAACTAGAGACCCAATATGGCTACTACGTGGTGGTGGGTTTGCTGGCCGCCGTGAGTTTCGGACTCTTTCGGTTGTTCAGAAAGAACGAGTGGCTCTAGTCCCAATTTGGCCGTTGCGCTATAAGATTATGAGACCGTTAATACGGGCGCTTAGCTCAGTTGGTTAGAGCATCTCCCTTACAAGGAGAGGGTCGGGGGTTCGAGTCCCTCAGCGCCTACCAAACTTATTCACTTAAGCACTACAAAAAATGGAGAGAGATTGACATGGGAACTTGCGGATGTGGTTTTACAACTGACCCAGAGAAGAATTGCAATGGCACTCACCGAGTTGTCCAGGCTGTCAAGGCAGATATCGCCGAGAAGTTGACAGTTGCGGGTTTCGCAGATGCTTCCGACTTTGTGAAGAATGAGAAAAAGAGCTAGTCGTTGAATAAAGCGTTGAGAATCGCAAGCATTATTGGCGCGTTGATTCTTGCCTCGGGATGCGGCGGTTCTGCAGCGTCTATCGATTCGGTAGCAAATGTTGATTCGGTGGTGACGACAGATGCTGTTGCTCCGGTTGCAACAGATACAACGCAACTAGCGGTGATGCCGGTCGACTTAGGTGCCTATGCAAATACTGTCGGGTGTACTTCGTATGAGAAAAAGGCGACTCCGATTTCGTATGTCTCAGAGTGGGGCTACTGCAAATTCGAGGATGTAACTGTGCAGGTGTATGCCTTCGCATCTCCGCTCGATCTTGCCTCATTTGTGGAGATGTTGCTTTCTAGCGGTGGAAAAGAAGAAGACACAGTTACCAAGGGTTTGGTGTTGTTTGCTCCTGACTCTGCCGCAAAAGTTGAGCCGCTCCGCAAAGCACTAGGGGCGTAGCTCAACTACTTCTTCATCTTGTCAAGCATTTCACCCATTTGCTTGTGGACAAGATTGATTGCTTGAAGCGGGCGGATTAAAACTCGGAACTCGATGATTTTGCCGTTGTCGTCGCACGTGATCATGTCGATGCCATTGACGTATTTTCCTTCGACTGTTGTCTCAAACTCGAGGACTGCGTGGTGACCATCGAGGATCTCTTTGGTGTATCGGAATCCTTTTGATGTGTCGCCAGAAGTTTTGCCTGGGTCTGACTTTTCACCCGGCAATGTTTGTCCGGCTGCTTGTAGATACAGGGTGGTGATGGCCTTGCCCCTTTGAGGGGTGTAGACGATTGGCGAATAAAAAACGACGTCGTCGTGCAACAAGACGTCGAGACCATTTGCCAGTTCGCCTCGCATATGGGCGTGCCAGCGTTCAATGACGGCGTGGATTGGTGACTCATGAGGTGATGACATAGAGGTAAAGAGTAATAGATGCTCATCAATTGCGTCACACGCCCACTCGGCGAGTTGTACAAATGGAATAATGGGGAGGTGATTTCTCCTCATTTATCGCGACGGGGTTTTGTGCGCTCGGCCATTGCGGCTGTTGCGGGTGTCTATGGTGGTTCGACGGTGCTGTCTTCGTGTGGTGATGCCGAAGATGCGAGTTCTTTGGAGAGTGGCACACTCGTGATCCCAGATATCACTGTGGTTCCAGAAGGTGAGATGCTGCCATTCATTACTCCGCAATCGCAGTTCTATCGAATTGATACGGCGATCGGAAATACGCCTCAAATAGATGCAGCAACTTGGAGTATGCGCATCACGGGAATGGTCGACCGCGACGTGATATTGACGCTTGAAGATATCAACGCGATGCCTCAAACGAGCCATGTAATCACTCTCGGTTGTGTGTCTAACGAAGTTGGCGGCGATCTCATCGGAACTGCTCAATGGGGTGGAGTGTTGCTGAGTGAGGTATTGAAATTGTCTGGCGTGAAATCGGGGGCCGAACAACTGGTGAGTACAAGTGTTGATGGTTGGACGTGCGGTACGCCGCTTGATGCAGTGATGGATGGCAGACCGGCAATGTTGGTGACATCAATGAATGGTGAAGCGCTATCGCAAGAACACGGCTACCCGGTCAGGATGATCGTGCCAGGTTTGTTCGGATATGTCTCGGCTACTAAGTGGCTCAGCGAAATTTCACTTTCAACATGGGATGCGTTTGACGCATATTGGATTGAGCGCGGATGGTCGAAGACTGGGCCATTCTTGTCGTCAAGCCGCATTGATGTTCCACGCAATGGGGCAAGTGTTGCAGCTGGGAAAACAATTGTTGGTGGGTTTGCTTGGGCGCCTCGAAGTGGTGTGAAGGCTGTGCAACTGCAGATTGATGATGACGAATGGCTTGAAGCAGAATTACTAGATGGCTCTACTGGTGATACATGGACCCAATGGAAGTATGAGTGGAACGCAAACCCTGGTGATCATCGTCTGACTGTGCGGTGCGTTAGCGGCAATGGCGAGGTACAAACTGATGAAGTGACTCGCGTTGATCCAGATGGCGCACGTGGTCATCACCAAATAGATATTTCGTGCGCCTAATCTGATGGCATCGTGAGAATTCAAAGATCCGCCGAGCATCGTGCGATGCCGTGGGCAAACGGTAGAGGCACAAGCTACGAAATTGCTAGTGACCGCAATGCAGCGGGAAAGTGGACTTGGCGTGTAGCGATTGCACCAGTGGTCGTAGATGGACCTTTTTCTTCACTTCCTGGAGTTGACCGCGAACTCGTGGTGATCGAAGGAAAAGGAATGGTTCTTGAAATAGATGGTAAGAATCGTGAGTGTTTACCAAGGGACGTGGTGCAGTTCTCTGGAGATGCGGTCACCAGTGCCCGCTTGATGGACGGACCCATTGTTGACCTGGGTCTCATGACCGTAAGAGGCTCGGTCACTGGTTCCATGACTGTTGTGAATCATGCGGGAGACATGATTGGCTCTCGGATCATTGTTGCGCTATCCGAAAAGGTGGAGATTGAGGCTGAAGGAACCGCTTATTCGCTAGAGCGATTGGATGCCGTATTCCAAGAAGATGAGGGTGCGATATGTCTCATTGGTGGTGTTATTGCGTCTTTAGCCGTTCTCTGAGTAGTGACAGCACATAGGGTTGACCAATCATGTTGACCACACTTAGAAAAATTGAATATAAATGGATTGTTGCTGTAATTTTTGTGGCTGGCTTGTTTCTTGAGATTCTTGATACAACGATTGTCAACGTTGCAATTCCGACACTTGCCAAAGAGTTTGGCGCTACTCGTGCGTCGATGGAGTGGGTGGTTCTCGGTTACTTACTTTCGCTCGCTATCTGGATTCCGGCTTCAGGCTGGATCGGGGACAAGATTGGAACGAAGAAGACTTTCCTTTTTGCATTGCTTACTTTTACAATTGCGTCGGCTTTGTGCGGACAAGCCCACTCGGTGGGCGAGTTGGTTGCCTTTCGAATCCTGCAAGGTGTTGGCGGAGGCATGCTCACGCCAGTAGGAACAACGATGTTGTTTCGTGCATTTCCACCTGCCGAGCGAGCAAGAGCATCCACTGTTCTGATGGTGCCTATTGTCGTGGCCCCTGCGTTGGGTCCAATCATTGGTGGTCTCTTAATTGACAATTTTTCATGGCGATGGATTTTTTATGTCAACATGCCTCTCGGTGTGTTGGGTTTTCTGTTTGGCTTATTCATGCTGAAAGAAAGCAAAGAACCAACTGCTGGGCGATTCGACGTGCGCGGTTTTTTACTTTCCGGCCTTGGTCTTGCCGGACTCTTATACGCACTTTCGCAAGCACCAGAAAAGGGCTGGACTGCAGTGCCCGTGTTGATTACTGGCCTTGGTGGTATTGCACTCATGGTGCTGCTGGCAATGGTGGAGCTTCACATTGATGAGCCGATGATTTCTCTTCGTCTGTACCGCGATCGAATGTTTCGTAATTCCAACATGGTGAACTCATTGTCATATGGCAGCTTTATGGCGTTCCTGTTTCTGTTCCCTCAAATGATTCAGTCATTGATGGGTTACAGCGCTCTGCAATCTGGATTGGCGTCATTCCCTCAGGCGGTTGGCGTGATTTTGGCTAGTCAATATGTGGGCAAGATGTACCACACTGTCGGTCCCCGTCGGTTGGTCGCACTTGGACTCACTTTGGTGATGTTCTCAAGTCTTCCGTTCGTTTTTATTTCGCTGACGACGAGCCTGTGGACGATTAGGGCTTCAATGTTCTTCCGTGGCATTTCGATGGCGTTTGCCTTCGTACCTCTGCAAGCCTGCACATATTCCACGATTTCGCGCGCTGACACCGGACGCGCATCTGCGATCTTCTCCACACAACGACAAGCCTCGGCCGCATTGGGAGTCGCCTTATTGTCAACCATTTTCATTTCTCGAGAGCACCATTTGCTCTCGGCAGGAGTTCAAGAGTCTGCTGCGGCACTCGGTGGATATCGTTTAGCTTTTGCCGCCTCAAGCATTTTTGCCTTGCTTGGTGCACTGTACGCGTTCTTCATGATTCATGATGAAGATGCTGCGGCAACAATGGTTCCTCGCTAGGAATTGCTTTTGATTTAGTACCATCTTTTTGTGCCCAAAATCGTCAAGATAACCAATGATCGCGATTTGGTGGCATGCCTTGTATCAGCAACCATGTTTTTGGTCTGGTTTGCGAATAGGCACGGAGTTGGATGGAGTTACGATTCCGCAGATTATGTTGCGGTAGGTTCGAGTTTGTCTCGCGGCATGGGTTTGCTGGACATTATTGGCAAACCAAGCACCGTGCACCCACCGGGTTTCCCTGCTCTTATAGCTCTTGGTTTATGGCTGGGTTTTGGATCGGCCACGACCATTTTGTTTATAAATGCAATTTCTAGCGCGGTTACGGTTGCATGTTCATTTGTGCTGTTGCGTGCGTCAACGCTGAGACCATTAACGACATTGTTTGGCTCTGTGTTTATCGTTGTTGCGCCATCCTTGATGTGGCAATACTCAATGGCATATAGCGAACCACTGTTTGTTGCGATTGAAATGCTGATGATAGTTGTGGTTCTACGAATGAAAAGCCTTTGGAAATACCCTGTATTGGCATTTTTGGCCACCACTTTGTTTTATGTGAGATATGTCGGGCCGATATTTACTGCAATCATTCTTCTCGTCTCGCTCTTTTTGGATATTCGAATGAGGGGATTACTGAAAGCTCTGTGCTTGAATTCTGTTGTCGTCATCGTGTCTAGTTTTTTGACTTGGCTGTGGATACTACGAAATCGAGGCATTGATGGTTCCGGTCTTGGTTTTATGCAGGGTGGAGGAGGTTCGTATTGGAAAGCTTTCACGATGGTTCCAGGGACGATAGGAGAATGGATATCTGGGTCACCACCAAAAATTGAGCTCTTGAGCTGGTCTGCACATCCAACACTGCCAAAAGTAGCGACTATATGTTTTTTAGTAGTGGTTCTACCACTTCTCTCTCTGACGGTTATTGACAGACTCAAAACTTATAGGAAGTTTTCCGAAAGCCAATTTCGGGCACTTGTTATGACGTCAGCAGTAGTGGTCGGTTACGTGCTTTTTTCGGTGTACAGATTTGTCAAGGTGCATCGGGCCAGTTTGGATGATCGAGTGATGATTCCAATCTTTGTTCCATTGGTGATTTTGTTATGTATTTTGCTTGAGCAAGTGTTAGCCAATAGAAGACTGATGAGATATTTGATCGCTTCCTTGGCATTTTCTCTCCTTTGTCTTCAAACAGGGGTGACAATTAAGCAAGCGTGGATTTACGGCAGGGATGGTCGGCATCTGACATCCAGTGCTGTGCATAATTGGTCATTGCATGTTTTCGTACGGTCGCTGCCTAGCGACGGACGTTTCTTTAGTAATGAGATGCAGACTCTTTTTGCTAACACCGACATCTGGCCAATCGCGAATCCATGGATGGGGGATGAGCCTCCACTTGTTCCGTGTAGCAAGCGTTATGTGGTTTGGTACAACGAATCAGTTGTTACAGATAACAAACCCGATTCCTTGTCAAAAATTTTGTACGAAGATGCGTATGGAACTGTATTTGATGTTGGTCCTTGTGGGAGTGATATTGATCTTTATTGGAACTGATTTCTAGACAGCGTCCAGCAATCTGATCATCGCGTTAATAGTTTCAAGTCGCCACAGCGAGACAAGCCGCACGTTGTCAGTTGCTTTTTGTGATTCTCTCAAGAGCACATCCGATTGCCTGGCAAAAACGGATCGTTGACGCTTTGCCAAAGCGCGATTTTTGAGACCACGCCTATCTCGAAGAACGAACTTTGCAAGCAGCTCAATACGTGCATCGCGAGGGTGCTCAACAATGCTCTCAAGCCACTTGGATGATGTCTTACTTCCGAGTGGAGTGGTAGAAAACACAACCCTGGCAGAACCTTGATCACCAGGTTCGGTTTTGGTTTCCTTGATCATTCGAGCTTCGGTCAAACATCCCATGGATCGATAGACGAGCGGTCTACGTACATGAAGGACCGCAGAAAGCGAAGGGTCATGGTTGAGTTCCTTGTAGACGGCAAATCCGTGGCGTGGTTGTTCGGCAATTAAGGCAAGCACAATTTGATCGAGCACAGAAGGCTCATATAGTCTCATTGGAACTAATTATACCGATTGGGGTGTTGTGACGAAACTGGGCAGATGGATAACCGCTGTTGTGGTACTTGTTTCGATAACGCAATCAAGCGCCAATGTTCATGCGCAATCAGAAAAGTCCACATTAAAAGGTGACCTCACCATCTCGGCTGCTGCATCTCTCACCGACTCGTTTACCGCACTGGTGCGGCAGTTTCGAAAAGACAACAAGGGAATCAAAATACATCTCAATTCTGGGTCGTCGTCGACGCTTGTTGCCCAAATTCAGTCGGGAGCGCCAAGCGACATTCTTGCATCGGCTGATTTATTGAATATTGAGAAACTTGTCGCATCGGGAAACGTAGTTGTTGCCCCAAAAGTATTTGCTCGCAACACCATGGCGATTGCCGTAAAGCCAGGCAATCCAAAATCGGTACGCTCAGTTGCGGATCTTGCTTCGCTGCCATTCATCGCGTTGTGCGGTAAGACGGTGCCGTGTGGCGTGTATGCCGCTTCTGTTTTGACTAGGGCTGGTGTATCTCTGTCTGAATCAAAGGTGACGAGAGGTATCGACGTGAAGGCAGCTCTTTCCGCTGTTGCAAATGGCGATGCAGATGCCGCAATTGTGTACAAGACGGATGTGTTGGCTGCTCAGTCGGCTGTCGTTGGAATTGACATTCCAGCCGCTCAAAACGTGAAGGCCATGTATGGCATCGCACCGATACGAGGATCGAAGAATGTTTCAACTGCAAAGGCTTTCATTGACTTCGTATTATCAGAGCAGGGTTGGCAAATACTGAAGTCGTTCGGATTCCAACGCCCATGAGTGCAAGAGAGCGACGTATTGGTGCCGAGACACCAAGGTTTGTCTGGGTGGGGGCATTACTTGCTCTGCTCTTTCTCATGTTGCCGCTTGTAGGGCTACTTAAGCGAGTCGCGTGGTCGGGGGTTTTGGGGTCGGTGACGAGCGGGCCTGCATCTGAAGCGCTCCGTCTGTCGTTGGTGACATCAATATTCGCAACTGTGATCGCATTGGTATTTGGTTTGCCACTCGCGTGGGTGTTGGCTCGCGTTGAATTTGTAGGCCGGTCAATTCTTCGTGCACTTGTCATGTTGCCGATGGTCTTGCCGCCTGTTGTGGGTGGTGTTGCACTGCTGAGTGCTTATGGTCGATCAAACGGACTTGTGGGCGGATTGCTGTATGACATGTTTGGTGTGCAACTCACATTTTCGCCAGCCGGGGTCGTGATTGCAGAAGCATTCGTCGCATTGCCATTTCTCGTGATGTCGGTAGAGAGTGGATTACGTTCTATTGACCCACGATTCGAAGAGTCTGCGGCAACAATGGGCGTCGGTCCTGTGCGCAGGTTTTGGACTGTAACTCTGCGGCTGTTGTTGCCATCCTTAGTGGCTGGAGTTGCTGTGGCTTGGGCACGAGCACTTGGTGAATTCGGTGCCACAATCACGTTTGCGGGCAACATTGAAGGAAGAACTCAGACAACCCCGTTGGCCGTATATTTGCTGCTCGAGAACGATCCGGAAGCGGCATATGCATTGAGCTTTGTCTTGTTGGCAGTGTGTGTAGTGGTGCTCGTTGCAATGCGCGACCGTTGGTTGGGTAGGCGATCATGAGTCTGGTATTTCGAGGTCTTGTGCGTCTTGGTGATTTGACGATTGAATCCGACGTTTCGGTCGGTAATGAAGTTGTTGCAATTACTGGAGCAAACGGAATCGGTAAGACATCGTTACTCAAATTGATTGCAGGTCTTATCTCGCTCGAAAGCGGATCATTGAAAATGGATGACGAGGTGCTTGATGACCCAAGCGAAAATATTTTCGTTCCCGCCCATCAACGTAAGTTGGCGATGGTGTCACAATTTGATGATATTTTGCCTTTCCTCACTGCTCAGGACAACATTGCCTTCCCCTTAAGAGCTGCAGGCATGGATCGCGCAACCTCACGCGTACGGGCGATTGAAGCAATGGAGAAGCATGGAATTCGCGCGTTGGCTCAACTGAAACCCACGCAACTCTCAGGAGGTCAGCGACAGCGGGTAGGGCTGGTAAGAGGTTTGATTGGTGAATCCAAAATAGTTTTACTTGATGAACCATTTTCGTATCTTGACGAATCGGCGAGAAGCGAGGTGCGCTATTGGCTACGAGGTCGACTTGACGAACTCCCTGGTCCAAAATTTATTGTGACTCACGATCGACAAGATGTAGAGCAATTGTGTGATCGCGAGATAGCTCTTGAGCAGCGGCCAAATCAACATTCGGGCCTGAGGTCGGTTGCCACTATTGTTCGTTAGGTGAGCAATCCGCTAGGACTCGAGACAAAAGTTGCTTCGATGGTCGGCGAGCATCTTGAGACAGATACGACTCTTGCTGTTGTCGTGCAGCACCACGGGCAGATTGTTGCGGAGGCTTATGCCGACGGAATAACTGTTGACACAACGTTGATCTCGTGGTCGATGGCTAAATCAATCACTCATGCACTAGTCGGAATGGCACAGA